>ERZ795053.5362-NODE-5362-length-13284-cov-8.955023_pt1 | contig 13284 bp, 11 predicted proteins | sample MGYA00375137_ERZ795053 | MGnify/ENA primary metagenome ERZ795053 (study PRJEB30182, sample SAMN05720284) | activated sludge metagenome | isolation source: Anaerobic digester | place: Hong Kong | collected 2014-12-17 ... | reverse complement strand
CTTGGTGGCCGACGACAGATGTTGGCTCCGGCCTCATGAAACGCCGCCGAAAGCGAGCGGGCACACCAGAGGAGATTCGGTAACGCACTGCGGACCCCGTTTACGTATCAAGCCGGGGCGATATGGTGGTTTATTTGTTAAGTGCTTCTATCCGCATTATAGATGGTGGGCGAAACGGCCGTCAATGCCCCCTCCCTTAAAGAATTGCCTGCGGTTAACTGCCGGCTAACCATCATTCGCGTCAATGACGGCCTGGGTGACGCGGTAAATGTCGTCCAGAGTGGTGCCACGGGCACGTTCTACCCGCTCAATGCGTTTCTGAAACTGGGCGGTAGCGTAATCAATAAACTCCGATTCTTCCAGGCCAAAGGGGATAGGGTCGTAGCAGCCGAAGGCATCACCGATGACGCCGAGGCCGGGGATGAGCAGCTCGTTCATCGTATCTTCGACCACGTGCCACAGGCGGTCATCGGCGGCGACAAGGCGGGAGATGAGGAAGATGCCGTAGGCGATGTGGCGGGATTCATCTTGCTTTAGCAAGTGGATGCCCTGGCGCACCCCCGGCATGAGGTTGTGGCGTTCCAACACGGTGAAGTAGGAGTGGTAGCCGGTTTCAGCGAGCATACCTTCGACAAGCAGGTTGTAGGTGACGGCCGCTTTTACCTGGGCTGCCGGGGAGGCATCGTGCTGCAGCGCTTGCAGGGTTTGGGGCAGGGCTTCGTAGAAGATGGCGCGGTAACTGGGGGTGTGGTAGTGGCTCAGGTCGAAGCTTGTTCCGGTGACGATGGTCAGGAAGCGGTGGAAAAAGTCTGTGTGCTTGGCTTCTTCGAAAAGGAAGGTGGTAAGGTAGATTTCTTCCTCCAGACGGCCTTCGTGGGCGATGACCTGGATGAGCGGGAGCAGATCCAGGGTAACGGCCTCTTCGCCCGCCTGGAAGAGGGCCGTCAGGCGCAGGAGCAGGTCTTGTTCGTCTGGGGCCAGGGTTTGCCAATCGGAGATGTCCTGGGTGAAGTCGATATCGGTGGGGTTCCAGACACCTAGTTTTTTGGCTTTTTCGTAGAGGCGCATGGGGGGGATGTCGCGCTGCAGACCGCGGGTGGTGGTGACGAAGGACTGGTGGACCATGGAGGATACTCCTTACTGACGCCGGACGAAAGATGCGTCCAGGCAGATAAACAATCCGTTGTGGTGGATGTAAAAACATCTGAACACACGGAGCCAACCTGTCGGGAGGCTATCACAGGAACCGGGAGGGACGAAGAGCGGCTATTTAGATGGTGATAAAACATTGGTTTTCCAGGTTCCTGGTTGCTGGTGAGGAAGATTATATGATAAATTGTTCTGGGTTTCCAAACGTGGGGAGGAGTGAGCCAGTGGTAAGTGATAAATCGTCTGTGAGGGGTGGAGGCGAAGGAAAGTAAAGAGGTGTAAAGTATGCAGCCAATAGTGTTTGAGTGCCATCAGTTTATCCCCGCCTCGGCGGCCGAAATTGCGGCGACGATTGCTGATACAGAGCAGTGGAAGTCGTTTGGCGGGTACGGCTTTTTACCGGGTATTGCCAGCGCGGTGTATGAAAAGCGCACGGACGACATGATCGGGTCGCGTATCCGGGTGCAGAACACGGATGGCTCCAGCCACGTTGAGGAGATTTATGCCTGGAATGAGGGCGAAAAGGTGGCGATGAAGATGCATGAGTTTACACCGCCGCTAAGCAGGATGGCCGGTTACTTTACAGAGGAGTGGACTTTTGTGCCGCAGGGCAGCGGTACGCTGGTAACACGGCATTTTGAGTTGTATGCGCGGCACTGGGGGACACGGCCGTTTCTCTGGCTAATCTCGCTGCTGTTCCGGCGGGCCATTGCCCGCAATCTGGCCGAGATGGCTGTGGGAGAGATATAAAAGCGGTTCATTTTTCTGATATGCCGCCTGCTGGCGTTGACTTTGGGGATAGGCTCATTTATAAAGTTGAGAGGAAACGGCCGTCCAGACTACTTTAAGGAGCAAGTATGGATCCAATTATTCCCTTCGATTGGCAGCGCATGTTCATTGGGTTACAACCGCCGCTTTACTTTCTGGAAATAATCGTGCGTGTCATCCTCATCTACACCTTCACCATCATCGTGCTGCGCTACATGGGTAAACGTGGGCAGCGGCAAATGTCCCCCTTCGAGCTGGTATTGGTTATCGCCCTGGGGTCCGCCACCGGAGACACCATGTTCTACCCGGAAGTACCCATCCTCTACGCCTGGCTGATTATCCTGGTAATGGTTGGCCTGGACCGTTTGCTCAGCGAGCTGCAGTTCCGCCACAAAGACGTCAACACCTTCCTGGAAGGCCAGCCGCGCCTGATGATTAAGGATGGCGAAATCCTCGAAGACAGCCTTCACAAAGAGCAATTGCGCCGTGATGAGCTGCTGGCCCTACTGCGCGAGCAAGAAGTGGCTGACCTGGGAGAAATTCAGTACGCTTTTTTGGAACAAACAGGTAATTTAGGCCTGCTCCGTATTCCTGAAGAGAAGCAAGTAAAGCGGGGCAGCACCCATCCAGATAACTACCTGCAATAACAGGACCGGCCAGAGGGAGAAAAAATCTTCAAGTAGATACAAAAAAGTTGGGGCCGCAGCCGGGTACGGTCCGGCTGCGACCCACAAACCGCCGGGCGATAGTTCCCACTTATCACAAGGCAAATTTGTTAATCGTCGTCGTCGGGGTAACGGCCGTTAAGCCCATAAGCCTCGGACTGCGCTTCTAGCCAGGTCAGCATACGTGCCGGGCCATCAGGCTGGTCATAGTAGATTTTGATTTCGGCCGTGTCGCGCAGGAAGTTGATGCTTCCCACCTCGCAGCGTTTGACAGGCAGGCCGGTGCGTTCGCGCAAGTCTTCCAGCAGCAGCTCGTAGTTGGCTGGTTTGATCAGGCCGATGCGTTCATAAGTCAGCCGCTTAGACGTTTCGTAGCGGAAGCCCCACTCTTTTTCCAGCAGAAGCAGTGTGCCGACAACGGCCGTGTTCGCCACCAGCAGCGACAGCCAGTTCTCGCTGCCAATTAGCACCGAATTCAGCACCGGCAGGGCAATGATTACAAACAGATAAGTCATTTCCCGGGCGGGCATGGGGTTACTCGCTCCGGTCGCCGCACACTTGTCAGCATGATGCGGGTGAAACTGTTCCACAGTTTCGGCGTCAGTTCATCGGCCTGATGGGGGTAGTAGGTGTGGAGGAAAACGGCCGTTTCGCCACCCAATAAACGTTAAGAAGCGGTTGGCAAAGGGTAAAGCGGAGGGAACGGCCGTTTTTCCACTATATGCCAAAACCACGATTTTGCAGATAATTAGGCGCTAGACCCAATTTTGAAAGGGAAACAACTATGAGCATTGCAGGCCTTACCAGCCAGGAGGCAGCGGAACGACGGCGCAGCGGGCAAGGCAACGACGTCAAACTGCCCACCAGCCGCACCTACCGCGACATTCTCACAACCAACGTTTTTAATCCCGTAAACGTTGTCCTATATGCAATCGGGTTTGGCATGCTGCTGGTGGGCGACTACCGCAGCGCCCTCACCACCGTCGGTCTCGTCGTTTTTAATGCGGGCATGGGCATCATTCAGGAAGTGCGCGCCAAACACAAGCTGGATGAGATTGCCCTGCTGGCACGGGTACGGGTAGCCGTGATCCGGGATGGCGCAGAGCAGCAAGTAGACCCGGCTGAACTGGTGCTGGGCGACATTCTCGTCGTGCGCGCCGGAGACCAGATTCCCGTGGATGGAACTATCGTGGGCGACGGCCGTATCGAAGTCGATGAGTCCGCCCTCACCGGCGAATCGGACCTTGTCCCTAAAATGCCCGGCGAAGAGGTGCTGTCCGGCAGCTTTTGCGTTACAGGCCAGACAAAAGTCGAGGCCACGCGCGTCGGCGAGGCCAGCTTTGCGAACAAACTAACCAAAAACGCCCGTGAGTTTAAGACGGAATTCACGCCCCTACAGCGGGAAGTGAACCGGCTGCTGCGCCTGCTGCTGTTGATTGTGCTGTTTTTTAGCATTTTGGCGGTCATTGCCTTGTTCGTGCTGCGCCTGCCGTTTGGCATATGGCTGCAGATGATGGCCGTCGTTACCGGTTCGGTTTCCGCCGGGCTGCTCACGCTCATCACCCTGAACTATTCCTGGGGCGCGGTTCGCATCGGCCAGCAGGGCGGTCTTGTGCAGCAGCTTAACGCCATCGAATCGTTGAGCAACGTTACCGTGCTCTGCACCGATAAAACCGGCACGCTGACAGCCAACAAAATCCAGTATGAAGATGTCTATCCGGTAGGTGTGGCGAAGGCGGAAGTGGAACAGTGGCTGGCAAATTTTGCGGCGAGCGCCACGGCCGTTAACAAAACCAGCCAGGCCATCATCGACAGATTGCCCGGTCAGCGGCAGCCGCTGGCAGACGAAGTTCCCTTCTCCTCGGCGCGCAAATGGTCGGCGGTGGCGCTGGCCGAAGGCGGCGTCTACGTGCTGGGAGCGCTGGAAATGTTGGAACAGAGCTTCAGTATGCCGGCAGCCGCTCGCCAGCAGGCGGTTGATTGGACAGAACAGGGTTTGCGAGTGCTGGTGTTTGCCCGTCATGAAACGGCCGTAACTCTCCACGACACCAACGGCGAGCCACAACTCCCGCCGCTGACGCTGCTAGGTGTGGTGGGCTTTAGTGACGAATTGCGGCCTCACCTGCAGGAGACCATCAGCGCGTTTATGGAAAATGACGTTCAGCTTAAAGTCATTTCCGGCGACAATCCGCAGACGGTGGCGGCGCTGGCCCGGCAGGCCGGGCTGCCCGGAAACCTGAAGGCGGTGTCCGGCCCGGAACTGGCGGCGATGAGCGAAGGGGAGTTTCGGCAAACGGCCGTAGAAGCCACCGTCTTTGGCCGCATCACGCCGCAGCAAAAAGAGGCATTGGTCTCCGCTTTGCGGGGCGCGGGTGAATACGTCGCCATGATCGGCGACGGCGTTAACGATGTGCTGTCGTTGAAAAAGGCCAATATGGGCATCGCCATGGAAAGTGGCAGTAGTGCCACCCGCAACGTGGCGGCAATGGTCCTGCTGGGTGATTCCTTCGCCGCCATGCCGGCGGCCCTAAAGGAAGGCACGCGCATCGTCAACAGCATCCAAAACATCCTGAAGCTGTTCATGGTGACAGTGTTTGCCCTGCTGCTGTTGATTATTGGCATTACGATACTGGGCTTGGGTTTTCCATTCACGGCGCTGCAAAGCACGCTCTTGTCGTTTTTTGCCCGAGGTGCGCCGCCCTTTGTGCTGGCGATAACGGCCGTTACCCTTCGCCAGCGCACCAGCCTGGGCCAAAACATTCTGCACTTTACCCTCCCGGCTAGTTTCACCATTTTCCTATTTGGCCTGCTCATTTACATGGGGGCGTTTTTCCTGGTCGAGCATAATCTGGCCGAGGTGACCGTGACGCCGGAAATGATGACGACTTTGGAGCGTACGCTTGCTGTTCCGGCGGGCACCATGTCGTTGGAACAGTTTAACGCCGCCGCCGTTCTGCTGTCGGCGCAGACGGCTCTGACCACCTTTTTTGTTTTCGCGGGCATTACCCTCATGCTTTTTGCCGAGCCGCCGTTTGCCTGGTTTGCCGGAGGTGCGCCGTATCGGGGCCGTAACTGGCTGCCGGTGGCCGCTGCTGCCGCCCTCTTTGTCGGTTATTTAGTGGTGCTTGCTCTGCCCCGGCTGCGCGCCTTTTTCACCCTGGTGCCGCTGCCCGGTGTGTTTTATCTGGCAGTAGCCGCCCTGACGGTTATTTGGGTAATTGTGCAGCGGCAGGTGTGGCGGGGACGCTGGTTGGCCCGTTTTCTAGACCTGGCGGACGAACCGAAGGCTGCAAATAGGTAACTGGCTTTTTCTGACTCTTGACGCGGGGAACGGCCGTATGCTAAATTAACAACGGTGTATAAAATGATTTTTACGGTAACGCGCACAAATGAAGCAGGGAGAAAGCATCTTCCTTGTCGCATTGCGCCTGCCAGCCGATAAATTGACATAAGTTAGCTTATCAAGGCCGCAGCGCATCAATGCCTGCGGCCTTTTTAATTTCCCAGCGCGTCATTTTCTGGCGCGTATAAAAAAGGGCGCAGGAATTATCCGCAGCGCTCTTTTTTGTTGAGAATGTAAGCGTTGGAAGGTAACGCTAAAGGAGTGAGTAGTTGATGATTCAGGCAGTAATTTTTGACATTGGCGGCGTGTTGGTCCGTACAGAAGATCACCGCCATCGCCGCGATTGGGAGGAACGACTGGGCCTGGCCGCGCGAGAGTCTGAGCAGATCGTGTTTGGCAGCGAGATGGGCGTCAGGGCGCAGAGCGGTGCTATCACTGACGAAGATCTGTGGACCTGGGTCGGCCAGCAGTTGAAGCTAGACACAGGCAGCCTGTCCTCGTTCCGCGAGGGCTTTTGGGCCGGAGATGTGTTGGACGTGGCACTGGTGGATTATATCCGCAGCTTGCGGCCGCGTTACCAAACGGCCGTCATCAGCAACGCCACCGACGGCCTGCGCCGGTCTCTAACCGACCAGTTCGGTATCGCCGATGCGTTTGATCTGATCGTAGCCTCGGCTGAAGAGAAGGTGATGAAGCCGGATGCCGCGATATTCTTGCGTACGCTGGCGCGGCTGGGGCGCGCGCCGGAAGAAGCGGTGTTTATTGATGATTTTGCCCATAACATTCAGGCCGCCCAGGCGGTGGGCCTGCATACTATCCATTTTCAGGCTGGCACCGATGTGCCGGCAGAACTGGCGAAACTAGGTGTAACGCCATAAAACAATTCAGGAGAATTTCATGACTATCGCACAAGAAAAACAGGTCCAACTGCCAGCTGGTTTTACCGTTCGTCCAGCAGGCATGGCAGACATGGAAACGGCCGTGGCTCTGTTCAACGCCACGACTTTGGCCCAGTTTGGGCGAGAAGAGTTCCGTATTGAAGACATTCGCTCCGAGTGGGAAACAGAGGATTTCCATCTGGATTCCGCCACTCGCGTGGTGTTTTCTCCGGCTGGTGAGCTGGTCGGTTATGTTGAAGTCTGGGACACGCAGGTCGTGCCGGTTTCGCCCTGGGTCTGGGCGCGCGTGCACCCACAGTTTGAAGGGCTGGGTATCGGTACGTTTTTGCTGGATTGGGCTGAGAATCGTTGCCGCGAAGTATTCCCGCGCGTGCCTGCGGATGCACAAGTGATCATGCGCTGCAGTGCAGTCAGCAGCCATAAGCCGTCCCATGCGTTGTTAGAAGGGTATGGCATGACCCCAACTCGTTCATTTTGGACGATGCGGATTGACATGGAAACGGAACCGGAAACGGCCGTTCTGCCCCCCGGTCTGCGCATTATCAGCCTGGCAGACCTGAACGACCTGCGGGCCGTGATGCGGGCTTCCAACGAAGCGTTTCAGGACCATTGGGGCTTTGTCGCTGCGCCGGAAGAAGAAGAACTGCGCCGGTGGCAGCAGTGGACCAGCAACGACCATCTCTTTGATCCGACGCTGTGGTTTGTGGCGATGGACGGGGACGAAGTAGCTGGCGTATCGCTGTGTCGCATCCAGTCCCACGAGGATCCGGAAATGGGCTGGGTGAATACGCTGGGCGTTAGACGGCCGTGGCGGCGCAGCGGCCTCGGTCTTGCTTTGCTGCGGCACTCCTTCGCGGAACTGTACCGGCGCGACCAGCGTTCGGTGGGGCTGGGCGTAGATGCAGACAGCCTCACTGGCGCGACGCGGCTGTATGAAAAAGCGGGTATGTACGTCTTGCGTCAGTTTATCAACTACGAAAAAGAGCTGCGCCCCGGTGTAGAGCTGATAAAACGGTCGCTGGAGGACTAAGCGACTGTCACAAAAAAAGGAGATGATTTCGCCGGAAATCATCTCCTTTTTTGGCGTTAAGACAAAAAAAGAGGAGCCCCAAGTAACCTTCTAGCCATCTCATACCTGGAAGAAGGGTCTCTCACAATCAAGCCTATAGTAGACTCGAAGAGACGTGACGAGTACCTTTCGTTCCTCCCGAATGTCTGTCTTCAGCTTCAGGCTGCCTTCTTACTGTCCAGCAAGCTGCACTTCCTCGAAGCCGAAACCCAGTTTTCCGGGTTAGCCATACCTACGTCGTAAACACCTTCAGAAATAAACTTAATCTAATTCGAACCTGTTTACGCTACCAGATAGGTATTTTCTTGGTAAGAGTGCTTTCCAATTTCTCGGAGCTTCCTCGGCTTGAGCTTTTACCCTCAAGTTAAAAACAGTGTAAAGGATGAATGTCATGAACGCACGTGACAAATGTCATGTCAAAAAGGTGACATTTGTCATGAGATAACGGTAAGGGGTTACGGAGATAAAGCGCAGCGAAAGCCAACTGTGCTGCTGATAAAGTCGGGGGTAAGCGAACTGCGGTTGGCGGCGCGTACCCGGTCGGCTTCGTTGTTGTAGGGCCAGGCCCCGCCGCGAATAACGCGTGTCAGGCCGGTTTCTGGGCCGACAGGATTGCCTGAGGGGCTGCTGGCGTAGTAGTCTTCACCGTACCAGTCGGCGGTCCATTCCCAGACGCTGCCGGCCATCCCGAAGATGTTGAAGGCGCTCTGTCCCAGCGGCAGGGCATCTACCGGTTTGAGGTTGTCGAAGTTTTCGCTGTTGAAGACGGCGCGGGTTTCGCTGGGTGCTTCGTTGCCCCAGGGGTAAATACGGCCGTCATCTCCCCGCGCCGCATATTCCCATTCTGCCTCTGTGGGCAAGCGCCCGCCCACTGTCTCGCAGTAGGCCTTTGCGCCGTACCAACTGACATGGTTGATAGGATATGAGCCAAAGCCGGTGAGGGGCAAGTACTGCGTTTTGCCATCACCGAGGTCTTCCGCCAGCAGCAGGCTGGTAATGCCAGTGCGATCGCGCGGCAGGACACAGTCGAAACCGGCGCAGGCTTGCTGGTAGCCGCCCAAGCGATTCAGGAAAGAGGCATATTGGGCGACAGTCACTTCGTACTGATCCAGGTAAAAGCTGTCTAGCGTTACCTCGTGCGCCGGTTTTTCGTCGGAGGCAGCATAGGGGTCATCGTCGTTGGAACCCATCAGGAAGGTGCCGCCAGGAATCAGGCGCATAGGCATGCCGTCTACTTCGCGGGTCAGGAACTCGGCCAAGTTGGCTGGCGGGGCCGTTTGGGAGGGGTGGGCGGTAGGCGTGGCGCTCATTTCAGGGGTAGGACTCGGCGAGCTGGTGGCCAGGCGGGTGGGGGTTGCTGTGGGTGCAGTGGTGGCCGTAGGCGGAGCGGTGGGTGTGGCGGTGGGCGTTTGGGCGATGATGGCGGCGGCCAGGGCTTCGGAGGTAAGGGCTACGGCCGTTTCCGAAATAAAGGACGGCGGATTCGCTGCTTGCTGATTTAGCGGCTCGCGGAAAATAAAACCAGCCACGATGACCGCCGCTGCCAGCAAAATCAACGCGCCGCCTACCAGCCAGACATTGCGGGAAATGGGCGTGGCCTGATAGGGCGACCGGTAGACTGTGCGCTCCGTGGGTGCGGCGTGGGGAATGGAAAATAGGGGCGGGGAGGCGGCCGAGGAAACGGCCGTTTCTCCCAAACTTTGGCGTACCCAGGCCACGTCCGCGATGGTAAGCTGGCGAATGTGGCGCTGGTTTTGCCAGTCTTGCAAAGCCTGGCGCAGGCGCTGCAGTGCTGCCGGATGGCCGCCGGTAAGCTGGTAGATGTAAGAGGTTACATCCTTGACGGTGGGCGAAGGGGCCGCCTGGCGCAGCAGGGCGCTGACTTCTGTTTGTGTCAGGGGTTGAAGCTCCAGGTGGGGAATCGCTTCAAAAGGAGCAAACGTTTCTGGTTGGCTGTGTGGGCTGGGATATGTGAGGGTGAACAGAGAATAAGCGTGAGCGTGGGCGTGGATGAGGCGGTAAAAGGCTTCGAAGGTGTTGGCCGCCAGCGTGCCCGTGTCGATTTGCTCTAGAACGGCGTCCAGATTGTCGAAGAGGAAGAGGAGGTTACGGCCGTGTAGCTGAGCCAGCACTGGCTGTAAAAAGTGGTCTTGAAAAGCTTTGTAGGCATTGACAACAAAATCTGGCTGCTGGGGTTCCGGTAAAGAAAGACCTTTTTGTTGGAGCTGGGCCACGGCCGTTTGCGCCAGATCGTGCAAGAAGATGCTCAGGCTTTCGCGTAGGAGGCGGGCAAAGTCGATGGTAACTGTGAGAAATTCGGGTCCAAGACGGCCGTTTTCAATTTCGCGCAGCACGGCCGTCTTGCCGATTTGGGGTGGGCCGTACAGCAGCAGCGGCTGTGTGGGCGAGCGGTGCGCCAGATGTTTTTTTAGCCATTCAAACACATCGTCACGGCCAACAAAGGGCGCGCCATCGGTGGTGAAGGAACGGCCGTTCGCCACGGGTTCTGCAGGGGGTAAGGAATTAAGTAACGGAGTCTGCTCGGTCATCGGTGTTTTTGCATGTTGGCGCCGGCAGGCGCAGAGAAATCGACGTTAAGGCAGCTCAGGGTGCTACAACCAGAACCGAGCGCGCGACAGTGTAGCCCACGATTTTCGTTTCACCATTGATTTCCACGGTTAGCGGACCTTCAAAAGGGGCAACGGCCGTTACCTGAACCAACGCCCCGGGCGTGAGGCCCAACTCTGCCAGATAACGCAGCATTTCGCTGTTGTCGTCGTCTGGGACGCGGGCCACCTGCACCAGTTCCCCGACGGGCACATGGGCTAACGGCCGTGTGTCCAGAACCACCATGCTCCCATCCCGATCTGGAATCGGATCGCCGTGCGGGTCCACCGTAGGGTGACCCAGCGCAGCCGCGATACGCTCTTCCAACTTTTCGCTGATAACATGCTCCAGCAAATCCGCCTGTTCATGTACCTCATCCCAGCTAAAACCCAGCGCTTCGATGAGATAAAGTTCCAGCAGCCGGTGATGGCGAATAACTTCCAAAGCAATCTTGCTGCCGCTCTCCGTCAACGTCACGCCATAGTGCTTTTCATAATTGACCAGGTTCAAGCCATCCAGACGGCGCAGCATACTCGTCACCGAGCCGGGTTTTACCTGGCGCGCTTCGGCGATGCGCGAAGTGCTTACCGGGCTTTCGGTTTCGGCCAGCGTGTAGATGGTTTTCAGATAGTCTTCAATTGCCTGATGATTCAGGCTGTCACGCTGTGAAGAAGAGCTGTTTTCTAATGCTTCAATACGCGGCATACTGCCTCTCTCGGCGCCATAATCGGGAAAGCGGATGCAGGGCTACCTGATGGAAAATTAGCATAATGCCTGGGGCTTGTCAATCAGAGATGAAGGTCGGGCAAAGGGCATCTGGCCTGGGACGGCCGTTCCCGCTATACTCGCCGCCGATGAAGGCCACTCTGGACGTACAACCATGAAACAAATCTGGATCAGCAAGATTGGGCCACCTGAAGTTCTCAAGTTGCAAGAAATGCCAGACCCCATTCCGCGCACTGGCGAAGTGCGGCTGCGGGTGCAGGCTGCCGGCGTTAGTTTTCCAGATATCACCGGGCGCATGGGCGTTTATGCCGATGCGCCCCTCATTCCCTACGTGCCCGGGTTTGAAGTAGCTGGCGTCGTAGACGTTATTGGGCAGGGTGTGCCTGACCTGAAAGAAGGGGATGCGGCGCTCGCGCTGACCCGTTTTGGCGGCTACAGCGACGTGGTTTGCGTGCCCTACAAACAGGTATATAAGCGGCTGGAATGGATGACCGCTGAAGACGGCGCGGCGTTGCCGGTGAATTACCTCGTAGCTTATCAAATGCTCATGGTAATGGGATCACTGCGGCGGGGGGATAAGGTGCTGATTCATGGCGTTGCTGGGGGCGTCGGTCTAGCGGCGCTGGATATTTGCCGCATCGTCGGCGCAGAAACATTTGGCACAGCTTCACCGGAGAAACATGATTTTCTCCGGTCTCGCGGTCTGGATCACCCCATCGATTATCGCAATCTAGACTATGAGCGAGTCGTGAATGATCTCACGGCTGGCAAAGGGGTGCATATTGTTTTGGATCGGTTGGGGGGAAGAGATTGGTTTAAGAACTATCGCCTGTTAATGCCTACTGGCCGGCTGGTACACTTCGGCGTGAGCGCGATGGAAAAAGGAAAAAGACGCTCACGCTGGCAGATGCTCAAGACGAAGTTGCAAGTGCCTTTTTACACACCCTTTAAGTTGATGGACGACAATAAAGCAGTGATGGGTGTGAATCTGGGACGTATGTGGGAACATGCGGACTTGCAGCGAGACTGGATGCAGCAGATCGTGGCCTGGTATGATGAGGCGTTGTTTCGGCCGCACATCGATAAGATTTACCGGTTTGACGAGGCAGCGGCGGCCCACCACTATCTTCAGGAGCGCAAAAATTTGGGGAAGGTGTTGTTGAAGCCGTAAGGCGGAGCGGCCGGAGCACGCTCCGCCTTGTCAGACGAGCGAAGGATCAGGCGGAGCGGCGGCGCTGCCATTCCAGGCCGAGGCCCAAAACCAGGAAACCGAGACCGACGAACGCGAAAACGGCCGTGCCCGCTCCCCCGGCCGCGCTGGCCGGTGCACCAGATTCCGGCAGTACGGCCGGTAGGGTGGTGTAGGTGGGGTAGAGGGGATAAACGGCCGTAATCGGATAATACAACCCCCGCGACACGCAGAAATTTACATCCAAAGCCACCGTTTTGTCCGAGTCTATGCTGGCATAGACGGGGTTTTGCGAGGTAACGTACCAGTCCGAATTAGGCTGCGCGGTAACCCGCCAATAGCCAAATCCCGCTGCTACCAGCCCAAAAGTGCCGTTCTCCCCGGTGTATAAATTGACCTTCCAATCACCGCCAGTATTCACAAATTCCAGGTTGACATCCTTAACTGGCCCTTCTCCTGGCACGCCGGTGTTTATACACTTGCCGTCTCCATTAACGTCCTCGTAAACCGCGCCCCGAATCGAGCCATCTTCCTGCGCCATCACCGTACTGGCAAACAAGGCCGATAACAATAGCACCAGCGCCAGACTGAGTATCCAAAATCGTTTCATTCTATCCTCCTTGATTTGATCTTGTCGTCTTGGTGACGAACGATTGCTGCCTGATAAATTGCTGCCGCGAGCAGCCGCTACCTCGTCGCTCGGCCCACCGTCACCGGTTTGGCCACCACTATCAGCCGGTGAGAATTGTCGGTATAGGGCCAGCAAGTGACAAGTGTGACGCGCTCATCGTCAGTGGGGGCGATCCACTGTGCGTTTTGCAGCCGCACTTCCAGCGGCTGATCGCGTTCCAGCATGATTTCTTTGTCGG
>ERZ795053.5361-NODE-5361-length-13285-cov-4.602646_pt1 | contig 13285 bp, 10 predicted proteins | sample MGYA00375137_ERZ795053 | MGnify/ENA primary metagenome ERZ795053 (study PRJEB30182, sample SAMN05720284) | activated sludge metagenome | isolation source: Anaerobic digester | place: Hong Kong | collected 2014-12-17 ... | reverse complement strand
TGCGTTTCGACATTCCCAAGCGGGCCGCGTACGCCAAGTACCCGAATCCGGCGTCGCGTTACGCGATGGTGGGTGTGTTCGTGGCCGATACCGCGACCGGCATTCGCGTTGCAGTCACCGGAGCCGGCCCATGCGTGTTCCGAGTGGCGCCGTTCGAGGCTGCGCTGGCCAAGCGCTTCACGCCCGACGCACTCGACGGTCTCGGCATCCCGGCGGACAATTTGAACAACGACCTGCATGGCTCGGCCGAGTATCGGGCCAGCCTTGTTAGCGTGATGGCGAAACGCGCGGTCGCGGCTGCGCTCGGCGGCTGACGGCAACATTATTGAGCGTCGCAGTGCCCGCTTCTGTCGATGCAACCGAGGCGCTGCTGCGCGGCCAGCGCTATCTCGCTGATCGGACGTTGTCGGTGGTCACGTTTCTCGCGCTCAAGCTGGGCCGACCGCTGTTTCTGGAGGGCGAGGCGGGCGTCGGCAAGACGGAAGTCGCGCGCGCATTGGCCGCCGGGCTGGGGCGCGACCTCATCCGACTGCAGTGCTATGAGGGTCTCGACGCGTCCTCGGCGCTTTACGAATGGAACCATCTGCGACAGCTGTTAGAACTGCGGGTAGCCGAGGTGACCACCAGCGCTGATCGGTCGCGGTCCGCACTCACAAGCGCCGTGTTCTCCCCCGAATTCTTGATCAAGCGGCCACTGTTGCAGGCGCTTGAGCCGAACGCAAAGGGTCCGCCGGTGCTGTTAATCGACGAGATTGACCGAGCGGACGAGCCGTTCGAAGCCTTCCTACTCGAAATTCTCGCCGACTACCAAGTCACGATCCCCGAGCTTGGCACCGTACGCGCCGCGCAGCCGCCGATTGTCGTACTAACGTCAAATCGCACGCGTGAAGTACACGACGCGCTGAAGCGTCGCTGTCTGTATCACTGGGTCGGGTATCCGGATGCCGCACGCGAGCTGCAAATCCTTGCAGCTCGCGCACCGGAAGCGGGTGATGCGCTGGCGCAGGAGATTGTGCAATTCGTGCAGGGGCTGCGGCAGCGGCGACTACAGAAGCCACCGGGCGTGGCCGAAAGTATCGAGTGGGCACGCGCGATCGTCGCGCTCGGTCAGCATGCGCTGACGCCGCAGTTGTTACATGAGACACTCGGTGTACTGTTGAAGTATGAAGAGGATATTTCCGCCGTGCGCGCGAATCCACCAAGCATCAGCGCCGCGTGAACCACCCGGTTATGCTCACGCTGCCGCGCCTGGCGCAAGCGCTGCGCGACAGTGGTGTGAAGCTCGGCAGCGGTGCGGTACTGGTGGCGGCGGCGGCACTCGCCTGCGTCGAACTCGACCGTCCAAACGATGTGCGCGATGGTCTGCGCGCTGCGCTGATCCACGAGCCAGCCGACTTCGAGCTGTTCGAGCGCTTGTCCACGCTGCTGTTTGGCAACGAGCGCGACAGGATCGCCGCGAACCCTCCCGCTCAACCTCGCTCCTGGGATCTGCCAGCGGCACCCGGTGGGCGCCGTCTCGCAGCCGCACTATTGGGACTCGGCTCACAGCAGACGCCCGCCACGGAACGGATCGAGCGTGACGCCGCGGGCTCAGCGTCGACTGCCGAGGTGCTCGCGGCCAAGGACTTTGAGCAGATGAGCGGGGCCGAACTTGACGACGCGCTGCGGCTGCTGGCCGCAACCCCGTCGCACGCCGCGCAGCGCCGCACGCGCCGCATCGTGGCTGCTAACCGCGGTCCGCACGTCGACCTGCGACGCACACTGCAGCAGATGCGGCGTGGCCTCGACGCGCTACCACCACCACGACGCCGAGCGCAGTATCGGCCGCGTGACTGGGTGCTGCTAATCGATATTTCCGGCTCGATGGCGTCCTACGCGCGCATGGCGCTGCAACTCGCCTGGGCCCTGGGGCGGCGTGGTGGCCGGCTGGAAGTGTTCGCCTTCGCGACCCACTTGACGCGTGTGACGCCTGCTCTGCGCAACGCCGATCCGGACGTCGCGCTGCAACAGGTGGCGCGCAGCGTCACCGACTGGGATGGCGGTACGCGCATTGGCGAGGCACTGGCGCAATTCAACCATCTCTGGGCACGACGCGTGTTGACCCGCAGCCCTTGGGTCGTTGTGCTCACCGATGGCCTCGAGCGCGGCGGCGTCGAGCAGCTCGAGACCGAAGTCGCCCGGCTTGCACGGCAATGCCGCGAGCTGATCTGGCTCAATCCGTTGCGCCGCAGCCCCGCCTACGAGCCGCTGGCAGCGGGCGCCGCGGTCCTGGAACAGTTCGCGACGCGTCGGCTGTCAGCACACAACGTTGAGTCGCTGTTGGCACTAACTAAACTGATCGATAGCAGCAAATTGCATGGGAATTTCGGTTGCAACCTGACTTGACAGGTTCGCAGAATCGGCCGTAGAACGGTTTGCGACAACAGCGGGGATGCCCGTTAAGGAGAGGCGATGAGCGGGACAGGTTTCGGCGCGTCGGTGCCACGAATTGAAGACTATCGGTTCATCACTGGCCAGGGCCGTTACACCGACGACATCACCTTGCCTGGACAGGCCTACGCCTACGTCCTGCGTTCGTCTATTGCGCACGGCACGCTGCGCCGCATCGATACGACGGCAGCCAGTTCTGCGCCGGGTGTCATCGGTGTGTTCACAGCCGCCGACCTGCAAGCTGATCAGATCGGCAACCTGCCGTGCGCCTGGCACACCACCAACGTTGACGGCAGTGCGCGCTTCGACCCACCCCATCCGGTGCTCGCAGGCGAGCGCGTTCGACACGTCGGCGAGCCGATCGCGTTGATTGTCGCCGAGACACTCATGCAAGCCCGCGACGCCGCGGAACTCATTGAATGTGACTTCGACGACCTCCCGGCGGTTGCCACGATCGAACGTGCCATTGCTCCCGAGGCACCCTGCCTTTGGCAGCAGGCCCCCGGCAATGTCGCGTTTCACTGGCGTAGCGGCGATCTTGACGCGACTGAGCGTGAGTTCGCCAAGGCGGCCCACATCGCGCGCCTCGATCTCATCAACAACCGTTTGGTCTGTAACCCGATGGAGCCTCGTACGGCGACTGGAGCCTACGATGGCGGTAAGGATGAATTCACACTTTATCTGTCGACCCAAACGCCGCATATCGAACGACTGTTGTTAGCAAAGGCTACGCTGCGCGTGCCGGAGAGCAAGCTGCGGGTGGTATCGCCCGACGTCGGCGGTGGCTTCGGCACCAAGGCGCAGCATTACCCAGAGACCGTGCTCGTGCTATGGGCCGCCCGCCGCCTCGGCAGGCCGGTGCACTGGGCGGCCGATCGCAGCGAGGGCTTCGTCAGCGATCGACAGGCCAGAGACCACGTCACCCATGTCGAACTGGCACTCGATGCCGACGGCAAGTTTCTCGCCCTCAGAGTCGACACCGACGCCAATCTGCGCCTATTTCTCGACCTTCGGGCCGCTGATCTGCACTTTTTTGTACTCCAGTGTGCTTTGCGGCATCTACGCCATTCCCGTCGGTTGTTGTGACGTGCGGGGCATCTGGACTAACACCGTGCCCACCGACGCGTATCGCGGCGCAGGCAGGCCAGAAGCGATATTCGTGATCGAGCGAATTGTCGATCAGGCCGCGCGTGACCTGGGTATCGATCGTGCCGAACTGCGGCGCCGAAATCTCATCCGTTCGGACCAGCTCCCCTGGAAGACGCCGTTCGGGTTCGAGTACGAACCGAGTGACTACCCGGCTCTGCTCGCCCGCGCGCTGGAATTGGGCGACTACGTCGGTTTCGAGGCCAGACGGGCGCAGTCGAAAGCGCAAGGCCTGCTGCGCGGCATCGGCATTTCCTGTTACCTCGAGGCCGGCGGTGAGGGCCCGTCGGCCTTGTATCTCGCCTCCGGCGGTGGCGTTGGCATGTTCGAAGGCGCCACCGTCCGCGTCAATCCGTCCGGGAGTGTCGTGGTGCTGACCGGCACTCACTCGCACGGCCAGGGACACGAGACCACCTTTGCGCAACTCGTCTGCGAACGGCTCGGCGTGCCAATCGAGCAGGTCGACATCGTCCATGGCGATACCGGACGGGTACAGTACGGCATCGGCACGCTCGGCTCACGCTCACTGGCACTCGGCGGCAGCGCTATTGCCATGGCGATCGACAAGATCATTGCCAAAGGCAAACGCATCGCCGCTCGCGTGCTCGAGGCGAGCGAGACGGACGTGGAATTCCAGAGCGGACGATTCTCGATCCGGGGCACAGATCGCGGCCTGGCGTTCCAGGAAGTGGCATTCCTGGCCCACGCGCCAGCCGCCTGGCCGTGCAATGAGATCGAACCCGGGCTCGAAGAGAAAGCCTTCTTTGATCCACCGAACTTCGTGTTTCCGGCCGGTGCGCATATCTGCGAGGTGGAAATCGACCCAGAGACGGGCAAGACGCGCTTCACGGCCTACGCAGTCGTCGACGATTTCGGCGCGATCCTCAATCCGATGATCGTCGATGGGCAGGTGCATGGCGGTCTTGCGCAGGGCATCGGCCAGGCGCTGCTGGAACAGTGCGTTTATGATCCCGACACGGCGCAACTGCTATCCGGCAGTTTCATGGACTATACGATGCCGCGCGCCGACGATCTGCCGTCGTTCACCACCGATTACATCAACTTTCCGTCGCCTAACAACGTGCTCGGCGTGAAAGGTTGCGGTGAAGCAGGTACGATCGCATCGCCACCGGCGGTCATCGGTGCGGTGCTGGATGCGCTGGCGCCACTCGGCGTGACCGACATCGCCATACCGGCAACGCCGCACGCGGTCTGGCAGGCGATTCGCGCCGCTCAGAAGGGTTTGGCAGTACCGATGTAAGCCACGACGAGCACCAGGAACCACAGCGTCCCCGCCGAGAAGCCACACCAGAAACGCGTGCGGTTCATCAGCGGTTCCGCCCGCAGTTTCTCATCACCGCCGCGCCGTGCCATTTCAATCAGCGGATACCAATGGTCCGCCGACCGCATGATCCAGATGCCATTCCAGACGATCAGGCCGTAGATCGCCATCTTCAAGCCGAGCCAATTTGGCACCGCGATCCATTCGCTGATGAGTACCACGAGTCCGAGACTGAACATGATGGCGCCAACGAGCGCCCAGATGCGCCGATCCCAGCGTGCCCACATCAGACCACGCGGCGATCGGCCGAGGCGCCGCACGGAAAAGATGGATGCCAGCCAGCCCGCACAGGCCAGCCACACCAGGAGCAGCCAACCGCCCGTGATCGGCGAGCCGTAGTAGGTAGCCAGGGTGAAGCCCAGCCCCAGCATCAGCACGATGCTGATGCGTGGCGCCATATCGACCTTGTAGCGTATCTGACGTACCCGCATGCGTTCTTCGATGTCGAGGTCATGCCGCGTGAGCTGACTGTCGCAGAAAAACACGCCCAGATCTGCGCCTAGCCAATAGCCAAACAGCAGGATGTGGAGGTAGAGCAGGACAAAATAGGGCTCGATAGACACGAATCGGTTCTCCCAAACGCTTTGCGCTAGACCTCGACTTTGAACGTCACTCCGAACCGTGTTAGCAGATCGCGTTTCACCAAGTCCGCGCTCACCGCTTCATCCTGCACCACGTTGTCGACCACTAGACCATCGGTGGCTTCTTTGCGCAGGATCACCAGCAGATTCGTGTTGTCGAACACGGCGAACGGGAACTCGTGCCAGGTATTGATATGCATCAGGAAGCCCCCCTGGCCATCGAAAAGGAAGGCTTCGGCCTTGTCGATGTCTGGCGTCTCGGCGTCACTGGGTGGCGCGAACACGGCCACGAATGGCTTCGAGCCTAGCGAGACAAACACCTGCGTGTGCTTGGGGTGTCGCTCCATCCAGCGCACTTCCAACGGGCGGCGATCGAGTGTAACGACCGGCATCTCCGTCTCGCTATCGGACTTGAACTCGGCGACCCGCCGCACCTTCGCCTTGCCGTCGTAGAACTCGATCGGCATCGGCTTGACGTCGGGATGGTAGCCGAGGATCGTGCCGTAGGGTGCTAGCGCCGCGGGCGTTGCCTGCTTGGCGTGGAGCACGCGCACCTCGGTCTTCCGATTCGTCACTGCATTCATATCGTTCTACTCAGCCTCGGGTCTATTTCAGTTGTTTCATCACACGAGCCGCCGCGCGCACCGCGCGCACGATGCTCTGGTAGCCGGTGCAGCGGCAGAGGTTGCCTGCCATCGCCGTGCGGATCTCGTCATCTGTTGGCTCGGCGTTGCTCTTCAAGAGCTCCGTGGCGGTGAGCACCATGCCCGGCGCACAAAAAGCACACTGCAGCCCCGCCTCGTCCCAGAATGCCTGCTGGATGGGTGTTAGCTTGCCTTCTGCGTCCTTCAGACCCTCGAGTGTCGTGATCGTTTTGCGTTGAACCGTGGCGGCGAGCGTGATGCAGGACTTCGCCACTTGGCCGTCGATCAGCACGGTGCAGGCACCGCAGTGACCGGTCATGCAGCCCATGTGGGTGCCGGTCAGTCGCATTTCCTCACGCAACAGTTCTAGCAGCGTCGTGCCCGGCGCGATCTCAAGCTCGCACGGCTTGTTGTTCACTCGACATTGCAGCAGCACGCTATCTTCGAGCATCTCTTCCATGTTGGTTGTCACTAGCGATGCCTCACTTGTTAGTTCGTTGCGCGTTGGCCACGGCGGCCTGTACGGCTCGTCGCGCCACAACGCCCGCCATGGCGCGACGCCAGGTGGCATCGCCCTGCTGATCGTCGAGCAGCGTCTTGGGCGATGCGCTGCAGAGGCTCTCTACTCTGGCGCCTGCGACCGCATCCCACGGTTTGCCTAGTAGCCCGTGCAGTGCCTCGCTCGCATCGAGCGGCTGCTCACTGACAGCGCCGATCACGACGCGCAGCGTCGAGAGTTTGTTGCCGGTAAGAGAAACGACCGCGGCCGCGTTGGCCGAGCCATAACTGCCGGCTGTGATCTTGAGCTTCTCGTAGGCCCAGCCGGCGTCCGGCTGCATCGGCTTCAACAGAATGCGTGTCAGCAATGACGACGTACCCAAGCCATGACTCGTCTCCGCCAGGATCTTACCGAGCGCAGCGCGCCGGACACCCTCCGGTGCCTGGATCTCCACGTCCGCTTGCAGCGCTAACAACACCGGCGCAATGTCATAGAGCGGGTGCATCGCGACTAGATTGCCGCCCACGGTGCCGCGATTGTGCACTTGCCAACCACCGCCCACCTGCGCCGCTGCATGCGCCAGCAGAGGCAGCGCGCGTTGAACAATGGCGTCCCGCTGCAGAGTGCGATGGACCGTGAGCGCACCGATGGCGACCTCGCCGTCCTTTTCGGTGATACCCGCTAACTCCGGCAACGCCGCGATATCCACATACACGGTGGGCATTAGTCGGCCATAGTTCACGTGCGGCATCAGTTCCTGACCACCCGCAATGACAACCGCGCCTGCACCGAGGTTGCCCAAGACCTCTACTGCTTGCGCCGCCGAGCGTGGCCGCGCGTACTGCGGATGAAGGCTCATGCGACCTCCCGTTTGCGGGCTGGCTGCGCCGCCGATTGGATCGCTTGCCAGACCCGCGGCGCGGTCAACGGCAGATCTGTAATCGACACGTTCAAGGGCGCGAGGGCGTCGTTTACCGCATTCACCACCGCCGCCGCTGAGCCGCCGACACCGGCCTCGCCGGCGCCCTTCAGACCCTGGTAGGTCACCGGATTGGGGCTATCGTGGTGCACCATGTTGATCGCCGGCACGTCGTGCGCGCGCGGCATCACATAGTTGACGAACGTGTTTGTGAGCTGTCGCCCCTGCGCATCGAAGCGGATCTCCTCGTTCAGCATGCCGCCGATCCCAAAGGCGATCGCCCCACAGGCCTGGCCCTCGACCAGCACCGGATTGATCACCTTGCCGCAGTCATGCGCCGCCGCAAACTGCAGCAGTTTCACTTGGCCCGTCTCGCGGTCCACCTCGCACACCACCGCATATGCCGCATTCGAATAGCTCGGGTACGGATTGATGCGGCCCTTCTCATCGGGCGTGTGCCGAATGAGTCCGGGTCGGAACGTACACGTGGCTTCGAGTGGCGGTGTGATTGCCAGCCCCACATCATAGGCACGTGTATAGGCGGCGTACGCCACCTCTTTGAGACTCAGCGTCTTGTCGGGTTTCGCGCTCGAACGCAGCACGCCGCGCAAGAGGCTGACGGTCGCGAAATCGACTTCCAGCAGCGCCGCACCGATCGTGAGGATCTTCTCACGCACTTCGCGTGCGGCCATCGCCGCTGCGCCGCCGCCGACTATGGTGCTGCGGCCTGAGTAGTTACCAAAGCCGTACGGACAGGTGGTGGTATCGCCCTGAACCACTCGGATCCCTTCGAGTTCCACGCCCAGTTCGTCCGCCACGATCTGTGCCATCCCGGTGGGGTTGCCGGTGCCGGGGGTTGTGACACCGGTCAGTAACATCACCGAGCCATCGGGCCCGACTCGTACCGTCGAGGAGTCATAGCCCGCCACCATGGTGCCTGGGATCGCGCCGCCTTCGGGTGTGAGCTCGTAGGCGAGCCCGATGCCGAGCAACTTGCCCTCGGCCCGCGCCTGCTGCTGCTTCTTCTTCCAGTTGTCGTAGCCAAGCGCCTCGAGCGTCTTCTTCACCGCGCCCGCATAGTCACCCGAGTCGTAGATCAGACCCGTGGGGCTGTTATACGGAAAGGCGTCTTTGGCGATAAAGTTGCGCAGCCGCATCTCGATCGGATCGACGCCGATGGCGCGCGCCGTGTTGTCGATCGCCAGCTCCAGCGCCAACGCCGTCGCTTCCTTACCATAGCCGCGCGAGGCGTTCCAGGACGGCTTGTTAGTGGTGACGATGTTCATCAGGACATCGACATCGGTGACCTTGTAGGGCCCCGGAAAGGTAAGGCCCGTCAGAAACGCCATGCCCCAGCCCGGACACGCACTCGGCGCACCGGTGTTCGCCAGCGCCCGATCGCGCAGACCCAAGATCTCGCCGTCTTTTTGCACTGCGAGTTCCACTTCGTGGAGCTGCTCGCGCGCGCCGATCAGCAGGCACTCTTCGCGATCTTCTACCCACTTCACTGGCTGGCCCGTGCGCTTGGTGAGCAAGCACACCAGCGCTTCTTCCGGGTGGCCGTGCATCTTCATGCCGAAGGCGCCACCGATCGCCGGCGCCACGATCCGAATCAGATTCTCCGGCATGCGCAGCGCCGTGGAGAGCACATGCCGCAGCGGATGCGGGTTCTGGGCCGTTGCATAGAACGTGATGCCGTGCGTCTCGTGATCCCAGACCGCGTTGTACGTGCGCGTCTCGATCGGTTGCGTCGAGAAGCGATGGATACGCACTGTCGTTTTAACAACCCGATGCGCGCGCTCGAAGGCTTTGACCACATCGCCATTCACAAACGGCAGTGCCATGATGCTGTTATCGGCCCAACCCGGCACCACCACTGGTGCACCGGGCTTCACCGCGTCCTCGGCCTCAAGCACGGCCGGGGTCGGCTCATATTCCACCTGCACGCGCGACGCTGCATAGCGCGCCGTCTTCTTGTCCTCAGCCACGACCACCGCAACGGGTTGCCCGAACTGCCACACCTGGTCGAGTGCGAGACAGCGCACGTGCACCGTCTTGCCGCCAAACACTGCGGCATCGATGTAGTGCGGGATGGGATCAAGGTGCTCCGCCGCTTCCTTCCCCTCCATCGCCAGCACCACGCCCGCCACCTTCAGTGCGCCCGACAGATCCACGCGCTTGATGCGCGCGGCCGCATGCGGACTACGCACAAAGTGCGCGTGCAGTTGCCCTGGAAACTGAAAATCGCTGGTGTACTTCGCCACACCCGCCACCAGTGCATCGCCGCCCAACGTACGCACGCCTTGGCCGACATATGCCCTGTCGCTACCGCCTTGGGCGTGCTTGGATTTTGCAGTCATATCAACCCCCTCTGTCGCGGCGCGCTGCTCAGAACTTGACGCCGACTTCGATGCCCACCGTGCGACGCGAACCTGGCGCGATGAAGGCACCGCCGAACTCCGGTGCCGGAATCACTTCCGCGATCCATTTCTCATCGAGAGCGTTCTGCGCGAAGGCCGTGACCGACCAACGCTCGCCTTCCAAGCCGACGCGAAGATCGAGCGTATCAAACCGATCGCGCTGCGTGAGTGTGTAGTTAGCGGTACCCAGCCCTGGGAATACCAGATCGAACACGGTACGAATGTCCTGCCCCTGCACGGTATGGAACCACGTCGGCCCCGTGATGCGATAGTCGGCGCGGACGGCCAAACCGAGTGCATCCGTCAGCGGGTACTTGGCTTGCGTGCCGAGGTTGATGGTGTAGTCAGCCGTGTACGGAGACTCGTTACCCACGGTATTGGGCCGCGACGCATTCTCCTTGATTTCACTGTCGGTCAAATTCACGGCACCAAACACGGTCCAGCCGTCGGCGATTCGATACTGGGCTCCGAGCTCCACGCCCTGGATCTCGACCTTGTCGATATTGGTTACGGTACGGAGCAAGCCGAACCCGCCCGTGTAGAACTCGAAGAACTGCATATCATCGACTTCGGTGCGGTAGAACGCCAGATCGAGCGCCAGCCGGCCGCCGAGCACGCTGCCCTTGGTACCGACCTCGATCGCGCTCGAAGTCTCTTTGCGGTAGTCGTCCTCGACCAGCAGGTTGGCGCCCAGCGGCACATTGAAGTTGGATTCGATTACCGCGTTGCTGCCCTGGTTGTTGAAGCCACCGGCCTTGAAGCCAATGCCCCAGTTGGCAAACAGCGACCACTCCGGCACCGGTTTGTAAGTGACCGCCACTTTGGGCTGTAGCTGGGTGTACACACGCGACTTCGGCGCGATCGTGCCGCTGGCAGGCAAGCCGGGGTTGATAGGCGTATTGGTGGCCGGATCCAGGACGTTCGGCACCCGGCTTTCGACATCCCGTTCCTCGCGGTCGTAGCGCAACGCCAATGACATCGAGAGTTGATCGGTAGCCTCGTATTGAAGCGAGCCGAAACCGGCGTACACATCGGTCTTGAACTGGTCATCGAACAACAATGATGTCGGGTTCGAGCTGCCCGGCGGGTTGTAAGTCTGGCGAATACCCTGTTGACCCGTGTCCTCGGCAATCGCCACCGCATTGCGGCGATCGATCTGCAGCAGATAGGCACCGATCGACCACTTCAGCGGCCCGCCGCTGGTCGAGGCGAGACGGATTTCCACGCTGTCGTCCTGCTGATTGCGCAGCTGGTACTGCGTACCGTCGCAAGTGGTGGCGCCAAACGGCCCAAACACCGAAGTGAACGGCGCCGCGGTGAAAAACTGCGGCGACGGCGGTTGGTAGCCAGCCGCCACCAGTCCGGTACGCGTAGCCGCACAGGAGGGCTGAAGTTCAAAGCGATAAAAGGACGCTGCCGTGCTGTCCGCCAGCCAATCCTGCTCCACGTCCGAATGCAGATACCAGGCGGTCAACGTGCCGAATGACAGCTCCTGCGTCCAGCGAATCGAGGCTTCCATGGTTTCCTGGCGGTTGTCCGGAACGATGTTGCCCACGAAGTTGAATGGATGTTCGTTTACGTCTCGATTGAAGTCCGGATTACCGAGCGCGGCTGCAAACCCAGGCAAATTGAAGCCGGCATTGAAGCTCAGCGCGGCCGCGTCCACCTTACCAAAGCGGGCCTTGAAGTCGATCTCCGTCGCATCGGTTGGCGTAAAGACCAAGCGCGTGCCGATGTTCCAGCCACGGTAGTTATCTACCTGACTACCCTGACTGATCGGATTGGGCCCGGTGTTCTTGTAGAACCCGTCGGTCTCACGGAAGTCGCCAAACAAGACAAACCCCGCGCGATCCGAAAACGGGCCGCTCAGCGTTGCCTGCCCGCCATAGCTCTGGTGCTCACCGAAGTTGACACTGCCGTCGAACGCATACACGTCACCCGGCTTGCGAGTCGTCATCACGATCGCACCCGCCGTGGCGTTGCGGCCATAGTACGCACCCTGCGGACCCTTCAGGACTTCCACCTGTTCCAAAGCGCCTTGAATCTGGTTGAGCTGCGCCGTGTTGGTTTTCAAGATGCCATCGACCACGAGCGCGACATTGCTCTCAGCGTCGCGAGCACCATTGATACCGCGGATGTTGACCTGTGTATCACCCACTTCCGCGGTACCGGTCACGATCGTGACGCCGGGTGTCAGCGCGGTGATGTCTTCTGCATTGGCTGCACCTGTGAGTTCCAAGGACTCCGACGTGAGGACCGAGACGGAGGCAGGCACGTCGCGCAACAACTCGGCGTCGCGCCGCGAGGTGACAACGATTTCTTCGAGCGCTTGCGCCTGCGGACCATCTGACTGTTGAGCAAACAGACTGGTTGGCACGGCCACCAGCGCAACAGTGAGAGCAGGAATAATTAGACCGTTGACTCGCAACATATGTCCCCTCAAAAAAAGCGACCGTGCTACTGGACGAGCACAGTTGTGAAACTAGGCCTACACCCGACCGCGGTCAAGGCGGGCTTTGCAGCTGTTTGTTCGGTCGTTCCGCTAAGGTGGTGATGGCTTTGTTAACGCTATCTACGGTGGAAAATCCATCTAATTTGCGCCTATTTTGCGCGACTGGACATTTGCCGCCGCGGCACGAACAATCAAGACCCATTTAGAGGAGCACGCTGATGGACGAGCCGGCACGATCCGAGCGCTACATGACCATCTCAGACCAGGCTGCGGCCCTGACACGCGCTGAACTCGCCATCCTGCGATCCTCCGGAGCGTTTGCACGCTGGATCGTGCTGCTGCATCGTGCCGTCAGTGGGACCAGTCTGGGCTGGCAGGACGTCGCTCTGCTGCATTCCATCCGCATGTGTGGCGGCGCGCAGAATCTCTCCGAGCTGCTGCTGTTTCTGAATCGCAACGACGTGTCGACCATCCAGTATTCGCTGAAGAAGCTCGAGCAGTTCGAATTCATTAAGCGCGTGGCTGGTGGCTCACGCCGCGAAGCCGGCTACCAGTTGACCGAGCGCGGCCTGGACGCGACCCAGCGCTACGCAGAAGAGCGGGAGAAATTGCTGGTTGGATTGTTAGGCGAAATCAACGGCTATGCCGAGTCACTCGATGCAGCAGCCGGCGCGCTCGAACGACTCACCGGGCTGTACGACCAGGGAACCCAGGCGGTGCTGAATCTGAAAATCCTGGGTCCGCGCTGAGTTGTCTTGGCGGGTCAGCTCCTGCGCGCCTTCGCGTCCTTCCAGCCACGATTGATACGGTTAAGGTCAAACCCCTTGGGGTCGAACACACCACTTGTCCAGC
>ERZ795053.5360-NODE-5360-length-13286-cov-5.167259_pt1 | contig 13286 bp, 12 predicted proteins | sample MGYA00375137_ERZ795053 | MGnify/ENA primary metagenome ERZ795053 (study PRJEB30182, sample SAMN05720284) | activated sludge metagenome | isolation source: Anaerobic digester | place: Hong Kong | collected 2014-12-17 ... | reverse complement strand
TTCGGCGTGCTGTCGCTGAAGGAGTACTACGAGGAGCTCACGCTCGACGAGATCCACGAGCGCCAGCAGTTCGCCTTCGAGGCCGCCGTGCGGATGCGAGATCGGCTCCTCCAGCAGGAGGTGCTCGCCCGCATGGACATCGACACCAAGGCGGCCATCAAGTTCATCATGGAGGACGAGGGGCGCCAGCTCTTCCAGATGATGCTGTTCTCGAAGATCGTGCCGAACTGCAAGAAGCTCGGCCTGCTCGACGCCGGCGACGGCTGGCTGCGCACCAAGTTCCAGGAGCTCGGCGTGATCCAGTTCGAGGACCTCACCGACACCAGCGACGAGTACGAATCCTTCGCGCTCGGCGAGTCCGAGCTGAGCGCCTCGGCCACCGCGGTCGGCTGACCCCGGCCCCCGCCGGGGCGGCCCTCAGGGCGCGCCCGGCGGATCGACCTCCTCGAGGAGGGTGGTCGTGGTGGTGGTCGGCGCCTCGGTGGTCGTGGTGGCCGCGGTGGTGGTCGTGGTGGGCGGCGCCGTGGTCGTCGTGGCCTCGGTGGTCGTCGTCGCCTCCGTCGTGGTCGTGGCCTCGGTGGTGGTCGTGGCCTCGGTGGTGGTCGTCGCCTCGGTGGTGGTGGTCGTCAGCTCGGTGGTGGTGGTCGTCGGCTCGTCGTCGCCGTCGTCACCCGAGCGGGCGAACAGGAGCGCGCCGACGATGATGATGAGGACGAGGAGCACCACCACGGCGATCAGGGGCCCGTTCCCGCCCCCGCTCGACGCCGGGACCGGTGGCTCCTCGGGCGGCGGCTCGCCGTAGCTCCCGCCGCCGACCGTGGGATCCGGGGCCGGCACGAAGATCCCCGCCGGCGGCGTGGGATCGGCGCCGACGGCGGGCTCGCCCGGGGGTGGCTCGTAGGCCGGTGGCGGCCCGGCGGGCGGCTCGCCGCCCACGCCCGGCACGATCTGGGTGGCGTCGTCGTCGGCGGGCGTCCAGGCGCCGGTGGGCTCGTCGTCGCTCATGGGGTCTCCTCCGGTCGGGGCGGCACCTCGCCACCGCGCCGACGACGGTACCGGCCTGCGAGGCCCGGGCCCGGGAGCCTCGGGCTCAGCGACGCTGACAGGTGGGGCAGTGGGTGGTGCCGCGGCCGTCGACCACGGTGCGCCGCAGCACCGCGCCGCAGCGGCGGCAGCCGAGGCCGGCCCGTCCGTAGCAGTCGAGCCGGTGCTGGTGCTCGCCCTCGCCACCGTCGACCGCGCGGTAGTCGCGCAGGGTGGTGCCGCCATCGGCGATGCCCTCGGCGAGCACGTCGACGATCGCCTGGCGCAGGCGGGCCGCTGCCGGGCGCGACACCCGACGGGTGCCGGGGTGCACGCCGGCACGCCACAGCGCCTCGTCCGCGTAGATGTTCCCGACGCCCGCGACGGGGCGTTGCGAGAGGAGCTGCGTCTTGACCCGCACCGACGAGCGGCGCAGGGCCTGCCAGAGGTGGTCGTCGTCGAACGCAGGGTCGAAGGGCTCGGGACCGAGCGCGGCCAGGGTCGGGAGCGAGGAGAGGTCCTCGTCGACGACGGCGAGGCGCCCGAACCGGCGCACGTCGCGGAACGAGAGGTGCGACCCGTCGTCGAAGCGCCACCACGCCCGGACGTAGGGGTCGGCCGACGGGGCCGAGCCGGGGACGAAGCCACCCGTCATGCCCAGGTGGGCGACGAGGCGCCGGCCGTCGTCGAGGGGGAGGAGCAGGTACTTCCCCCGACGATCGACCCCCTCGAGGCGCGCCCCCACGACCTCGCGCGCCGCCAGGAACTTCGTCGACGGGTGGCTGTCGGCCTCGAGGACGCGACGCCCCACGACCAGCGGCTCGAGCCCGCGGCGCACCGTCTCGACCTCGGGAAGCTCGGGCACGTGGGCACGGTACCTCCGCCGCCCCGCCCCACCTCGACGCCGAGCGTGGCGAGATTGCCCGCATCTGGCCGCGGAGCGTGGCGATCGCGCCGAGATCCGCACCGATCGGCGGGAATGGCGGCCGGTTCGCTCAGGTCGACCGCACCGGTGCCGATGGTGGGCCGTGCTCGCTGGACTGATCATGACCTCGATCTCGGCCATCACCGTCCGCGCCGCGCTCTTCCAGCGGCGCTCCCGCGCCGGATGGCTCGAGGAGCTGGACGGGATCCGCGAGGAGGCGCTCGTGGCCCCCGACGGACCGGTCGACGACGTGGTCGCGGCCGGCGACATCTGGACGGACCTGCGCGAGGGCGGCGTGTACGCCGACCCGCACGAGATCTCGTCGCTGTACGCCACCGATGAGACCCCCGACCAGCCGATCGCCAAGGCCAAGGCGCCGAAGCCGGCGCGCCAGAAGGGAAGGCGCGGCCGACCCGAGGCGCCCGCGGAGACGGCACCGGAGGCCGCATCCGCGCCGCCGCCCCCGCCCGCCGCGACCGAGCTGCCGCCGCCGCCTCCGCCGATCCAGCCCGTGACCATCGATGCCATGGACCTCCCGGCGGGCACCGACGTGATCGGTCCCCACGATGCCGAGCCGATGTGGGTGCAGCCGGCCCCGCACCCCATCCGGCCGAGCGAGATGTGGCACCCGGCCGAGCTGGCCCCGCCGACGCTCGGCGGCGAGGTGGACCTCCCCGCCGAGGAGCGGCTCGCCTCCGCCGAGCTGGTCGAGGAGCCGGTCGACCCCTTCTCGCACCTCCCGCACCGCCCCGTCGCCGATCCGGCGCCCTCCGAGGTCCACGCCTTCGACCAGCCCCCGGCAGCCGCGGCGCTCGCCGGTCAGGGCCCTGCCACCGAGGACCTCCTCCACGGAGCCGAGCCGATCGACCACCTGCGTGCCGTCGAGCTCGAGTCCGAGCTGGCGGCGGCGGCCGAGCTGACGGTGCTCGATGACGCCGACCTCCTGCCGATCGACACGCCGAGCGCGGGCGGGCTGGTGCCCGGGCCCGTGGGCCGCCGGGTCCGGCGCGACCGCCCACCGCTCCCGCAGGACGGCCCGACCGACGAGGTCGTCGCCGAGCAGGACGCGCCGCCGATCTCCACGGATCGCGGCGACCGGTCGCCGCTCCCGGAGCCGCAGCTGCCTCCCGCGGCCCTCCCGGCCCGCCCCGCGGCCACCACCCCCGTCCCGTCCGTCGCCGAGGTCGCGCACCCGGCGGTGGACGCGGAGCCCGCGCCCGTGGACCCGGAGCCGGCCGCGCCGGCGCCGGCCGCGAGCGCGACGATCGCCCCCGAGCCCGAGCCGGTGGCCCCGGCCCCCGAGCCGGAGCCGGTGGCCACGATGCCCGAGCCTGTGCCCGAGCCCGAGGGGGCCGTGGCGCCGGCGGCGGAGCCCGAGCCGGAGCCGCTGGCCCTCACGGCGGGCGCCGACGGCCTCTTCGCCGTGCCGGCCACCATCGTCCGCCAGGGTGGCGGCGCGGCTGCGGTGGCGGTGCTGGACCGCACCGGTGCCCACGTCGAGCTCGGCGCCGGTTGGATCTGGGCGTCGCCGGGTGACGGCCAGCCGACCGCCGTGCACGTGGCGCTTCCCACCGCCCTCGCCTCGGTCGCGCCGGGCGCCACCGCGTTGACGGTGGTGGAGCCGGGCGGCACGTGCTTCGTCTTCGTCGCCGACGGCACCGTGGAGCTGCGCCGACCCGACGGGATCGCGACCCTGGGGCGCGGTTCGATCGCGATGCTGGCGGCCGACGGCGGGGCCCAGGTCGACCAGGCCAGCGACGCCGAGCTCGCCGCTGACCCGATCGTGGCCGAGAACCTCGCCCTCGACGCAGAGCTCTGATCCCAGCCCCTAGGGTGGCCTGCATGCGCGTCCGAGGGGGGAGTCCGATGCGACGCTCGATCCCGAGGGCCCTGGCGCTGGCTGCCGCCCTCGTCGTCCTGGTGCCGGTCGCCGGGTGCGGCGGCTCGAGCGACGACTCGAGCGACGGCTCCGCCGAGTCGACCACCACGGCGGCCGACGAGGCGACCACGACCTCCGGCGAGGCGTCGACCACCGGCACCGAGGCGGCCGATCCGTCCACCACGGCGACCGCCACCACCTCGCTGCCCGACGCGAGCCTCGGCCAGCACAGCGCGCCGGGCGACGGCACCGGGACCGCGCTGCTCACCGCCGTGCGCGTCGGTCGCAACGAGGGGTTCGAGCGCATCGTGTTCGAGTTCGAGGGCGACCCGATGCCCGGCTACCGGGTCCAGTGGGTCGATGGCCCGATCACCGCGGACGGGTCGGGCGAACCGGTCGAGGTCGGGGGTGAGGCCCACCTCGAGATCGTGCTCCAGCCCGCCTCGGGGGTGGACCTCGAGGCCAACGAGCTGCGGGTCACCTACGACGGGCCCGACCACATCGCCACGAGCGGCAAGGTCGACCTCATCGAGGACCTGGTTCGCACCGGTGACTTCGAAGCGGTGCTGACGTGGGTGGCCGGCACGTCGGGCGAGGTGCCGTTCCGGGTGCTGGCGCTCCGGTCGCCCACCCGGATCGCCATCGACCTGGCGACCTAGCCTGCGAGGCGTGAGCGACCGGCACGACCACGAGCAGGCCATCGAGCGCTGGCGGGTGGCGCCCGGCGATCGGGTGCGCCTCGGCGACGTCGCCACCGACGCCACCGACGGCGCACCGGGCGACAAGCACGAGACCGAGGACGCGTGCGAGGAGCTCGTCGAGCGCCTGGCCGAGTGGCAGGGCCGGTTGTGGGCCGAGCAGCGCCAGGCGCTGCTGCTCGTGCTCCAGGCCATGGACGCCGGTGGCAAGGACGGCACGATCCGCAAGGTCTTCACGGGGGTCAACCCGCAGGGCGTGGCCGTCTCCGCGTTCAAGGCGCCGAGCGCCGAGGAGCTGGCCCACGACTTCCTGTGGCGCGTCCACCGCCGGGCCCCGGCGCGAGGCGAGATCGGCGTCTTCAACCGGTCGCACTACGAGGACGTCCTGGTCGTCCGGGTCGAGGAGCTGGTCCCCGAGGCGGTGTGGCGGCCGCGCTACGGCGCCATCCGTGACTTCGAGGCCTCCCTCGGTGCCGCCGGCACCACCGTGGTCAAGCTGTTCCTCCACATCTCGAAGGACGAGCAGGCCGAGCGGTTCCAGGCGCGCCTCGACGATCCGACCAAGCGCTGGAAGTTCTCCACGGGCGATCTCGCCGTGCGGGAGCGCTGGGACGACTACCGGGCGGCCTACGAGGAGGCCATCGCCGAGACGTCGACCGAGCGAGCCCCGTGGTACGTCGTGCCCGCCGACCACAAGTGGTACCGCAACTGGGTCGTGCTCAACGTGCTGCTCGCCACGTTGGAGGGCATGGACCCGCAGTACCCGCCGGAGGAGCCGGGCCTCGACGACATCGTGATCCGCTAGGCCGGCAGCTCCACCACCATGCGACAGCCCGCGGGCTCGCGGGCCTCGGCGCGGATGCGACCGCCGTGCAGCTCCACGATCCAGCGGGCGATGGCGAGGCCGAGGCCCGAGCCGCCCTCGTCGGTGCTGCGCGCTTCGTCGGTGCGGTAGAAGCGCTCGAAGACCCGGGTCAGGGCCTCGGGCGGGATGCCAGGGCCGCGGTCGAGCACCTCGAACACCACCAGGCCGTCGCGCTCGGCGGCGGTGAGCTCGACGGTCGTGTCGTCGGGAGCGAAGCGGGCGGCGTTCTCCACCAGGTTGCCCAGCACCTGGTGCAGGCGCTCGGGGTCGCCGTCGACCGCGAGGTCGGCCGGTTCGATCGCCACCTCGAACTCGAGGTCGGGCGAGTGGAGGGCCGCCTCGTCGGCCACCCGCTCGAGCAGGTCGGCGGCCGGGAAGCGCAGCCGGTGGAGGGGGGACCCGCCGGACTCGAGGCGGCTCAGGTCGAGCAGCTGGCCGACCAGCCGCTGGAGCCGCTCCGTCTGGGCGAGCATCGTGCGCAGCAGGGTGGGCTCGGCCGGCACGACGCCGTCGACGACGTTCTCCAGCGTCGCCCGCAGCGCCGAGATTGGGGTGCGCAGCTCGTGCGACACGTTGGCCACGAGGTCTCGCCGCTGCGTGTCGACCGCGGCGAGCTCGTCGGCCATGTGGTTGAAGGCGGCGGCCAGGCGGCCTACCTCGTCGTTCGACGAGGCAGCGACGCGCACGGTGAGGTCGCCCGCGGCCATCTGGGTGGCCGCGCGCTCCATGGACCGCAGGGGCGACGTCATCCCCCGAGCCATGAGCTGCACCATGCCGAGGGCGATGACCGCGGCCACCCCGGCACGGAACCCCGCTCGGAAGTTCAGCGCCAGGCCGATCTCGTTGACCGCGAGCGTGGTGGCCACCGCGGCCACGATCACGACGCTGAGCTTGACCTTGATGGAGCGGATGCGGGCGAGGGGGTTGACGATCACCCCTCCGTCGCCTCGCCGGCCACGTCGGCGTCGGCCTCGCCGAGCGCGTAGCCCACGCCGTGGACCGTGCGCACGACGCCGTCGCCCAGCTTGCGGCGCAGGGCGCGCACGTGGGAGTCGACCGTGCGGGCGCCCGACCCGTCGCGGTAGCCCCACACGTCGACCAGCAGCCGCTCGCGGGTGAGGACCCGCCCGGGGCGTTCGGCCAGCCCCACCAGCAGGTCGAACTCGGTGGGGGTGAGGTGGACGATCTCGCCGTGCTGGCGCACGCGGCGGGCGTCGAGGTCGATCTCGATGTCGTCGTCGAGCCGGAGGGTGCGGGCGCTCCCTCGCCCGGCGAGGACGTCGACGCGGCGCAGCAGGGCCTGCACCCGCGCCACCAGCTCCCGCATGGAGAACGGCTTGGTCATGTAGTCGTCGGCGCCCACCGCCAGGCCCACCACCAGGTCGGTCTCGTCGTCGCGGGCGGTGAGCATCAGGACCGGCACGTGGCGATCGCGCTGGATGAGCCGGCACACCTCGAGCCCGTCCATCCCGGGGAGCATGAGGTCGAGGATCACCAGGTCGGGCTCGAAGCGCTCGGCGTAGGCCACCCCGGTGGGGCCGTCGCCGGCGACGTGGACCTCCATGCCCTCGCTGCGCAGGCGGGCGGCGATCGCATCGGCGATCAGCGCCTCGTCCTCCACCACCACGATGCTGCGGGCCACGGGCCGAACGCTAGACGGCCGGGCGGCCAGGGCCCCGGGGCCGGGCGGCCCGGACCCGGCCCACCAGGAGGCCCATCACCTGACGGATCGTCAGGTGGTGGTCCGTCGGAGCGGTCCCGTAGCGTTGGCGCCATGTCCGACTACGTGCCGCCGCTCGCCGACATCAAGTTCATCCTCGACCACCTGACGCCGCTCGACGAGCTGGCGAAGCTCGAGCCCTACCAGCAGATCGACGCGGAGTCGGTCGAGGGCGTCATCGAGGAGTTCGGCCGCCTCATGGCCGAGGTGTGGGGGCCCACCAACCGGGTGGGCGACGAGCACGGCAGCCACGTCGAGGGCGACACGGTGGTCACCCCGCCCGGGTTCAAGGAGGCGTACGGCGCGTACGCGGAGGCCGGCTGGGGCGCGGTGCCCTTCGAGGAGGCGTACGGCGGCGGCGGGTTCCCGTGGCTCGTGGGCATCGTCATGCAGGAGATGCTGAACAGCGCCAACATGGCGCTGGCCATGGCGCCGCTGCTCACCCAGGGCGCCATCGACGCCATCCTCCACCACGGTTCGGAGGAGCAGCGGGAGAAGTACCTCCTGAAGATGGTGTCGGCGGAGTGGACCGGCACCATGAACCTCACCGAGCCCGATGCCGGCTCCGACGTGGGCGCCCTGCGCACCCGCGCCGTCAAGCAGGACGACGGCACCTACCGCATCAGCGGCCAGAAGATCTTCATCACCTTCGGCGAGCACGACTTCACCGACAACATCGTCCACCTCGTGCTGGCCCGCACGCCCGACGCGCCCGCCGGCACGAAGGGCATCTCGCTGTTCATCGTCCCCAAGTTCCTGGTGAACGACGATGGCTCCCTGGGCGAGCGCAACGACGTGAAGGTCGTGTCGATCGAGCACAAGATGGGCATCAAGGCCAGCCCCACCTGCGTGCTCGCCTACGGCGACGACTCCGACGGCGCCATCGGCTACCTCATCGGCGAGGAGAACGCCGGCATGCGGTACATGTTCACGATGATGAACAACGCCCGCCTCGGCGTGGGCGTGGAGGGCCTCGGCCTCGCCGAGCGCTCGTACCAGCAGGCCGTGCAGTACGCCCGCGAGCGCAAGCAGGGCTACGCGCCCGGTGCGGCGCGAGGCGAGAAGAGCTTCATCATCGAGCACCCCGACGTGCGCCGGAACCTGCTCACCATGAAGGCCTACACCGAGTCGATGCGGCTCATGGCCTACAAGGTGGCCGAGCAGATCGACGTGCTGCGCTACGGCGCCGACGAGCCCACCCGCACGGCGGCCCAGGAGATGGTCGACCTGCTCATCCCGCTCACCAAGAGCTACTGCACCGACCTCGCCGAGACGGTCACGTCGATCGGCATGCAGGTGCACGGCGGCATGGGCTACATCGAGGAGACCGGTGCCGCCCAGCACTACCGCGACACGAAGATCACCCAGATCTACGAGGGCACCAACGGCATCCAGGCCATGGACCTCGTCGGGCGGAAGCTCCCGATGCGCGCCGGTGGGGTGTACCAGGACCAGGTGGGTCGCATGCGGGCCACGGTCGAGGAGCTGGCCGGGGCCGGCGACGACCTCGCCGTGGTGCACCGCGAGCTCGAGGCGGCCATCGGTGCCCTCGAGGACGCGACGGGCTGGATCCTCTCGGAGGGCCTCGCCGACCCGGTGCAGGCGCTCTCGGCGGCCACGCCCTACCAGCGCCTGTTCGCCACGACGGTGGCCGGTTGGTTGATGGCCCTGCAGGGCCTGGCGGCCAAGCGGTCGATCGATGCGGGCGCCGCCGATGCCTCGCTCGCCGAGGTGAAGCTGGTGACAGCCCGCTTCTTCGCCGAGCACCTCCTTCCGCAGGTCCACGGGCTCGTGGCGCCGGTGAAGGCCGGCAAGGGCGACCTGTTCGCCCTCACCGCCGACCAGCTCTGATCCACCGCGTCGAGGGGCGCTCGCGTTTCTGAGGTCGTTCCCTCAGGTCTCGTCGGCCTGGGCCGATCGGACCATGTGGTGGACCGCACCAAGCTGTTCCCCTCGCTGGGGGCGACCATGTCGACGGGCCTCGGGCGAGCGCGCGCGCTCGGCGCGCTGGCGGCCGTCGGCCTCCCGGCGGCCAACCTGGCGCGTGCCGACAGCGTCACCAACGAGGTCTGGCTCACCGACGACTACGTGGTGCGCGTCAACCGCGATGCCAGCCTCCGCCTGCACCGCGAGGCCGTCTTGTCGCAGGTCCTGCCCGAGGAGGTGGGCTACCCGACGCTGATCCAGCACGGCGGCGAGACCGGTAGCGACTGGCTGGTGGTGACCCGCCTCCCCGGCGTGCCGCTCAGCCGGGCGTGGCCCGACATGACGGTGGCCAGCCGCCGCGAGGCGGTGCGCCAGATCGCCGAGCGCCTCCGCGCGGTGCACCGCACCGTGTGCCCTCGCCTCGACGGCCTGCACGACGTGCCCCAGCTCCTCGACCCGGCGCCCACCGGCAGCCAGGCGGTGCAGCGGCTGCTCAACACCCTGCAGCGAGCGGCGTCGTGGCCCCACATCGACGCCGGGCTGATGGCCGACGCCATCGAGCTGGTCTCGTCCACCGCGTCGGCGCTGACGCCCTTCGACGTCCCGACCATCGTCCATGGCGACCTCTCGTTCGAGAACATCCTCTGGGACGGCGAGCAGGTGACCGCCCTGCTCGACTTCGAGTTCGCCCGGCCCGGCCCCCCCGACCTCGACCTCGACGTGCTGATGCGCTTCTGCGCCCTGCCGCACCTGCACGTGCCGCTCGCCTACGAGCACCTCACCCGGGCCGAGGACTACGCCGAGGTCCCCTGGTGGTTCGCCGAGGACTACCCGGAGCTCTTCTCGCACCCCCGCCAGTTCGAGCGGGTGAAGCTGTACTCCATCGCCTGGGACGTGCGCGAGCTGCTGCAGTTCCCGCCCCAGGAGGCCCTGTCGCGCCTGCACAAGCACCACCCCTACCAGCGCCTGTCGCAGAGCCTCCGCGGCACCCACTACCTCGACCGCTTCAACGGCGAGGCGAGCGTCCACTACTGATCCCTTGGGCTGCGGCCCCGCCGGCCTGGCAGGATCGGGTCGTGGTCACGGGCTCGGGCGAGGGGCGACGGGTGGTGGATCGCGTCCGCTCGGGCGCGGCGACCCTGACGCCGGCGGAGCGCAAGGTGGCCGACGCGCTCGTCGCCGACCCTCAGCTGGTGGCGTTCGGGACCGTGGCCGAGGTGGCCCGGCGCGCCGGCGTCAGCGGCGCATCGGTGGTCCGCCTGGCGACCCGGCTGGGCTTCGACGGCTACGCCGCGCTGCAGGAGGCGGTGCGCAGCGAGCTGGCGGATCGCCTGCGGCCGGCGGCGGAGCGGATCCGCGAGGTCCGACCCGACGACGTGCTCGGGCGGGCGCTCGACACCTCCTTGCACGCCGTGCGGACCACGCTCGAAGGCGTCGACCGGGTCGCGTTCGACGACGCGGTGGGGCTCCTGGCGAACCGGCGACGATCGGTGGCCGTGGTCGCCGGTGACGCCGGGGCCGGCATCGCCGCCCACGCGGCCGACGAGCTGGCCATGCTCCGCTCCGGCGTGGCGACCATCGGCGGCTCGCGGCCGGCGGTGGGGCGCGGCCTCGCCCGCCTCGAACCCGGCGACGTGGTGCTCGCGCTCGACCTGCGGCGCTACGACCGCTGGCTGCTCGACGCCGTCGACCTCGCCCTCGACGCCGGCGCCGAGCTCGTGGCGCTCACCGATGGGCCCCTCTCGCCCCTCGCTCGTCGAGCCCGTGCGCTGATCGTCGTGGAGGCCGAGGGGATCGGGCCCTTCGACAGCTACGTGGGGGCCCTGGCCGCCCTCGCCGCGCTCGTGGCCGGCGTGGCCGGGCGGCTGCGGAGCGCCGCCACCGGCGAGCTCGACCGGGTCGAGGCCGCCTGGCGCGCCCTGGACGCGCTCTCCGACGGCTGACCCACCAGCCTGAAACAGATGGGCCAGGCGAGGCGCTAGGCTGGAACGAACGTTTCAGCTCGATCGGAGGTCCGCCCGTGCCCGCCACCCTCACGTCCGCCGCCTCCGGCGCGCTCGTCGACCAGGAGGGCTTCGTGGCCGCCGCGGCCGCCGTGGGCGAGCTGGTGCTCGGCGCATCCGCCCTCGCCGCCCTCGACGCGTTCGCGGTCGACGCCGGGCCGGCCGGCTCCCTGCTCCTCTCGGGCCTCGACGTGGGGGAGGTGCCGGCGACGCCCGCCACCCCCACGGAGGCCACGGGCAAGGACGTCCGCTCGGAGCTGGTGCTGCTGGCCGCCGCCCGTCGCCTGGGCGAGCCCGTCGGGTACCGCCCCGAGCACGGGGGATCGATCGTCCAGAACCTCGTGCCCACCCGCGACGCCATCGGTCGCCAGACCTCGACGTCGTCGGGCGTCGACCTCGGGTTCCACACCGAGACGGCCTTCCACCCGCACCGTCCTCGCTACCTGCTGCTCCTGTGCCTCCGAGGTGACCCGGCGGCGTCGACGACGCTCGCCTCGATCGACGACCTGCTCCCGGCGCTCGACGCCGCGACCGTCGCCGAGCTGCGGCAGCCGAGCTTCCGCACCGGCGTCGACGAGTCGTTCGGCGGCCGGCCCGAGGTCCCCGTCGGCCCACCCCGGCCGGTCCTGGCCGGGCGCGACGATGCGCTCGAGCTCTGCTGGGATGCGGAGCTCACGGTCGGCGAGACGGACGCCGCCCGGGCGGCCCTGGTGGCGCTGGCCGACGCGGTCGCCCGTCGACAGCGCCACCTCGTGCTCGCCTCGGGCGACCTCCTGGTGGTCGACAACGCCCGCTGCGTGCACGGCCGCAGCCCGTTCTCGGCCCGCTTCGACGGCACCGATCGGTGGCTGCAGCGCAGCTTCGTGGTGGAGGACCTGGCCCCGTCGGCCGCCGACCGTGACGGTCGGGTGATCACGACCGACGTGGCTGCCCTCGTCTGACCTCCGTCGCCGACGGCGTGGCGCGTCAGCGCGACGAGGCCGCCACGACGGCGTCGGCCAGCGGCGGCCACGCGCTGAGCGCCCAGGGGCCGAAGTTGCGGTCGGTGAGCACCAGGAGGCTGCGGTCGATCGCCGGGTCGACCCACAGGAACGAGCCGGCGGCGCCGAAGTGACCGAAGGTCTTGGGCGAGTTGGTGCGGCCGGTCCAGTGCGGGGTCTTCCAGCCGCGGATCTCGAAGCCCAGGCCCCAGTCGTTGGGCTTCTGGGGCCCGATGCCCGGGAGGATCCCGGCGAGCTCCGGATACTGCACGGTGGTGGCCTCGGCGAGGGTCTCGGCCGACAGGAGCGTCGGGCGCAGCAGCTCCCCGGCGAAGCGGGCCAGGTCGGCACCGGTGGACCAGGCGCCGTAGGCGAGCGACCCGCCACGCAGGTCGGTGTGGAACATCTCGAGCGGCTCGAACACGGCGGCGGTGACGTACTCCTCGGCGGGCATGCCGGCGTTGTGGGCCAGGTGGTCGGCCAACGCGTCGAAGCCGGTGTTCGAGTAGATCCGCTTGCGCTCGGGGAGCAGCAGGATGTCGGTGTCGAAGCCGTAGCCGCCGGCGTGGGCGAGCAGGTGGCGCACGGTCACCCCCGGTGGTCCGGTGGGCTCGTCGAGGTCGAGGGTGCCCTCCTCCACCGCGATCAGGCAGGCGTAGGCGGCGAGCAGCTTGGTGACCGACGCCAGCCGAAACGAGCGGTCGCCGGGGCCGATGGTGGCGATGGTGCCGGTGGGCGACACGACCGCCGCCGCGATGTTCGCGGCCTCCCATCCACCGGTCTCCCAGAGCGCGGCGGCGAGGCGGGCGTCTTCAGACACGGTCCCACACCATCGGGTCGTCGCCGTCGGTGCCCGGCGCGAGCAGCACGTCGGCGGGGGAGCGGCGGTCGATGTGGCCGATCAGTCCGTGGTACACGCCGTAGCCGCAGAGCTCCTGGAGTCGGGGCGAGAACGTCCGCACCAGCGCCGGGCTGAGGCCGAGCTGCTGGTTCTCCTGCTGGCGGATCCAGCCGGCGCAGTAGTTCATGGCGATGCCGATGCGCCGCTCGTCGGTGGCGTTGGCCCCGCCGCCGTGCCACAGGCTGCCGTGCCACACGAGCACGCTGCCCGCCGGCATCTCGGCGGCGACCGACTCGTAGGGGTGTCCGTAGTCGGGGGAGCGATCGGCCGTGTGGCTGCCGGGCACGAGGCGGGTGGCGCCGTTGGCCTCGTAAGTCGGTGAGGGCCCACATCGTGTTGCAGACGGTGGCGACGTGGGGCTTCGGC
>ERZ795053.5359-NODE-5359-length-13286-cov-21.426120_pt1 | contig 13286 bp, 11 predicted proteins | sample MGYA00375137_ERZ795053 | MGnify/ENA primary metagenome ERZ795053 (study PRJEB30182, sample SAMN05720284) | activated sludge metagenome | isolation source: Anaerobic digester | place: Hong Kong | collected 2014-12-17 ... | reverse complement strand
AAGAATCGCCGCTATATCGTCGAGCACGAACATTTGAGCCCGGAACTTGGCGACCAGATTGTGAGCTATGCGCGGCAGATCAACGAGGTCATGGGCTACGACATGAACAGCATCGAGTTCGCCGTGCGCGACGGCGTGCCCTATGCCATCGACTTCATGAACCCGGCGCCTGACATGGACATCAACAGCGTCACGCCGCACTACTTCGAGTGGGCGGTCAAGGCCATGGCCGACTTCGCCATCGAGATGGCCTTCAACCCGCGCCCGCAGCGCGCCGAGCAACGCTGGTCGCACCACGTAGAGTAGCGCCGCCGCAGCCGGTAGATTTGCTTCCCCCCTGCCCGGTGCGACAGCGCAGGGAGCCGGTATCGTTCTATGGATTACTTCATCGTTCTGCTCGTTGGCATTCTGCTCGGATGGCTGATGACCTGGTTCTGGTTTGCCATCAACCGCCGCTGGACTGCGAGCAAGAGTCTGCGCCAGTCGCACGAGAAGACGATGAAGGAAGTGGCGGAGAAGGGGAAAAAAGCGCGAGAGGACAAACGCAAGGCGCGCAGCACGGCCATGCGTGCGGTTCTTGAAATGGTCCTCTTTGGCGCCGTCATTCTGTTGCTCACCATTCTTGTGCTCAACTATCTTGGTTGAGCACATTTCATATTCTCGAGGTAGACGTGTCCGATAAACCGTTGACGGCGCTCGTCGCCTGCGCGGGTTGAGCGTCCAAGCTCCCGCCGGAGTCGCTTGCGCAGGTCGTGCGCCAACTGGCCGGGTTCTTCCCGGCAACTGAATATCCCGACGTCCTGGTCGGGCTGGGCGAGCCGGACGACGCGGCCGTGGTACGGCTGGACGACGAACGCGCCCTGATTACGACCACGGATTTCTTCACGCCCGTCGTCGATGACCCGTGGACCTACGGCGCCATCGCCGCGGCCAACGCCATGAGCGACGTCTATGCCATGGGCGGCGAGGTGCTCTTCGTGCTCAACATTGCCGGCTTCCCGGAAGGCATGGACCCGGCGACCATCGCGCAGATTTTCACCGGGGGCGCGGCCAAGGTGCGCGAGGCCGGGGCCGCGGTGACCGGCGGCCATACCGTGACCAACCCGGAACCCTTCTTCGGTCTGGCTGTGACCGGCCTCATCCACCCGCAGCAGGTCATGCGCAAGGGCGGCGCGCGGCCGGGCGACCAGCTCTACCTGACCAAGCCGCTGGGCACCGGCATCATCACGACCGCCGCCAAGCTGACCGGGCCGGGCGAGAGCAACGTGCACCGCCTGGCGCGCAAGGCGCAGGGCAAATCCGACCTGGACGTGCGCCACCTGGACGACGCCGTGGTCTCCATGCTGCGGCTGAATCGCGCGGCGGCGCGCGCGGCGCGCGCGGCCGAGGTGGTCGCCGCCACCGATATTACGGGCTTCGGGCTGCTCGGCCACGGCGCGGAGATGGCGATCGCCTGCGAGCGCGAGGCGGGCGCGGGCTTTGTCATCGAGGCGGCGGGAGTGCCGGTGTTGGCGGGCGCGGCCTCCTACATCGAAGCCGGCTATCTGACGCGCGGCGCCACGCGCAATCCCCAGCATTTTGGCCGGCACGTACGCGTTGCCGAGGGCGTCGACCCGGTGCGGCGCACGCTGCTCTGGGAGGCAGAGACGAGCGGCGGGCTGCTGCTGGCGGTGCCGGCCGCCACTGTCGAACGCTTTGAACGTGCCTGCGCCGAGAACGAGCAACGAGCCTGGCGCATCGGCGAAGTGGTGAGCGGAAGCGGAATTCAGGTCGCCTAGCGCGTCACGTACAGAAAGGGAGGGCACTGATGGGACAGGTTATCGTCTTTGCAGAACCACGCCGCCTCGTAATCGAGGAAGCCGACGAGCGCCCCCTCGCCGCCGACGAAGTCCGCCTGCGCACCCTGTACTCCGGCATCAGCGCCGGCACCGAACTGACTGCCTACCGTGGCAGCAATCCCTATCTACACAAACGCTGGGATGACGAGCGCCGCCTCTTTGTGCCGGACAGCGAGACGAGCCTGCGCTTTCCCGTGGTTGGCGTTGGCTACGAAGAGTGCGGCGAAGTCGTCGAAGTCGGACCGGCGGTGGCGCGTGTGCAGGTAGGCGACCGCATCTACGGCACGTGGGGCCACCGCACGCACCACATCCTCGCCGAGGAACTGGCGGTCCGGCGCATCCTGCCACCCACGCTCGACCCCATCCTGGGCATCTTCTCGCAGATGGGTGCGATTGCGCTCAACGGCATCCTTGACGCAGCGATCCGCATCGGCGAGACGGTGGCAGTCTTCGGGTTGGGCGCGCCGGGGCAGATCATCGCACAGCTTGCCAAACGATCGGGGGCGCGGGTGGTCGCTGTCGAACCGATCGAACTACGGCGCCGCGTCGCTAGCGATCTCGGTGCGGTCGACGAAGCCATCTCGCCCGCGGAAGGCAGTGTGGCCGAACAGATCCGGGCGCTGACGGACGGTCGCGGCGCCGACGTGTGCATCGAGGCGAGCGGCGCCTACCCGGCGTTGCACGAAGCGATCCGGTCGGCGGCCTATTCGGCCAAGGTGGTGACGCTGGGGTTCTTCCAGGGGCCGGGGCAGGGACTTTTCCTGGGCGAAGAGTTCCACCACAACCGCGTCAACGTGGTCTGCTCGCAGATCTCCGGCGTGAGCCCGGAGCTGACCTATCGCTGGAACCGCGAGCGGCTGATCCAGACGGCCATGCAGTTGCAGGTAGAGGGTGCGCTGACTCTGCGCCCGCTCATCACGCAAGTGCTGCCCTTTGCCGAAGCCGCCGAAGCGTTTCGCCTATGCGACGAAGAACCGGAGCGGACGATCCAGGTGGTGCTCGACTGCTCGGCATCGGCCGGACCGTCGTGAAGTTCATGCTGTCGCCCGGCATGCTTGCCCGCGGCGTTACGAAATGAGGAGCACGCGATGAAAGCAATCATGAAAGTGGCGCCCGGCGTCGGCAACGTCGAGGTTCGCGAGATTTCCGAGCCGCAGCCAGGGCCGGGCCAGGTCAAGATCCGCATCGGCGCGGCGGGGCTGTGCGGCACCGATCTGCATATTTACAAGGATGAGTTCCGCTCGTGGCCGCCCGTCGTGCTGGGTCACGAGGTGGCCGGCGAGATCGTCGAGCTGGGCGAGGGCGTGCAGGGCTTGGCGCCAGGCATGCGCGTGACCTCGGAGACATACTTCTCCTACTGCGGCCAGTGCCGCTCGTGCCGGGCGGGGCATACCAACCTCTGTCTGGAACGGCGCTCCATCGGCTCGGCCGTGAATGGCGGTTTCACCAACTACCTGGTGGTGCCGGCGCGCAACATCCACGAACTGCCCGCGTCGGTCGACTACCGCGCCGGCGCGCTGACCGAGCCGCTGGCCTGCGTCGTGCACGCCACGCTCACCACACCGACGGTGGCGCCGGGCGACGTGGCGGTCATCGCCGGGCCGGGCGCGATCGGGCTGCTGACATTGCAGGTCGTCAAAGCGGCGGGCGCCAGGGCCATCATGCTGGGCACCGACGCCGACGAGCACCGGCTGGCGCTGGCGACGCAGTTGGGCGCCGACGCCGTCGTCAACGTGCAGCGCGGCGACGCGGCCGCGGTCGTGCGCGATGAAACCATCGAGGGGCTGGGCGCGGACGTGGTCTACGAATGCTCAGGCGCCGGGCCCGCCGCACAGCAACTGCTCACGCTGGTGCGGCGCCATGGCCGGTACGTGCAGGTCGGCCTCTTTGGCCGGCCGGTGGCGTGGGATCTGGATCAGCTTGTCTACAAGGAACTGACGGCAACCGGCACCAACGCCAGTACGCCGGCCTCCTGGCTGCGCGCGCTCGAACTCACGGGCAGCGGCAAGGTGCGCACCGACCTGCTCATCACCCATGAGTTCCCGGTGACGGCGTGGGAGCAAGGCTTTGCCACCTTTGAGGAGAAGAGCGGGATCAAGACGATTTTCGTGCCGGCCGAATAGGCGCCGGGCTTGGAGGATACAATGAGCATCATCCATCGGTTCATCGGAGAAGACGGGGCCTGGGAGTGGGAGGGCGTGCCGCTTCACGACTATGGCGCCGCACGGCCCGGCGTGAGTGTGCGCCGCTTCATCAGCCGGCAGGATGGGTCGAACAACCTGGAGTTGCGTTACTTCGAGCTACAGCCGGGCGCGTGCAGCAACCATGAGAAACACAACTACGAGCACGCGGTGTTGATCCTGCGCGGCAGCGGCTTTGTGCGCATTGCGGATGAAGTACACGCGGTCAAATTCGGCGATACGATCTTCGTGGAGGCGGATGCCGTTCACCAATTTGTTGCCGGCGAGGAGGAACCATTCGGCTTTCTGTGCACCGTGCTGGACAAGGAACTGCGCGTCGCCGTGCATGGGCCACAGACGCTGGAAATCTACAACTGATATGCGGTAGCGACAAGGCCGGGGACCCGCCATGCCCTCGTCTTGAGCTAACGATCGCGGAGCTTTGGATCCATTGCATCGCGGATGGCGTCGCCAAGAAAGTTGAACGCCAGCATAGTCAGGGATAGCGCCAGCGCCGGAAAGAAAATGATGTGCGGCGCCGATCGCAGCGCGCCATAACCGTCGGCAATCATGCTCCCCCAGCTTGGCATGGGCGGCTGCACGCCAAGACCGATAAAGCTGAGAAACGCCTCGGTGTAAATATAGGCTGGAATCGCCAGCGTTTCGGCGACGATGCACGTCCCGATGATATTCGGCAGCAGGTGGCGCCACATGATGCGACGATTGTTGGCACCGACGAGTTCGGCTGCCTGCACAAACTCCTGCTCGCGGTAGTGGAGCGTCTGCCCACGTGTCAGGCGCGCCATGTTGAGCCAGCTCACCGCGCCAATCGCCACGAAGACAAAGAACAGCCCGCCCGAACGCGTGTCGAGCGTTACCAATAAGGTCTGCAACGCGCCCAAACTCTCTGCCGGCTGCTGGGCCAGCGACGTAAGAAATACCTGCAACAGGATGATCAGGATCAACGTCGGGTAGGCATAGATGATGTCGACGATGCGCATCATCATGTTGTCGACCTTGGCGGGGCTGTAACCTGCTACGAGACCGTATGTCAGCCCAATGGCAAAACTGATGCCGGCGCCCAGGAACGCGACGGCAATAGAGACACGTGTGCCGTAAATCAAGCGGCTGAAGATGTCGCGCCCCAATCGGTCGGCGCCCATGATATAACGGAAGCCTTCGAGCTTGGGGGTAGTCGCGTAGGACATGGGCGGGGCCAGCTTATCGGGAAAGTTGGTCTCCTCGTAGCTCAACGGGGCGAACGTCGAGGGGAATATCGCCACGACGATCAGCGCGGCCAGATAGAGCACACAGATCACAACGAGCGGATCTTTCACCAGCCGCATGACGACATCGTAGAGCAATGTCCGCGAGCGACGAGCGGGCGACGCAAGTACAGAGGCCGGAGCCGTGCTAGTTGCCATGGCCGATCCTCGGATCGATGACGGTGTACAGGATGTCAACCAGGAGATTGACCCCTACGATGATCAACGCGTAGATCACGACGACGGCCATGACCATGGGATAGTCGCGGCTGCTGATGCTCGTCACGAAATAACGGCCCATGCCGGGGATGGCGAATATCTGCTCGACGACCAGCGAGCCGGTCAGCACAGCCGCGGCCAGAGGGCCGAGATAGGTGACGACAGGGATCAGCGCGTTGCGCAGGGCGTGGCGAACGGTGACGACGCGCTGCGAAAGACCCTTGGCTTGAGCCGTGCGGATGTAGTCTTCGCCGAGCACCTGTAACATGCTTGCCCGCGTCAGCCGCGCGATGATGGCTGACAGCCCGGCGCCCAGGGTGATCGCCGGCAGCACGATGTGGCTCAGGTATGGAATCAGCCCGTCGCTGAGGCTGGCCCATTGCGCCACGGGAAACCAGCCCAGTCTCAGCGCAAACAACCACTGCAAGACAGGCCCCAGCACAATCGCCGGAACAGACACCCCGATAATGGCGATCAGCGTCGCACTGCGATCGCGCCACGAGCCGCGGTGCATGGCGGCCACGATCCCAGCCGGCATCCCCACGCTCAGGGCAAAGAGCATGGCAAAGAGCCCTAACTGCACGGATACGGCCAGCCCCGGCAACAGGAAACTTTCCACCGGCTTGCCGCGCGCCGCCAGCGATGGCCCGAATTTGAGTTGGGCGACGCTCGACAGCCAGATGAAATACTGCTCCTGTACCGGACGGTTGAGGCCAAAAACCTCCTCCATCTGCTGAATCAGGGCAGGCGGCGTCTTGTCTGAATCAAAGGGGCCGCCGGGCAACGCATGCATGGTTGCAAAGGTCAGCCCGGTCACCACAAAGAAGACCGGAATGAACCAGAGCAGGCGGCGAATGATGACTCGAATCATGATATTCGAAGGTTGACGATGGCAGGATGGTTAGCTGACTGGATGACACGATGAGGGGATGAAAGACAATGGAATCATCTTGTCATCCCCTCATCGTGTCAGTTATTCACATGTTACTGCTCAATCCGCCAGGTATCCCAGTTCACGGGAGCAAAGGTAGGATAGGCGCGCTGCACATAGGGCTTGGCGAGAATCGTATAGCCGCGATGGTAATACGGGGCCACGCGCACTTCTTCGCCAAACATGAGTTGTTCCACATCCCGGTAGAGTTGCTTGCGCACTTCGGGATCCGTTTCGATGGATGCCTGCTTGGCCTTCTCGTCTGCTTCCGTGCAGGCGGCACGCGGCCGATTCTGGCTGTCCGTGCAGTGGAAGACTTCGTAGACCCAGTTGTTCTCGTCCGGATAGTCGGCGCCCCAGCCGAGTCGCCACATCTCCGGCATTTCTTCCACCGGGACATCAGGGTTGGTACCCGCCAGGAAGACCGGGAATTCCTGCGCCTCGATCTGCACGTCGACGTTCAGGGTCTCTTTCCACATCGCCTGCAACGCCTGGGCCAGCGCCTCTTCGAGCGAGTTGGCGAAGTAGCGATAGGTCACCACGGGGAAGCCCGCGCCGTCGGGATAGCCGGCCTCTGCCAGCCACGCCTTGGCCTGCTCCGGGTCATAGCCGATGCCGACCTCAGGATCCGGGGCGCCGAAGATGCCGGGAGGTGCGAACTGCGTCGCCGGCACGCCGGAGCCGACCACGTCGCGCACCATCGTCTCGCGATCGATGGCCGCCGAGAATGCCTTACGCACCAGGACGTCGTCGAACGGCGCCTTGGTCATGGTGAAGCCCACGTAGGTGGTCGAGGCGCGCGGTCCCTGGTGGAGTTCAGCACTCAAGGTCGGGTCGGCGAGAATGCGTGCCACCTCTTCAGCCGGCAGCGACGCCGCGCCTTCGCCGGCAACATCCAGATCGCCCGACTCATAGAGCGCCACTTCGGTGAACTGATCCGTGATCAGACTGACTTCGACACGGTCGATTTGAACCTCATCCGCCTTGATGTAGCCGGGGTTCTTTTCGTAGATCAGCTTTTCGCCCGGGCGCCATTCGACCAGCTTGTACGGGCCGTTGACGACGATGTTTTCCGGTTCAGTCCATGCATCGCCGAACTGCTCAATGGCCCAGCTCGGCACCGGGCGCAGCGTCCACATGCTCGAAATCGACTCGAAGTAGGCCGCCGGCGCCTCCAGCGTGAATTCCACCGTGTAGTCGTCGATTGCCTTGACACCGAGCGAATCGATGTCATAGGTATCGGTCGGGATGTTGGTCTGATTGATCGCCGCAGCGTTCTTGATGCTGTAGAGCACGTACGCGTAGGGGGATGCCGTTTCGGGCATGACCGCGCGCTTGGCGCTGTACTCGATGTCCTTGGCCGTCACCGGGTTGCCGTCGCTCCACGTGACGTCCTGGCGTAGGTTGAAGGTCCAGACCGTACCGTCCTCGGAAATCGTCCAACTTTCGGCCAGTTCAGGCTCGATCTCGGACGTTTCGTTGTTGATGTTGGTCAGACCCAGGAACATCTGCTCGATCGGCGTAATGGAGAAGTAATCCTCCGCCAGGTTCGGATCGAGCGTCGAGGGCTCGGATACGGTAGCCAGGCGCATCGTGACGACGTCACCGGCAGGCGCCGGAGCAGCCGCACCAGCGTCGCCGGGCGCAGCAGGCGCTGGGGCAGTGGCACAGCCGGCCGCAACAAGCGCGACCAACAGCACTGCCAGTAGATACCACGGGGCGTTTCTACGCATGGTTTTCTTCCTTTCTCATCTGTGTGATTGAATCGGCCAAACCGGACTTTGAAGTGCAGTAGTAAGCATGAAACAAAAGGGCGACTTTGGCAAGAAGCCAGCGTCGCCCTTTTTTCGGATTACTTGGTTGTGAAGTAGTTGGTCTATACGTCCAACCGCGCCTGGTTGGCGTGGGTCTGGATGAAGCGGCGGCGCGGCGGCACGCTGGAACCCATGAGCATGTCGAAGGTGCGATCGGCCTCGGCGGCGTCCTCCACGCTGACACGCAGCACGGTGCGATTGGCCGGGTTCATGGTCGTGACCCAGAGTTGCTCGTCGTTCATCTCACCAAGACCTTTGTACCGCTGGTCGACCTTGACGTTGGCATCGCCCAGATCCTTGCGCATGCTCTCCAGCGCCTTGTCGTCATAGACGTACTCGCTGACACGCTTGCTCCTGCCGTTCTCGCTGCGATTGACCGTGACGCGGTAGAGCGGCGGCTGGGCGATGTAGAGATGGCCCGAGGCGACCAGGTCTTCCATGTAGCGGTAGAAGAAGGTGAGCAGCAGCGTGCGAATGTGCGCGCCGTCGACGTCGGCGTCGGTCATGAGGATGATGCGATGGTAGCGCAGCCCGGTGAGGTCGAAGTTCTCGCCGATGTTGGTGCCGAGCGCCGTGATGAGCGCCTGGATCTCCTTGTTGGCCAGCGCCTTGTCCAGACTCGTCTTCTCGATGTTGAGAATCTTGCCGCGCAGGGGCAGGATGGCCTGGAAGCGACGGTCGCGGCCCTGCTTGGCCGTGCCACCGGCGCTGTCACCCTCGACGATGTAGAGCTCGCACTCCTCGGGGTTACGGCTGGAGCAGTCGGCCAGCTTGCCCGGCAGCGTCAGGCTCTCCAGCGCGCTCTTGCGGATGACCAGGTCGCGCGCCTTCTTGGCGGCCTCACGCGCACGGTAGGCGGTGCGGCACTTCTCGATGATCGCCTTGGCGTCGCGCGGGTTCTCTTCCATCCAGCGCCCCATGGCCTCGGCCACCGCCGTCTCGACGTGATAGCGCACCTCGTTGTTGAGCAGCTTGAGCTTGTTCTGCCCTTCGAACTGCGGCTCCATCACCTTGACGCTGACGATGGCGGTCATGCCCTGGCGCGTGTCGTCGCCGGTGAAGTTCTCTTCCTTCTCCTTGATCAACCCCTGCTTGCGCGCATAGTCGTTGATCATGCGCGTCACGGCCGTGCGCAGGCCCGTCAGGTGCGTGCCGCCGTCCGGCGTGTTGATGGTGTTGGCGAAGGCGAAGACCGACTCCGAGAAGCTGTCCGTGTACTGGATCGCCGCCTCGATCTGCGTCGTCTCGACTTCCATGTCGATGTGCACCGGGTCGTTGACGACCTGGCGATTGCGGTTGAGATAGCGCACAAAGGACTTGACACCGCCCTCAAAGTAGAAGTTCATCTCGTGGGGCAGTTCCGGCCGCTCGTCGATGAAGGTGATGTCAACGCCGCGCGTCAGGAACGCCATCTCGCGGAAGCGCGTGGCCAGCGTGTGGTAGCTGTACTCCAGCACCTGGAAGATGGTGTCGTCGCGCATGAAGGTCTGGATCGTGCCGGTGTCGTCAGGCGAACACTTGCCGATGACCTCGACGTCGGTGACGGGCACGCCGCGCTCGAAGCGCTGGCGGTAGATCTTGCCGTCGCGCTTGACCTTGGTCTCCATCCACGTGCTCAGGGCGTTGACTGCGCTCACGCCGACGCCGTGCAGACCGCCGGAGACCTTGTAGCCGCCGCCGCCGAACTTGCCGCCGGCGTGCAGCTTGGTCATGACGACCGTAACCGCGGGCAACCCCGTCTGCTTCTGGATATCGACCGGGATGCCGGCGCCGTTGTCTTCGACGGAGACGCTTTCATCCTTGTGAATCGTGATGCGAATGCTGCTGCAACGCCCCTGCATGGCCTCGTCGATGGAGTTGTCCACGACCTCGTAGACCATGTGGTGCAGCGCCTTTTGATCGGTGCCGCCGATGTACATACCAGGACGCCGGCGGACGGCTTCCAGCCCTTCCAGCACCTGGATCTGATCAGCATTGTAGACAAACTGCGGTTTCTTGTTATTCTCCGACACAACATCCTCCAAAACAGAAATCGAAGCGCACTGCCCGAGATTACGCAACCAGGGTCGACTCAGTGCCCAGGTAGCGCGTCCGATAGAAGACGAGCAAGGCCATGGCCAGACCGGTGCCGATGTAGGCGCTGATGACGATGGCCGGCGTCACGACCCACAGCGCCAGATTGGACAATTGCAGCAAAAGTACGGTCATGCCCAGGCCGATGAGCGTGCTCACGGCGAAGAACCCAAGCGTCGGCAGGAAGTTCATGCGGACCAGGTTCACGCTGCGGCTGATTGTCGCCGGCGCCGAGAGATTGTCCATGACAATCCCGGCGGTCGCAAAATACAAGTAGAAAAAGATGACCAGCGTGACGGCGCCCGATGCCACAGCCAGGAATGACGCCAGAGCCGGACTGAGAACCGAGAACAGCGCAATGCCGATACTCAACGGAATGTAGATCGCCACAAGCGCCAGAAAGACGATCAGCACGAAGGCAATCACCTGCAGCCACTGGCGGATAATTGCGCCGGCAAATGTCCGCATCGGCATGCCCGACATACCACCGATGGGCAACCGGCGGGCCAGCATTCCCAGGTAGATCACGCCGATCAACAGGCCGAGCAGGCTGAACACAAGCCAGAAGACAATCGCCTCGCCCGGCGTGCTCACCGGAATCGGCGCCAGTGGCGAGGACAGCGCCCCGCCGGCCAGCAGACTCGGCACATGCAGCAGCGTCGTGCTCACCATGGCCGAGAGCAGGTTGAAGCTCTCACCAAGCATCTCGATACTCTCGGCCACCTGTTGGGTCATCGTCACAGCGTCTACAGGAAGACCGTCCGCCGCGCCAAGCGTGCGGTACCAGCCGGCCACTTCCGATGTCATGGGGACAATGGTGAACTGCGGCGCCAGCCACAGCAGCAGATCCAGCGCGACCGGAATCACGATCAATTCGAGCCGCCACCCCAAGTACCGAAACCCTGCCGACAGGCAGTCAATCACGCCCAACCTATGCCCGCTTTCCAGGTGCCGAGAAACGTTTACGTGCATCGTCACTCGAGTTTTGCGAACCGTCACACACCAGTCCCGTAACGAAAAAAGTATACCATAGCAGGGGCATTTGAACGAATTCCCCGGACGCCAGATCGAACGTGTGTTCGGAGAAATTTACACAGCCGCCGGCGGCCGAAGCGCACGATAGCGCGCCCTCAGCGGCACCCGGCTATGCGCCGCTTCGCTTCCTGCACCCACATTCGTTACAATGGGGTTGGATGCGACGGAACAGCCACCGGCAACCGTGCGTTCTGCAATAGAGGGAACAACGCTCAATCGCTTACCAACCAGGAACTCACACCATGGCTTCATTTGTCATCGAGGGCGGCCGGCCGCTGCGCGGCGCCATTCGCCCCATCGGCAACAAAAACGCGGCGCTGCCCATGCTGGCGGCCTGCCTGCTGACCGACGAACCGGTCACGCTCCACAACCTGCCGCGCATCGGCGACGTGCACACGCTCCTGCGCATCCTCGACGGCATGGGCGTCGACATCACGGAGAGCGGCGGCAGCGTGACGCTCTGTGCGCGCGGATTGCGCACCGCCGCGCCCGACCCCGATCTCTTCAGCCAGATTCGCGGCTCGCTGACGCTCATGGGCCCGCTGCTGGCGCGCCACGGCCACTTTCAGGTCAAGACCTCGGCCGGCGGCGACGACATCGGCCGGCGGCGCATCGATACCCACTTGCAGGTGCTGACCGCGCTAGGCGGCACCCTGCTGCACAACGGCAAGTTCGAGCTGCGCGCCGCTGGGCGGCTGTGCGGTACGGACATCCTGCTCGACGAAGCCTCGGTCACCGCCACGGAGAACGGCATCATGGCCGCGGCGCTGGCCCAGGGCACGACCGTGCTGCGCAACGCCGCCAGCGAGCCGCACGTCCAGGATCTCTGCCACCTGCTGGTGAAAATGGGCTGCCGCATCGAAGGCATCGGCAGCAACGTGCTCACCGTCCACGGCAGCGACCACCTGCACGGCGCCGAGATGTACATCAGCCCCGACTTCATCGAAGTGGGCAGCTACATCGGGCTGGGCGCGATCACGCCGGGCGAGCTGCGCATTGCCGGCGTCGTGCCCGAGCACCTGCGCATGATGCAGATGGTCTTTGTCGACCGGCTGGGCGTGCGCATGCACCTGGAAGAGACGCCCGACGCACCGCGCGGCGAGCAGTACACCCTCGTCATCGACGAGACGCAGGATCTGCGCGTACAGCCGGATTTTGGCGGCGCCGTGCCCAAGATCGACGATGCGCCGTGGCCGGCCTTCCCGCCCGACCTCATGAGCATCGCCGTGGTGACCGCCACCCAGGCGCAGGGCACGGTCATCATCCACGAGAAGATGTACGAGAGCCGGCTCTTCTTTGTCGACAAGCTGATTGCCATGGGCGCGCAGATCATCCTCTGCGACCCGCACCGCGCGGTCGTCGTCGGGCCGCGCCGGCTGACCGGCCAGCAGGTGACCAGCCCCGACATCCGCGCCGGCATGGCGTTGCTGCTCGCCGCGCTGGCTGCCGACGGCGTCACGACCATCGGCAACGTGCAGCAGATCGACCGCGGCTACCAGGATATCGACGTGAAGCTGCGGGCGCTCGGTGCGAGTATCGAACGACTGCCCTGAAAAATAGTTGCTCCATCCTTCACAAGTCGTCGGTTTCTTCCTGTTGGCGGCGCACCTTACCGGCTGACCTGCACCCAATCGATGGATAGGGCGCTCATCCCATATGTTCTCTTTGCTCGTCTGGGTAGAATTTTAACCGGGGGAGATGTACAGCCGGCGAAATCCCGCACGTGAAACCTACAGTAATGTATGCTACTGTTTCGTCAGGCAATCATTGCTCTGTTTCTCACAAGTCGTCTGCGTCTCACAGTTGACGGCGCACCTCGCTTGCCGAGATGCACCTCTGCTCTGAAAGGTGATCTGAATGGCAAGCCCTCTGTCGCCACCTCTCTCTCCGCCCTGCCCCGATGCCGGCGGCTGCGCTGATTTTGCCCCCCC
>ERZ795053.5358-NODE-5358-length-13288-cov-22.410564_pt1 | contig 13288 bp, 7 predicted proteins | sample MGYA00375137_ERZ795053 | MGnify/ENA primary metagenome ERZ795053 (study PRJEB30182, sample SAMN05720284) | activated sludge metagenome | isolation source: Anaerobic digester | place: Hong Kong | collected 2014-12-17 ... | reverse complement strand
TATGATGATCATGGTCGGGTCGACCGTCTTCTTCATCGTGCGCACAGAGCAGCAACCCGCCAGCCGGCGCTTCTGGGGCGGCCGCTTTCTCGAGCCGGGGAGCTTTGCGCTGGCGGGCGGCATGGCCACGGCGGGCAGCCTGACGCGCTGGTTCCGCGACACGCTGGGCCATCCCGAAGTGACCGCCGAAAGCACCGGCGGCGACAATGCCTACGCCGCGCTTGCAGCCCTTGCCGCCCAGTCGCCGCCGGGCGCTAATGGCGTGCTGGCGCTACCCTACTTCGCCGGCGAGCGCACCCCGCTGCATGACCCCGACGCGCGCGGTGTCTTCATCGGCCTCTCGCTGGCGACGACGCGCGCCGACCTCTACCGCGCGCTGCTGGAATCCGTCGGCTACGGCATCCGCCACAACCTGGATGAGATGGCCCGCGAAGGTGTCACGGCGCGGCGCATCCTGGCCGTGGGCGGCGGCACGCTCAACGATGTATGGATGCAGATCGTGAGCGACATCGTCGGCATCGAGCAGCGGATCCCCGCGCAGCAGATCGGCGCGGCCTACGGCGACGCCATGCTGGCCGCAGTCGGCGCGGGCTACTTCGCCGGCAGCGCCGACGCCGTGCGGGCATGGGTGCGCGCCGGCCGCATCGTCACGCCCGACCCGGCGCAGCACGCGCGCTATGAACCGTACTATCGGATCTATCGCGATCTCTATGACCAGAGTGCGCCGGCCATGCACGCGCTCAGTCGCCTGCAAGCGGGCGCCGGCCATCCCTGAGTGCCGCGCAGCAGTCATTCCCAGAATTCCGCACATCCTTTCGCCGCTTCTGGAAAATCCTTACTGGATTTCATCGCGATCCTTGCTGGTTTCGATCACGATCCGCACGCGGATTGCGACAAAACTGCACGCGGATCCGATCCAAATCCTTACTGGATCGCGACGAAATCCAGTACGGATTTCTGACAAGCCGCAGGCGATGTCGCACAGAGCACGCAACGACACTTCCGGCAGCCAGGCGGCTGAGCCCCGCTGCCCGCGGCAAGAGCGTGGCGACAGGGCAGGTCTTATCGTGGAAGCTCTGCGCCGCCAGCCAAGAAACTACAACTTCTTGTAGGGACATGGCCCACCGCCTCCTCTATGCTGGGTGCATGTTTTCGGAATGGTGTTCATAGAGAAGGAGCGATTCATGCACCAGGAAACCAACCTTACGCCGGTCGCACCCGGCATTGCGTTCCGGCAGAAGAGCGTCGTCGTGTCGCTCGTCGTCATTGGGGCGACGGCCCTCTACTATTTCCTGCGCGCGCTGGAACTCGGCCGGAGCGGCGCTACCTTGCCCAGCGACGCACTGCCGCTGGTGATCGGTACGGTCATCTTTATCATTGTGGTGGAAGCGGTGCTCCAGGCGGTGCTGGCCTTTGGCGCCGGACGCGTGCCTGCCGCCACCGCTCGCGATCGGCTCGTATCGGCGCTGGCCGCACGCAACGCCTATTTCGTGCTGGTGGCGGGCACATTGGCCGCCTTTGCCGGCTTCCTGCTGGGCCAGGCGCCGTTTCTCGTTGGCAATGTGCTGCTGCTCGGTTTCATCCTGGCCGAGATGACCAGGCTGGCATCCCAACTCGTCCTTTACCGGCGGCACGCTACCGACAAGGAGGCCCTCTGATGGCAACCACAGACCGCCAGAGGGCGACTCGCAACATCATCATTTTCACGGCGCTGATGAGCGGGCTGGCGTGGGGCGGCGCACAACTGGGCGGTACGCCAAAAGAACCGGGGCTGGGGCTGCTGGTCTGGGGCGCGGCGCCCATCGGTGCAGCGCTGATCATGAAGCTGGTCTTGCGCGACAAGGTGGATATGGGCTGGCGGCCGCGCCTGCGCGGCAACGGGCGCTGGTACCTGCTGAGCCTGCTCTTCTTCCCCGCAGTCATGGGGAGCGCACTGGCGGCCGGTCTCCTGCTGGGCGCGGCGACGCTGCATCCCATGAACCTGGCAACGCTGGCGAGCGTCGTGGCGCCCGCCGCCGTGATCTACACGGTTTTCGCCTTTTTCGAGGAAGTTGGCTGGCGTGGCTACCTGGCGCCCAAAATGGCCACGGTCGACGCTCGACTCAGCGGCCATCTCTGGGTTGGATTGATCTGGGCTTCGTGGCACTTCCCCTTCCTGACGCAGATCGTTCCCGGTACGACCGAGAACCTGGTGACGCTCGCACCGCGCTTTGTGGTGGGCACCGTCGCCCTGGCCGTCGTCTATGGCGAGATCCGCCTGCGCACCAATTCGTTGTGGCCGGCCGTCCTGATGCACGCCGTGGGCAACACCATCGGCAACTCCGTACTGGCCAGCCTCGGCGCCACGCCGCTGATCACCCTTGCACCGGGGCTGGAGTGGCTGGCGTCGCCCGGCATCGAAGGCGTGTTGGTGATTGCCCTGTGTGTCGCAGTGGGCGGCACGCTGTACGTCCGGCGGCAACGCCAATCGCAGGCCGGCACCCGGACAAACGCGGGGCGATACGGGGAGCATCCGTCGGGACGCCGGGCGCCTGCGGCCGATCCATCGGTCAAATAAGGCTTGACAATCTCGGCCTCTCGCTTCATGCTATTAGGGAAAGGCATGGCCGGCACCCCATACGCCAACGGCCATGACCGGCGGAATCCATGATTCCCTTACTGACCTTCTCTTCAAGCAAACGGGAGGAAAAAGAATGTTGACCGACTATGACGTACGCCAGGCAGTGGAGTTCGAAAGCCACGACGCGCCGGTGCTCAGCGTCTACCTCAACGTGGATCCTCATCGACGCACTGTCGAGAAATACAAGCTGGCGCTGCGCAATCTGCTGGACAAGGCCGACCATGCCGATCCGGAAGATGTGCGGCGCATGCACAACTATATCGAGATGGGTTACAACCGCACCGGTCGCGGCGTGGTGCTCTTCAGTTGCGCGGCCAAGGACTTCTGGTGGGCGCAGAGCTTTGCCGTGCCGGTGGAGGACTTCGTCTTCGTCAGCTTCCGCCCCTACGTGCGCCAGCTTGCCCGCCTGCTCGACACCTACGAGCGCTGCGGCGTCGTTCACATCGACTCCGAGGGTGCGCGCCTCTTCCTCTTCAACATGGGCGTGCTCGAAAGCGTCGACGGCTACCTGGGCGAAGAGGTGAAGCAGCATCGCTCCGGCGGCTGGGCCAACCCGCGCTACCAGCGTCACGAGGCCAAGCAGGCACGCGAGAATCTTCAGGAAGCGGCCGAAATGGCCGAGGAATTTTATCGCGAGTCAAATACGCGGCGCCTCATCCTGGCCGGCACCGAAAAGAACGTGGCAAAGTTCCGCGACCTGCTTAGCAATCGCCTGCGTTCGATGGTCATCGGCCAATTCGGCGCCGACGCCAATGCCCGCGAGGCCGATATCCGCGACAAGGCGCTCGATCTGGCCGCCAAGGCCGAAGCCAACGAGGCGCAGAGCATGGCCGAACTCGTCGTCTCTACGGCGCGCCAGGGTGGCAACGCCGTGCTGGGCCTGGTCGACACGCTGACCGCGGTGCAGCACGGCCGCGCCCAGCATGTGGTGGTCCTCTCCGACTATGCGCAGCATGCCTACCGCTTCGTGGACAGTGGCGTCGTCGTCACCGAACTGTCGGAGGAGGGCGACCTGGCCAGCGGGCGCATCCAGGATCTGCCCGACGCCGTGGAGAGCACGCTGCGCCGCGCCCTGGCGCAGAACATCGGCGTGACGCTCGTCGACCAGCACAAGGAACTGGGCCAGTTTGGCAAGATCGGCGCGCTCACCCGCTGGTAGGCGCCGGCCGGCAGCGCGCCCATCTGCGTTACCTTTGCGTTCTGTTAGAGGCGCGTTTGTTCGGAATCGTGGTTACGCTGTTTTCGTAGCGATCAAGCGTACAACGTGTGCAGGGAAAGTAGCTCTCACATCAGGAGAAAATGGTCCTATCATGATGCGATTTGATCGATTTACGGAAAAAGCGCAAGAGGCCGCCATGCGCGCCTACGAAATCTTGCAGCATTACAAACACACCCAGGTCGACACCGAACATATCTTCCTGGCGCTGCTCCAGCAGAGCGGCGGCGCGGTGCCACAGATCATGCAGAGCCTGCAAGCACCCGTGCCGGAGATGGTACAGAAGCTCACCGACGTACTGGAGAGCATGCCGCGCGCCAGCAACAATCCGTACGGGAGCACGGCAACGGCACAGGTCTTTATCACGCCACGCCTCAAGCGGATCATGGACATCGCCTATGAAGAAGCGATGCGCATGAAGGATGAGTACATCAGCACCGAGCACATCCTGCTTGCCGTCGCCAGCGAGCGCAACACGCCCAGCGCCAACATCCTGCGCGAGGCGAACGTGAGCAAGGAGCGCATTGCCGAGGCCATCACAGCCATCCGCAACGGCCAGCGCGTCACGGAGCCCAACGCCGAAAGCAAGTACCGCGTGCTGGAGAAATACGGTCGCGACCTGACCCGCGCCGCCAAAGAAGGCAAGCTCGACCCGGTCGTCGGTCGCGAGGCGGAAGTCCTGCGAGCGATCCAGGTTCTATCGCGGCGTACCAAGAACAACCCCGTGCTCATCGGCGAGGCCGGCGTGGGCAAGACGGCCATCGTCGAAGGGCTGGCCCAGAAGATCACATTCGACGACGTGCCCGATACGTTGGAGGGCAAACGCGTCATCTCGCTGGACCTCGGCGCACTCGTTGCCGGCACCCGCTTCCGTGGCGAGTTCGAAGAGCGGCTCAAGGCGTGCATCGAGGAGATCCAGCGCAGCGAAGGCGAGATTATCCTCTTCATCGACGAGCTGCACACCATGGTCGGTGCGGGCAATGCCGCCGGCGCCATGGATGCCAGCAACATGCTCAAGCCGGCCCTGGCGCGCGGCGAATTGCAGTGCATCGGCGCCACCACGCTCGACGAGTATCGCGAACACATCGAGAAGGATTCTGCGCTGGAACGCCGCTTTGCGCCCGTCTATGTGGACGAGCCTACCGTGGAAGAGAGCATCGAGATTCTGCGTGGGCTGCGCGGCCGCTATGAAGATCACCACAAGGTGAAATACGACGATGATGCGCTGGTGCAGGCCGTCAAGCTGAGCCATCGCTACGTCTCGGATCGGCGCCTGCCCGACAAGGCTATCGATCTCATGGACGAGGCCGCCGCCAAGCTGCGCGTCGCCATGTTCTCCATGCCGGCCCGCCTCAAGGAAATGAAGGCGCAACTTGCCGAGCTCCAGACCAAGGAAGAGAAGGCGTGGGAGGGTCGCGACTACGAGAATGCCGCCCAGTTCAAGGCCGAGCGCGTGCGTATCGAGGAGGACTACGACGAGTTGGTCTCCGGCTGGCGCGTGGAGGCCGACCTGGACGAGATCGTCGACGCTCGCGACATTGCCGCCGTCATCAGCGCGTGGACCGGCATCCCGGTGAGCAATCTCTTGCAGACCGAGACCGAGAAGCTCCTCAACATGGAGGAAGTGTTGCGCGAGCGCATCATCGGCCAGTCACAGGCCATCGAGGCGGTCAGCGATGCCATCCGCCGCGCGCGCAGCGGGTTGAAGGATCCGCGGCGCCCCATCGGCACCTTCCTCTTCCTGGGACCGACCGGTGTCGGCAAGACCGAGCTGGCCAAGGCGCTGGCCGGCTTCCTCTTCGACGACGACGATGCGTTGCTGCGCATCGACATGAGCGAGTACCGCGAGCCGCACACGGTGAGTCGTCTCTTTGGCGCACCGCCCGGCTACGTGGGCTACGACCAGGGCGGCCAGCTCACCGAGCAGGTGCGGCGCCGGCCCTATCGGGTCATCCTCTTCGACGAAATCGAGAAGGCGCACCCGGACGTGTGGAACTCGCTCTTGCAGATCATGGACGACGGGCGTCTCACCGACGGGCAGGGGCGGCAGGTCGACTTCCGCAACACGGTCGTGATCATGACGAGCAACGTCGGCGCCGAGGCTGTGAAGCGCGGGCCGCTGGGCTTTATGACGCCCTCCTTCGACGAGACGAAGTACAACCAGGGCGAGTATGCCAGCCAGCTCAAGCGCCTCTTCCGGCCGGAGTTCCTCAACCGCATCGACGAGACCATCGTCTTCGAGACGTTGTCGCGCGATCAGATCCGGCGCATCGTGCAGTTGCTGATGAAGGATATCAGCGTGCGCATGGATGAGTTGGGCTTCTCCGTGGAGATGACCGACGACGCCGCCGACTACCTGGCCGAGATCGGCTACGACCCGAGTTACGGCGCCCGGCCGTTGCGCCGCCTGTTGCAGCGCCGCGTGGAGAACGAACTGAGCAAGCGCCTGCTCAAGGGCGAGTACAAGACCGGCGACCATGTCGTCGTCGGCTACGATCCCGAGGGCGAGGGCGACAGCAAGCTCACCTTCACGCTGACCGAGCAGGCGCCCATCCCCGTGAATTTCCCGGTGGGCAGCGATCACGCCTGATCGCAACCCATCGATCGACGATTCAAGCCGGCGGCCGCGAGCATTTGTGCTCGCGGCCGTTTCTTTTTGCCGTCAGCGCCGGACATGCGGCAGGTAGAGCCGCTCCGGCAGCACGCCCTCGAACTCCAGCGTGAAGCGCATCGCGCTGAAGGAGACGTGCACCGGTGCATCCGCCACGGCGGCATCGAGATAGACCTGCCCGCCATTGCCGGCGGCGAACTGGAAGCTGCCCAGGCGCAGCCAGTCGTCGTTGAGCGGCAGTTGATCCTGCACGCTGGTGGCGGCGCCATCCAGCCCGTAGACCGTGTAGCGCGCGCCGCGCGTGTCGGCGCTGAGCGTCTGGTTCAGGCACGGCCACTCGACCGTCCCGTGGCTGGGAATCAGCGCCTCGATCCGCCAGGTGCCGGTCACCGGCAGCGTCGGCTGCCAGATGGCGTAGTTCAGCGGCGGGACTGTACCGCCCAACGGCTGCGCCGGCGACAGATAGGCGGGCTGCCCGCGCACGTTGGTGTAGCGATGCCAGCCTGATGCACAAGGATCGTCGGTGTCGTACGCCGGCGAAAGCTGCGGCGTCTCGACAATCACGGTCACAGGCGGCTCCACAACGCCGGCCAGGTCGGCCACGATGCCGTCGAGCACGTTGCTGTCGATCTCCAGCGTCACGCCACCCCACTTCTCGTCATGGCTGCCCGCGTATTGGCGGATACGCTGCGACTGATTCCACAGCGCCGGCGGCAGGCAGGTTGCCGGCAGGTCGTTCACCGTCACCGCCGGGTCAAAGGATTGGCGCGTCCACGCCGCAAACCAGACGGCATCGGGCGCCGGCGCGAGGTCGCCGTAGCGGGCGATCGGCGGGTTGCAGGCCAGCGCGTAGAGCCCGGCATAGCTGTTGCTCTGCTGAATGCGCTGCGTCCACCCCGCAACGAAGGCACGCGCCGCTTCCACACAGGCGCTATCCTCGCCGTCATACGCCTCCAGGTCATAATAGAGCACGGTGCCCGCGCCGCCGGCTTCGGCCAGGCCCAGCGTCTGCGCGACCTGCAACGCCTGCTCGGCCTCGGCGCGGCCCTGGGAAAAGGCCGTCGCCGGGTTGGCGTCGAACCGGCTGCGAAAGCTCGTACACGGCGCCTGCGGCCCGACCCACGTGGGGATGAAGGTCCACCCTTGCAGCGCCAGTGCTTCCAGGCGCTGCGCCGTCAGCGACGCGTTGACGCAGAAGCGCAGCGCGCCGCCGATATAAAGATTGACCGCCCGGTAGGGTCCGGCGTCCATCCAGCGGCGCAGATCTTCCTCGCCGGCCAGTTCGCACATATCAAAGCCCGGGCCGCGCAGGCGTGCCGTACGCGTAGCAGGCGCTGCGTCACTCGCCGCCCCCGCCGCCATCCGATCGACAACGGCCGGTGGCCACGGTGGCAGCGTGCGATTGACGAGTACAGGCTGCCAGCGTTGGCCGCCGTCGACAGTACGAAGCAGGCTGCCTTCCGCCGTCACTGCCCAGCCCGCGCCAGGCGCAACCATGAGCATGCTCGATGGCGCGTCCTGTGGCGCATCCTGTGGCGCGTCCGCGGCCTGACGATAGACGGGCGACGGCACTGCCGGCAGGCGTAGCGGCAGCCCCGTGGCCGCCATAAGCCAGGCGCCCGCGTCGAACATCTCGACAGGCGCGCCGGAGAGCACGGGCAGAAGTTCGTCGACAAGGGTCCAGGTTTCGCCGCCGTCGCGGGTCGTGTAGCGGTGCACGCGCTGCGACGTAGCCGTCGCGCTCACGACGGTGATGACGCCATGGCGCCCGTCCGCCGTGAAGCGCGGCAGATCGTGCCGGCGCCGGCCCAGTGGAACATCGTCAGCATAGGGAAGCCGCTGGACCGTCCACGTGCGCCCACCGTCGTCGGTGCGGTAGAGCGTGTCGCCGCCGGCCGTCCAGCCGCTCCCAGCCGACACGAAGACAACCGGCTCGCCGCCGGGCAGAGCGCGTCGCTGCCAGGTCACGCCGCCATCTTGCGTGGCAAAGAGCGTGCCCAGGCTGAAGTTGCTGCTCGTCAGTTGGCGCACCGCCAGCCAGCCGGTCGTTTTGTCCAGCCACTGCATGCTGATGGCGCTGGCGCGCCCCGCCGGGTCGTTCGGCGCAAAAAGCTGGTGACTGCGCATCTGCCAGTGCTGTCCGCCATCGGCCGTTGCCGCCAGCGTCACCATGCCGGGTGTCTCGCCCATGGCCGCCAGCCAGCCGCTACCGTCCTCAAGGAACGTTACGGCAGCCGGCCCAGCCAGCGCCATCTCCGGCGGCGTCACCGCGCGCCACGTCACGCCGCCGTCGACCGTGCGGAGCAGCGCATCGCCGGCCAGCGCCCAGCCATCCTGCGCGGACAGGGCGCCAAAGCTACGGATCCGGCCATAGACTGCCGGCGCCTGCTCTGCGCTCGCCGTGCGGCCGGCTAGCACCGGCGCCGCTGCAGCCAGCCCAACGAAGATGATAAACGCAACGCCCCACCCAATCGATCGCATTGTCATTGCCCCCGGCTTGCACCGGCTCACGCCGGTTGTCAATGACAAGACGTTCTGCGGGCGCCGTTCGTTACTCTCCGCTGTTGCATCGACTCCTCGTTGGAACCGGCTTACAATCCCCCGACATAGTCCAGCATGCGCCCATCGCTGTCGAACCAGCCGCACGGGCAGTTCGCCGGGGCGTCCGGTGCGATCGGCTCGGCGTAAAGGATGGCCGGCAGGTAGAGCGTGGTTTCATCGACCAGCGGAGTATTCCAACGTGGCTCACCACCCGACACCGCATCGACGTGCGCAACGTTTGCCGCCACGGCGCCGGGCGACCATGACGGGCCAACCTGTCGCAACGGAATCTGCGTCAGGCCATTTTGGATGCGGTCGATCTTGTAGAAGAAGATCTCCATCGTCATGGTGGCGTTGTAGATGCCATCCAACAGAGTAGCCGGGCAGCCGCCGTTGGTCATGCACGGATCATAGCTGAAGCCGACCGGCACGAAGTATTCGGGCGACGAGACACGCACGCCGTCGGTAAATGAAGGCAGATATTCGGCGCCACCGGACTGGTCGGCATCCTGCCACTGGCCGTAGAAGGGCAGTGCCATGGTGTTGGTATGGTCGACGGAGAGCTTGCCGTTCGACCGCCGGATGCGATATGTGCCGCTGCCGGGCATGTTCGGGTCGACGTAGGGATCGACCGGCGTCGGCGGGAACTTCACCAGGATGAACTCGGTGCCGGCGGGCAGGCTGACATTGACGTCGTCGTCGCGGTTCTTGTAGCGCACCTGCATCTGATTGCGCAGCGAGTCGAGCTGGCCGGCAAAACCTGGGCCGATATAGGAGCGAAAGGTGCCGCTGGCACTCCCCAGCACCGTAACGGCGATCCGCGCCGGCAGGGTAAAGGCGAATTCGGCCGTCACATCGGCGTACGCCTGGTCGAGGCGAAACTCGCAGCCCAGGTTGGCCGGCACCTGCACCGCGCCGTCGCCGGCAGAGACGGTCGATGCCTGGCTGGCCGGGTAGCGATACTGCGCGCCGGTGTTGGCCGACGGCTGGCTCTGGCCGGCCGGGAAGTAGCTGTAGCTGCCCAGCACCTGGGCGGTGATCTCCTGGCCGCCGGCGTAGACGCGCATGGTTCCGGCCGGGGCCGCCGAGGGCCATTCGTCGAACGAGGCCGGTTTGCCCGGACACAGCACCGTGTCGGTGGAGGACGGTGAATAGCGCAGGCGCAGGCGCACCGTGTCGCCGACGCGTTCGCCGCCATCATAGAGCGCCAGCCCCACGCCGGGCAGGCCACGGACGATCGTGTCCATCAGGTGCTCCTCCGGCACCAGGCCCACCAGGTCGACGACGTTGACGCCGCGTGGTTCCAGCCAATCGATGGCGGCAGGGGTTGCCGGTTCCGTATCTGCAACGACGGTCGCAGTTTCGGCGCGAAGGCCCGGCAATGCCAGCAGCACGCCCAGCACTGCCAGCAAGATGCGCGATGGCAACCGGCGCAAAGCAGGCATGTTCTGATATAATGAAAGCGGTTTCATAGAGTATGTCCTCCTTCGACAGCGTGCGCGACAGTGAGATTGACGCAGCACAACGACAGCGTGTGGGGCGGGACAAGTCAACACGATTCCAGGCAGGAATGCAAGGTCCATTCAGATATGGTCGGGCAACGGCGATCCTACGCTGTCCCGTGTTTTCGCATACGATTCAAAAGCACAGGAAAACAATCATGACAAGTAAGCCATTTCCGCAAGATTTCGTGTGGGGTACAGCCACTTCATCCTACCAGATCGAGGGTGCGTGGCAGGCTGACGGCAAGGGCGAGTCCATCTGGGACCGCTTTGCGCACACGCCGGGCAAGATCATGGACCAGTCAAGCGGCGACGTGGCGTGCGACCACTACCAGCGCTGGCCACAGGACATTGCGTTGATGAAGGAACTGGGGCTGCACGCCTACCGCTTCTCGATCGCGTGGCCGCGCATCCTCCCGCAGGGCAGCGGTGCAGTAAACCAGGCCGGCATCGGCTTCTACAGCCGGCTGGTCGACGGTCTGCTGGAGGCGGGCATCGTGCCTTTCGTGACGCTCTACCACTGGGACATGCCGCAGGCGTTGCAGGATAAGGGTGGCTGGCCCCAGCGCAGCACGGCCGAGGCCTTCGTTGAGTACGCCGACGTCATCTCCCGCGCGCTCGGCGATCGGGTCAAGCACTGGATCACGCACAACGAACCGTGGTGCGCCAGCTTTCTGAGCTACCAGATCGGCGAGCACGCCCCCGGACTGCATGACTGGCCGGCCGCGCTGGCCGCTTCGCATCACCTGCTGTTGTCGCATGGCTGGGCGGTGCCGGTGCTGCGGCGCAACAGTCCCGGCGCCGAGGTCGGCATCACGCTCAACTTCACGGCATCCGAGATCGCCACGCCGACACCGGAGAATGTGGTCGCGGCCCGCGTCTATGACGGCTACTTCAACCGCTGGTTCCTCGATGCCGTCTGCGGACGCCACTATCCCGCCGACATGATGGAGGGCTATCGCCAGGCGGGATTTGTGCCGGCCGGTGGCGCCGGCTTCATCCAGGACGGCGACATGGCGGCGATTGCCGCGCCGATCGACTTCCTGGGCGTCAACTACTACACGCGCTTCATGCTCAAGGCCGATGGCAACAACCCGCCCATGCCGGCCGACGACGCCGAGCATGCCACGCTGCCGCGCACGGACATGGGCTGGGAGATCTTCCCGCAGGGTCTGTACGAACTGCTCTGCCGGCTGCACTTCGAGTACAAGCTGCCCAAGCTCTACATCACCGAGAATGGCGCCAGTTTCGCCGACGGGCCGGGGGCAGATGGCCAGGTCCACGATACGCGGCGCATCGACTATCTGCGCGCGCATTTTGACGCCGCACACCGGGCGATGAAAGCGGGTGCCCCGCTGGCCGGCTATTTCGTCTGGTCGCTCATGGACAACTTCGAGTGGGCCAGGGGGTACACCGAGCGCTTCGGCATCGTGTGGGTGGACTACGAAACGCAGGAACGCATGTTGAAGGATAGCGCGCTCTGGTACAAAGGAGTGATCGCCGCCAACGCGTTTGAATAAGGCAGGACGAACCAGGTAGAGCGAGTCCGGCACCGTCGAGCCTTGTGCCTGCCAGTTGTGGCAGGCACAAGGCTCGACGCCTATTTGGGAGAGGAAACCACTTCACCGGCGCGCGGCCAGCGTTTCGTAATGCTGAATATAGCGGCGCGCCAGGTGCGGCCAGCCCAGTTCATTCTCGATGCGCGCGCGGGAGGCGGCGCCCATGCGCCGGCGCAGCGTCGCGTCATCCACCAGCCGGGCCAGGGCGCCGGCCAGGGCGTCGGCATCCTGCTCGGGAATCAGCAGGCCGGTCGTCTCATTCACAATCGCCAGCGGATTGCCGGCCACGGTCGTGCCGATGACCGGCTTGCCGCAGCTCATGGCGTCGAGCACGCAGACGTTCAGCCCGTCGGCCGGCCGCGAGACAGAGGGCATGGCCAGCACATCCGCCAGGTTGTAGTAGCGGCCAATCGCCGTCTTCGGCACGTTGCCGACCCACCGCAGCCGCTCCGCCACCCCCAGGTCCAGCGCCAGTTGCTGCCACGCGGCCTTGTCGTCCCCCTCGCCCACCATCACGCCGACGACGGGCCGCTCCCGCAGGGACGGCGTCGCCAGCGCGCGGATCAGCACGTCGAAACCCTTCTTCGGTACCATGCGTCCCACGCACAAGGCAACCACATCGTCGGCGCCGATGCCCAGGTCGGCGCGCAGGGCAGCCACGCCCGTCTCGTCAGGGCGCAGGGCAGCCGGGTCCGTGCCGTAGATGATCATGTCAAATTTGCCCAGGTCGGCGCCAAGGGGCAACACGGCATCGCGCAGGTCGGCGCTGTTGGCGGTCAGCAGGTCGGCCTGGCGCAGGGCAAAGCGCGCCATGCTGCGAAAGAGAGCGTTGCTGCGCGCCACCTGCGCGTCGGAACCAGGGATGGAGACGACGAGCGGGATGCCCAGGCGGCGGCTCACCACCGCGGCGATAAAGCCATTGGGCAGCAGCCAGTGCGCGTGGATCACGTCGGGACGGCTGCGGCGCGCACCCGCCATCGTCGCCTGGATGCCGCGGGCAAAGAGGGCCGGGCTCAGGGCGTACGCCTCCAGCCGCAATGCCAGGTCGGACTGCATGGTGCGCATGTAGCCGAGTTTGTGCAGCGAATCGGGCCAGGCGTAGCGGTAGAGTTGCAGGTCGACGGGTGCGCGGAGCGGCCGGTTGTAGGCCGGGTCGTAGGGTGCGTAGACGGTGACACGTTGCTCCTGCACGGCCAGTTCCTCGCAGAGGGCCTCCACAAAGGTGCCGCTGAAGTCGCC
>ERZ795053.5357-NODE-5357-length-13292-cov-5.215079_pt1 | contig 13292 bp, 9 predicted proteins | sample MGYA00375137_ERZ795053 | MGnify/ENA primary metagenome ERZ795053 (study PRJEB30182, sample SAMN05720284) | activated sludge metagenome | isolation source: Anaerobic digester | place: Hong Kong | collected 2014-12-17 ... | reverse complement strand
TTGGGCAATAAACTGTGTAGCCGTCAACTGGATAAAGCTGGTGGCAAGAACCGCCCAACAAAAGATTGGCATACGGAAGAGGCTCATCCCTTTGGGTCGCATAAGGAAAATGGTGGCAATCAGGTTCAACGAACCCAGGATCGACGAGAAGCCGATCAGAAAAATCCCCATAATCACAAATTGGTAGCCCAATGGTCCTTTGACGCTCAACGGCGGGTACATCGTCCAACCGCCATCCCAACCCCAAAAGATACTGGCAATAATCAGGACTGCCGCCGGCACATTGATCCAATAGGCATAGGCGTTCAGGCGCGGGAATGCCATATCTTCCGCGCCTAACATCAACGGCACGAGGTAGTTGGCCATGCCACCGATTCCCAACAAAATGGAGAAGAGGGCAACCCAACCATGCATGCTGATAATTGTGTTGTAGTTATTGGGATCAAGAAATTGGAATCCGGAACGTGCCAATTCAGTGCGGAAGATCACAGCAAAACCGCCGCCCACCAGCAACATTATCAACCCGGTCACACCATATTGAATACCAATAACCTTGTGATTGTAGTCAACACCAAAGTAGCGTGTCCATGCCGGTACACCAACGGGAGGACCATGGTGCATCGGCGTTTCAATGCCACGCCACCACTTCATCCAGTCGCTCATGGAGCCCACGCCGATCATAAAAGAGATGGCGCCAACTAGCATAGCGATGACCCAACCGCCCTCTGACGCCCAGTAGGGGGTAACCCCGGCAAAAACGCGAATTAGCGCCACCACAATCAGGGCAGCCAGTGTACCTAGAGCTTGCCAGACGAGACCCCGTACAAGCCCCAATGACATTAATGACATATCTTGCCTCTCTTTAACGTGCACTACAAAACTTAATACTCTGCCCTGCTTGAAAGCGTGCGTTTCATGGTGATTTGGAATAAATCCCCCTGCATGTTTTCAAAGCAACTGCAGTTTAGCTCAGACACAGCAGCACGTCGCCGCCGCATGCTGTTTCTCGCAATCCGTGCCACCTTTTTGCTATGATGGCGACTTTGCTATGATGGCGCAACTACTTGCTGTTTGCATCAGCAACGGCATTTCGCTCGTTGACCTTGACCTGTTCGGTCTGGAGCCAGGCAGTAAACTCATCAGCCGGCACAACACGAACATTGCGGCGCATACTCCAATGCGATAGGCCACAAAGCTCGGCACAGCGCAGGGTGTATTCGCCGGTTTCAATTGGTGTAAAACGGACTACCGTCTCATGACCGTGTACTAAATCCTGTTTCACGCGAAACTCTGGCACCCAAAATGCATGATTGACATCTTTGCTTGTCATCACCATTCTTGCCGGCTGATCAACGGGCAGTAAAAGTTCTTGGCTGATCACACCACCCTCGTACTCAAAAGTCCAATCCCATTGAAAGGCAGTGACATTGACCACGAGCTCGTTCTCTTCTTCGCGGGTAACACTACGCAAATCCACATAGCCAATGTAGCCAAAGATCACCACGAGGACCAACGGAATAACAGTCCAAGCAATTTCCAGCACCGTATTACCTTCAAAATGATCGCCCTCAGTTTCGTCCCCTTCGCGCTTGCGGAAGACAACGATCGTGTAAAGCATGAAGACCACTACCAAAGAGAACAAAAAGGCAATCAGGAAAAGATGCTGATGGATGAGACGATCAATCGTCAGAGCTTGCTTGCTGGCTTCCACCGGCAGTGGGAGGCCTACATAGAGTAGCCAATACATGAGAAATGTACTGATTACCACCAATACACCGGCAATAATAAAATGTCGTCGATCAGACGATGACTTAGGCATAAGGTCAATCACTCCTACAGTATGCGTAGCAATTCAATACGTGGGCACAAAATCTGCCGCAACAGTTTTGTGTAATCAGTTTATGGAAATCGATAGATCAATCCAGAAACAACTGCCGAACGGCAGATAACGCAATAGCTCATAGAAGTCTCCAGGTGAAATCAGGTAGATTCTCGGTGAGAATGGCAACGATTTCACCTCTTTGCCATATGAGCGTAACTCAGTTAGGGGTATGGGAAAATAAAGCTGCTATTCAATTTACATCAACGCACGGTGTTTTACAAAATTACAACTTACAAACGGGTGTGTACCCATTTGCATAAGTTACAGCCAACGGGCTTATCGGTTCGACCCGTTGATGCCACAGATTGTACCAAGCTTCACAAAGTGTGTCAAACCGTTTCAGGTGTTACACTTCATTTTTTATTTAGAACAGTTCTAAACAAAACCTTGACAGACAGACAAAAGCGTGCTACAATTGCGATCATTCTATTTTAGAATGATTCTAAATTTCTCAAGAGGTGACTGATTCAACCTGTGTCTGATGTAGCGCTGTTGAATGTACTGCTCATTGAAAATTCCTTATGACAGAAATCCAAAACCCATCCAAGAACCAATCCAGGAGTGAACAGGAAACCATCAATTCCTATATAGAAGTTTTGCGCGCCGCCGGCCACCGTATTACTGAGCCGCGTGCCAAGATTTGCCGCTATCTCGCACAGACCGATCAGCACCCGACCCCCTATCAGGTCTATGCGGATTTGCAGGAAATCGATCCGTCAATCAGCCGCGCAACGGTTTACAACACGTTGAACACGTTGCAGCAGTTGGGCGCCATTGTCGAAATCAATTTTGGGGCAAACCACACCCACTACGACACGGATCCAACACCGCATATCAATCTCATCTGTTTGCGCTGTCATGGTATTGAAGATTGCCATTGCGAGTTGTTGGTCGGTCAAGCACTGCAGACGATGGTTGCCCAACATGGCTTCCAAGCGGTCGCAACCAAAGTGGACATCTTGGGCTTCTGCCAGGCATGTCAAGCTGCGATGCAGGCCGACGCTCCCACTGAATAATCGCTTTCATCAGACTTTATGTATCAGAACGGACTCTGTTGGAAACGCCGGTTCTCTCATCCTCTATTTCTCAGGAACCAAGCCTATTTTCAAAAGAGCCTCAGTGTAATTTTACGAGTGAGGGACTTATGATGACCCAAAGTGTACGTCAATCCACGGAGGCTGCTACCTTGACGGTAGTAGGGCCCCGTTCATCCGGACACACGTCTTCCATCTTCGCCTTGTGGCGTTCCAATTTTGAACTCTTTCTCGCCGCCATCACGCTGGTCGCCCTGTTGATTGGCTGGCTGGGCGGTGGAGTCACGGGCTGGTTACCAGGGTGGGCAATCGCAACGGCCGCGGTGGTCGCCTTTGTCGCCGGCGGCTACTCCGGCATGATGGGCGCCATCGAAGAAGCCAAAGCGGGCAAGCTTGATATTGACTTTCTCATGATCGCCGCGGCGATTGGTGCGGCAGCCATTGGCGAGTGGGAAGAAGGAGCGCTGTTGCTCTTTCTCTTTACCCTCAGCGGCGCGCTAGAGGAATTTGCCATGGAACGCACCCGCAAAGCAATCGAGGCGCTGGCCGATTTGCGCCCCGATGTGGCCCGGATTCGACGCAATGGGGAAGAAGTGACCATCGCGGTGGATGAGTTGCATATGGGCGATGTGGTGTTGGTCCGGCCAGGCGAACGACTGCCGGTTGATGGGGTGGTGACCAAAGGTGTCAGTTCGATTGATCAGAGCCCCATTACGGGTGAGAGTATTCCGGTGCGCAAAGAGGTACAGGACCAAGTCTTCGCCGGCACGATCAATGGCAGTGGCGCTTTGGAAATCACGGTGGAGAAGCTAGCCGGTGAAAGCACGCTGAGCAAAATTATCCGTCTGGTGGAAGAGGCCCAACAGGACACAACACCAACGCAGAAGTTTATTGACCGTTTCAGCCAGCCTTACACCTACGCAGTCATTGGTGCCACGCTGCTGGCAGTGGCCATTCCCTGGTTTTTCGCCAATGAACCCTTTAGCGACACGCTCTATCGTGCGATGACGTTACTGGTGGTTGCCAGCCCTTGTGCCCTGATCATCAGCACGCCGGCCAGCGTGCTCAGCGCAATCGCGGCAGGTGCACGTGGGGGTGTGCTCTTTAAGGGAGGAGCTTATCTTGAAAAGGTGGCAGAGATCTCAGTCGTCGCCTTTGACAAGACTGGGACGCTCACCCACGGTAAGCCAGTGGTCACCGACATTCACCCACTGAACAACTACACGGATGAAGATGTGCTGCGCTTGGCGGGCAGCGCCGAAATACTCAGTGAACACCACATTGGGCAGGCTATTATGGAACGCGCCAAAGAACAAGGGATTGCCTTGGAGACGCCGGTTGAGTTCTATGCCATCGCCGGTCATGGGATCCAGGCGCACTTTGACCAATCCCTGCCCAAGTCACGCGGGAAGATAGTCCCCGACCATCGCGAGACAATCTATATTGGCAATGATAAACTCTTCATGAGCGAGTCGATGGATCTCTCGCCGGCTATCCGCATGATTGGCGATAGCCTACAGAGACAGGGGAAAACGGCCATGCTCGTCGTGCGCCGGAGCACAGTGGAGGATACGCTGGGCGATGACCGCGATTGGGAAGTGGTCGGCTTTATTGCGGTCGCTGACAGCGTACGGGATGAGGCGAAGGCAACGATTGCAGCCTTGCACGAAGCGGGCGTGAAGCGAGTGGCCATGCTCACCGGTGACAACAAAGCTGTGGCCGAGAATATTGCTCGAGAATTGGGGATCGACGAAGTTTACAGCGACCTGCTGCCGGAGCAGAAGGTCGAAATCGTGCAGCGCCTCTCTGCGGAGGGGAAGACAGCCATGGTCGGCGATGGCGTGAACGATGCACCGGCCCTGGCCACGGCGACTGTGGGCATTGCAATGGGCGCCGGTGGTACCGATGTGGCGCTCGAGACGGCGGATTTGGTGCTAATGGCAAGCGACTTAACGAAACTACCCTTTGCGCTCCGTTTGGGTCGCCAGGCAGAGCGGATTGTGCGCCAAAATGTGATCTTCTCCGTCGGTGTGATCATCACCCTTGTCTTGGCGACTATTGTGGTGCCGATGGTGGTGCCCGGCTTTACGCTGCCGTTGCCCCTTGGGGTGGTGGGCCATGAGGGAAGCACGTTGATCGTGGTCACCAATGGTTTGCGCATGCTAGCAATGCGCAGCCGCTAACCGCTCTGGTGAACAAAAATGCCCCTCGATTGAGGGGCATTTTTGTTTACGCACTCCGCAAGATGCTTAGGTAGCCGTCTGCTTCAGCCTGTCTATTCGACGGTGTAGACGAAGACGCCCTCATCGGTGTTCAGCCAGATCTGTTCCGGTGCACTCTCGGTGTAGAACATACTCGTAATATTCTCCAGATCAAAGCTGGTATCTTCGATCTTGCTCCAGGTATTCGAATCGGTGCTCTTCATGTAAAGGCCCCGAGCTGTTGCCAGATAGAGATCACCGCTTTGGCTATGATAGAGGATATCGTTCAGACCAAACGCTGCACCGCTAACGCCGCGGTCAAGCACATTGTTCAGCCCTTTGGTTGTAACCTGCCAGTTCACCCCAAAGTTCTCAGTAAACCAAACACTGCGCGGTTCGCTAAAAGCGACAAGTCCTTCAATGAAGGGATCAGCCGAGAGGGCAGTCATGCTCCACGGAGCCGGGCTAATGTTGGGCGTCAAGCGTACCCAGGTGTCGCCCAAGTCATTGCTAAAGGCGATGACACCGGTCCCTTCGGCATCGACGCCACCGGCAAAGAGCTGATTCCAGTTTGGTGTATCTGGGGTCGGATCGCCGACCAATGAGGCGGCGGCCATATCAATGACACGGTAGCTCTCCCACAGGGCGTCCGGTGAGTTATCCGGCTTGGCGATCCAGCTAAAGCCACCGTCAGTCGTCAAGAAGAGCATCGTGCAGTCGGCAGCAAAGAGGCTGTCCTCATCCCCCTGGTGGGAAAGCAACGGCAACTTACCGGCGCTGCCCGGCACTTCGATCCAGGTAAAGCCACCATCCACCGACTTGTACATCAGATTGGCATTGGTGTCACTGTCACAGTCGATGCCATTTGAGCCGTACAACACATCGGGATTGGAGGCATTCATCACGAAATCGCTAACTTCTGGCGTGGTGGACACGAGCATCCAAACCGTGCCGTTGTCATCGGAGCGGTAGAGCCAGCCATCCTCGTTGTAGGCATAGATGGTGCTGCTCAGGCGATCCCCGATCACCTTTTCGATCTTGATACTGTTAATATAGAATTCATCGGTTGGCAGTGACACAATCGGTGTTGCCGTCGGTTGGACCGGGCGCGGCCGATAGTACGGGGTTGCTGTTGGGTAGACAACCGGTGGGCGGCGGGTTGCCGTGGCCGTCGGCACGGGCACGGTGCCACCTGGTGTATTGGTCGGCAACGGGCTCACGGTGCCACCGCTCTGATACGAGGCGCTCTCGGCGCCATCCACCTGGGTTAAGCCCCAGAAAAAGTTGACGTCATCGCTGGCGCTGGCCGAGAAAGCCACCGTGGGAATGACAATTAACGCAATGATCAGCGCCGGCAGCGTAACAAATGTACGAATGATGCGGTTCATAGAAAGAATTTCCTCCAAATAGAATTTAGGTGTGGACACAGACCAGTGCTCTGCATGCAAACGATTGTCACCGCCGGCAGCAACCCACCGCGACGAGGCCAGTGGGACATGCAAGGATGAAAGCGGGACTGATTGCAATCGCCTGGATTGGGTTCCCTGTTGTTGTTCGGCCAACAGAGTTTGAATCGCACACTTCAAGCTGTACGGCGCCTGATACAGCGAAGTGTGCAATTCGGTGATGTCCAGCGATGCTCAGAACAAGCGTGTTCAATCTGTTCGATATACCATGACGTACGTTGAATGGAATAGGTAACGCTGGTTTTTACACAGTTTTGGTACTATCGGGTAAAATAAGGCAAAAGCGGAAGTGGTTTGTGTAGTAGAGAGCCGGAATCGCTCGGAAAAGGTGGGTAAGAGAGTTTATGGCTTTATTGGAAATTGTGTCTGTTGGTGGCAAAGCGAGTCCGATCCTTCACCGACCGGCGACGCGCGTCCGTGACTTTGGCCCGACGTTGCACAAGTTACTCGACGACATGCTTGAGACCATGCGTGAGGCGCCGGGTGTCGGTTTGGCGGCACCGCAGGTAAATGTCGATTTGCGAGTGTCGGTCATTGAGTACCCCGATGACGAAGATGATCCCGAGAATACAATGCGTGTTTACGAACTCATCAATCCGGAGATTATCAAAGCGCGCGGTGCCGAGGTAGGGCAAGAAGGCTGTCTCAGCATTCCGGGGCTGGCTGCCGATGTCGAACGGGCCACCTATGTCCTGATTCGCGCGCAAGATCGCCACGGCAAAGAGTTTCGCCTCAAAGCCTACGATTGGTTGGCACGGGTCTTTCAACACGAAATTGATCACTTACACGGTGTATTGATGACAGACAAGGCCGAACAGCTCTACAAGATCGTGGAGAACGATGAAGGTGAACTAGAAGCCGTTCCCATTGAGGAAGCCTGGGTCGGGAGCGCAAAGCTCCAAGTCAACGGCAACCCGGTACAGGCCAAGGCAACGTCCCAATAATCAGCGTCTGCCCTGAAAGCTGGTTGTGCGGCCAGAGCTTTTCGGGGGCGACACAAACGCCAAAGGCATAAATTGATGAGTGAATCAGGAAATGGCGTTGCGCTGGCGACGACCTACCACGACCCGCGAGGGGTGCTCTATCCACAGTTGCAGCGCCACCTCCCGTTTTTACAGGATATTTTTGGTGGAATCGCCGCCAATGTGAGCCCCGATCTTCATCCACCGACCCTCGAGTTACTGCGCAGCAGCGGTGTAGATCTGGTACAGCAAGTGCGTAACATTGAGCGGGATGGCGTGCCTGCCTTGGGCCAAGTGCGGCGTGCGGTGATTGCACAAGCCCTCTCCTTGGATACGCCATTTGTGATGTATTGTGACGGTGATCGGGTTCTGCATTGGGCGGAACGCTACCCCGATGAGTTAGCGGCCGTGATCAAAGAACTTCCGGCGGCCGATTTTACAGTGCTGGGACGCACGCCACGGGCATTTGCCAGTCACCCGCGCATTCAGAGCGAGACCGAAGCGATTATCAATCAGCTTTATGCGACCATCAGTGGTCGCAACTGGGATATCACAGCAGCAGCACGTGGGCTTTCGCGGGCAGTGGCGCAGGCCATTGTTGACGACTGCGCCGACAATTCGATCGGTGTCGATGCAGCGTGGCCCCTCTTCGTACAGGCGCGGGGCGGCTTTACCATGAGAACCGTGGCAACGGAAGGGCTTGAATTCGAGACGGCAACACAGTATCCCGACGCCGTTGCGACTGCCGGAAGTGAAGAGGCCTGGAAGGCCGGCCTTGATGCCGATCCGAACCATTGGGTCTTTCGTCTCAACGTTGCGCGGGTAGAAGTGCAGTCGATGGTGCCCTACCAGCGCGTTGCTAGTGGACAACCCACTTAACAATCGCACTTATGGTGGAGGCTCTTCCGCCCGAGTAACTGTGCGATTTTAAAGGGTTTATCTATAGACATTCAGGAAAAGATCCGTGGTACTACTCGTCTGCTTAACTCGTGATCGTGCTACGAAACTTTTTCTGAGAAACATATGAGAAGCCGGCCCAAACAAAGTAAGAAATCATGCCAACGCTCACACTCAGCCCCGAGCAGTTTACTACACCAGACAACGCTATTGCCCAGGTGCCACCGCTTGCCTACGAACACCACAAGCAACGGGAGCACGGCCGTGATACCACCGTGATCCTGATTCATGGTGCCGGATTACACCATTTGAGTTGGCCACCACAGCTACGAAGACTGCCCAATGCCACTGTCTATGCGGTTGATTTGCCGGGCCATGGCGCATCGCTCCCCATTGTGCTCAAAGCAGGGAAAACGGTTACCATTGACGAGTACGCGGCCGTGATCAACGGCACGATCCACCACTTATCATTGCCCAATGTGGTACTTGTCGGTCACTCCATGGGTGCAGCGATTGCCATGACCTGTGCGCTCGCAGCGCAAGAGGAATCTCTACGCCGGTTGGCCGGCCTAGTTGTGGTGGGTGCCGGTGCGACGATGCCTGTCAACCAGCGTATCTTTACTGGCCTGACACAAGACTTTGCCGGGATGACGGCAAAATTGATCGACTGGATGTATGGACCGGAGTGGCCGGATCGTTATCGGCTACGGGCCCTCGAAGAGTTGCGTAAGAATCAGGTGGCCCAGTTGCTCGCCGACTTTGCAGCCTGCAATGCCTTTGATGTGCGGGACCGCCTGGCGACGCTGCAATTGCCCACCCTGATCATCTGCGGCGAAGAGGACAAAATGACACCGGTCGCCTACAGCCGGGAGTTGGCGGAAATGATCCCGCAAAGTGAACTGAGCCTGATCCCCCACTGTGGCCACATGGCAATGCTTGAAAAGCCCGCCATCGTTACAGAGCGTATTCAGACCTTTCTCGACACCCAATTTACGCCTGATTGACTGACAAATCTCATTTTTTGCACAGAGGCCACAGAGAAAATCACAGCTTTACCCTGTGGCCTCTGTGGTTAAGAATAAATCTGATTGAAGCTATAGATAAAAATTATGCCTGAAACATTACGATTGTTTGTTAGTGCCACCAAAGATCTCGAAGCAGAGCGCGCGGTCATTGGAACGGCGATTGCCCAACTGCCGGTACAGATCGGCATCGAAATTCGCCGCACGCCCGTGGAAGGTGCACCCTATGAGGACATCTACGAGTTGATTGCCAACTGTGACCGCGTCTATTTTCTCATGGGCAAGGACATTACGGCGCCCGCCGGTGCTGAGTGGTTTATTGCCTGGAAATTGGAACGCTCGATTCTTCCCTTGCGCGTTGCCGGACTCCCAACACCGGCCGGCCAGGATTTTCTGCGTATGTTACCGCGCGGCTGGCAGCCCTTTCGCAACAGCACGGAGTTGGCACGCCTCGTGACCCTCGATTTAATCGATCTGCTGAACCATCCCACCAATCGCTATGGGCTTACCGTCACAGAATTGGAATTATTAAGCACCCACCGTCGCCGCCTACATCAAATTGCGACCCCGAAAAGAGATGAGTTGGGCGGTGCCGAAGGAGGGGGTGTACTACTGGACCTCGGTCATCGCGAACCACTGGATGGGGTTGCGCTCGATGAGGAGTACTGAGTTCTGTTCGAACGTTCCGTTGTGGCCCAGCGCAAACAGAGACTGTGCAGACAGACACGAAGACTTCCCCTTGCGAATAGCTTACGCTTTCCGCGCTACAAGCCGTCGTCAATTTTCAAATCAACTTCATAGACATGGTATAATTTGGGAATGAAGCTTCCACAACGCAGTATTCTGTGGGGAACCTCCTTTCGCAAGATTCCAATCCGCACCGGCTTTGGTGCCATTTTATTACTCAGTATCTTTGCCTGGGCACCGGCGACTTATCCAGGCTATTGGCAAGCACTAGAAGGCTTCATCCCAACCTTCAATGTCACACAAGCCAATGCCTTGGCCACAGTCGGTATTGTCCCAGATCTTTGGCGTGGTATTGGGCAGGCGACCTTTTTGTTAAGTCGCCCCTTCGTACTCTTTGGCAGCGACCCGACGACCGCTGTGCGCATCGGATTTATTCTCTATTGTTTGCTCGGCAGTTTGAGCTGCTACAGTTGGCTACAACCTCGTTTTGGTGATCGTGCAGCGGGGTTGGCCGGTGTTCTCTATCTCTTTGCTCCCCCGTTGCTGGCATCCATCTATATCCGTGGCAGCCTGAGCGATGTAACAATCATTGCCTTACTGCCGCTAGCATTGGCCGGGCTTGCTTCCTATCGACAACAACGCTCGCCGGCCGCGGCTGGTGGCACCGTCATTGCCATTCTGTGGATGTGGCACGCGCAAGCCGGCTTGGCGCTCTTTTCGTTGGCGCTGTTACTGGCCTACGCATTGCTTGTCGAACGCAGTTGGCTGGCCGTGCTCATTGTTGCAGTGAGCGGCTTGGCCGGTGCGACTAGCCTGGCGGCCGTTTGGCCGATCCGAGCGAATGCCCCCGTTCCATTTGCCGACCATTTTGTCTATTTCTTTCAGCTCTTCGACCAGCAGTGGCGATCGGCCCCCAGCATTCCCGGCTGGCAAGACGATTTTCCGTTTCAATTGGGCAGTGTTGCGCTGCTCTATTCAGTACTTTACGCGCTCTTTGCATTGCGCCCCCGCCTGCTACAGCAAACTAGAACGGCACCGCTACAGGCCGAAATTCATCGGCTTTGGCTATTTGGCTGTGGGGTAATTGTGTTATTCACGGCATTCACATTGCCATGGAGTGCTCCCCTTTGGCAATGGAGCCAAGCCGATCGGCTTTTAACGTATCCATGGCAGTTGCTGCTACTCACGGTACCCTTTTGGGCAGTGACGGGCGGCGCTCTCCCGACGGTGCATCAGCTCTTTCGCAAAACGCCGCTTTGGGTTGTTCTGTTATTCACAGTTGTGTTGGGTAGTTACTCCTATCTCAGGGCAGATTTCACCCAGATTCAGCCGCCGGCAACTCCGGTTGCCTTTATCGGCCTGGAGGAAAACATTGTGGTCTTGCGGGCGTCGCTGACAGAAAACCGACAGCCACACGCAGCCGAATTGACATTAATCTGGCAAGCACTGCGGCCATTACCATTTGACTATAACATTTTTTTTCAAGCGCTGGAACGCAAAGCCCCACCGGGCGCAACGTCAATGGACGAACAGGACCTCACGGTTGTGGCCCAACTCGACAGCCAGCCGCTTGCGGACGGTCCAGCGGCGACGGCCTGGCAACCGGGCGAGATTTTCACGACGACCTATCGGCTTGATCTCGCGCAGTCCACACTGGCGAAGAGCAGCGATGAATCGCAGCTGATTTACTACTTTGGTTACTATGATTGGCGCGATGGCACACGGCTTCCTGTGAATCAAGGGCTCGACGATAAACTCATGCTCTTTGGACAGTAGCGTAGTAGCCATGGAATGGTTTATAGCGTTTTCCGTTGGTAGGGCATAGAAAGTGTGACAGTAAGAATGACCCTATTGCGACAGGAGACCGTGTCGGTCTCAGGCAAAGATAGCAGGTCAAACGAACGTACCACTGACAGGCATGCCGTAGTGGCGCAGGCCGACGGTCAACATATCCCGCTCTGGCGCGACCGTTTTTTGTGGTTGGCACTCGTGCTGAGCCTCTTTGCCATGGCGCCCTTTTTACTCCCGGGCTACTTTTGGGGCGCCAATGACGCCCGACACCATGTCTATTTCCTCTTTGAATTTGATCGGCTCGTACAAGATGGCGTCTGGTGGCCACGCTGGAGTCCAGACTTTGCCTTTGGCTATGGCTACCCTTTCTTCAATATTTACGGCCCGTTTAGCCACTTTTTGGCCGAGTTGCTCGTCCATTTCGCCGGCTTTTCCTATACCGCTGCCGTCGAAGCCATCTTCATGGTAAGTATTGGCGCCAGCGCCATGAGTATGTATGCCTTTGTGCGTTCGTGGCAAGGGCGAGCCTCAGGGCTGGTGGCCGCGGTCGTCTACACCTATATCCCCTACCACCTACTCAATTTATATGTGCGGGCCAATCTGGCCGAGAGCATGGCCTTCTTTTGGCTGCCACTCTGTCTTTGGTCGGTGCGCCAAGGTGTGCGCCAACCACGCTTCCGCTGGATCGTCGGTGCCGCAATCAGCTATGCGGGCTTGATGTTGACCAGCAATCTGGTCATTGTGCTCTTTACGCCATTGCTGGGGCTTTATTTGTTTGTTTTGGTCATGGTATACAGTAGACCAAACAGAATTGTAACCACCTGGCACACCAACTCGCAGTGGCAGCAATGGCGCATGCAATTGACCAACCGCTTCTGGTGGCGCGATCGCATCAGTGCGTGGTTGCACACGGCAATAACACCCGTCATTGGGCTTGGTGCAGGGGTGGGGCTCAGCGCAATCTTTTGGCTCCCCATGGCACTGGAACGGCAATATGTACGCCAGGATCAGTGGTTTGATGGACGTTACGCCTTTCGCAGCCACTTTCTCTACTTCTTTCAGCTCTTTAGTCCCCACTGGGGCTTTGGCATTAGCGAGGCGGGGCCCAATGATGAAGTGAGCTTTCAACTGGGGCTGGCAGCGTTCCTGCTCACCGCTCTTGGCACGATCTTGCTGTGGGGTGTGGTACGGCGCCAACGGTGGGAGATCCTTTGTTTTGTCATCGTCGGTGCCGCGACCACCTTTTTTGCAATGACATGGGGAGCGTTTCTGTGGGAGTTACCGCTGGTGGGCGCTGTACTGCAGTTTGCACAGTTCCCGTGGCGCTGGCTCAGCATAACAGCCCTCTGC
>ERZ795053.5356-NODE-5356-length-13293-cov-11.258498_pt1 | contig 13293 bp, 10 predicted proteins | sample MGYA00375137_ERZ795053 | MGnify/ENA primary metagenome ERZ795053 (study PRJEB30182, sample SAMN05720284) | activated sludge metagenome | isolation source: Anaerobic digester | place: Hong Kong | collected 2014-12-17 ... | reverse complement strand
GTGTTGAGCGCCAGAAGCACCTTGGCAGCTTTTGAGTGGGCATAGGCCACCGCACTGGCCAATTCGTCAGGCGTGAAGTTCAGGCCCGGAAAGTTTCGCGCATTCGTGGCATTCTGGAAGCCGCAGTAGACTGCGTCAGCGCCTGCATCCACGGCGGTGCGCAATGCTGCAGGTGTACCTGCAGGACAGATCAGTTCTCCGGGACTCATGCCTGCTGTCCCCCCTTTGCTTCACTTTTATAAGCGCGCCTGAGCCGGGCCAGGATCGCGCGGCCTGGCGCCCCCAGAACTCCAGCTGCTTCTTCCGCGATCGACCCTTCAACATCATCGAGTGCATTTCGGAGGCGCACCACGGCTTCAGTATCGCCGGAGACATCCAGATCGCGCGAGAAGAAAGCGGCGTCACCATCCCGTTCGGAGTCCACCAGTTCCAGCAGCAGCATGAACCGGCCCCGGATCCTGGCTTCAGCATGGGGCGCGCGATCACGTGGGACAGCCCGGAATGCGAGGGCTTTTGGATTGGGGCACAAATGAAGTGCGAACGGCAATTCGACCGCATCGATCAGGAAGGCACTCTGTTTGTACGACCCGAGCCGCGCGAAGACAGACGGGTGTCTGTCGCCAATCCGCCGGACAACATAAGAAAGAAGCGGCTGAATAAGCACGCAGGATAAACGCGAACCCGCGCCGCGGACGAACTTCGCCCCCTTCGGATCAAGATTGGCCCTCCAGTGCATGGTCGGCTCTTTCACTCTGTTCGTGCCGGATCTCCACCGGCGGAATAGTGTTTAGAACCCAAGCGCTTTGGAACGCATGATATTGATCAGGCCAGGTGCAGGTATTTTTAGACCGCCGGTGCAATTTTTTTCGTATGAAACGACTGAGGGCGCATCTAACATTCGGCTCTTGCCAGAAAAATCGAAGCTTTTGGTGTTATGCCCCCGCTCCTGATCGCCGCCTTCCTGATCACGGCCCTTCTTTATGCAAGCGTCGGCTTTGGCGGCGGCTCCACGTACAACGCCTTGCTGGTCTTGAGTGGAGCAGATTACCGCGTCATGCCGTTGATTGCATTGGTCTGCAATATGATCGTCGTCTGCGGCGGCATCTGGCGTTTTGCGCGCACCGGCGATCTCTCAGCAAGGCGGCTGCTGCCCTTCCTGGCCGCATCTGTCCCTGCTGCATGGATCGGCGGCCGTACCCCAATCAGTGAGACCTTTTTTGTCGGTGTTCTCGGCGGAGCGCTTCTGTTGTCAGGAATACGCCTCACCTTCCAGAAACGTGAAAGCGAGCCGGTACCGCGGCATGACAGCACACGCCGGATCCATCCGATCCTTTCGACCAGTCTTGGCGGCGCAATCGGCCTGCTCTCAGGCCTTGTCGGAATTGGTGGTGGAATCTTTCTCGCCCCGGTTCTCTATTTCATGCGTTGGGGAACACCTCGCCAGATTGCGGCCGCAAGCAGCCTGTTCATTCTGGTAAACTCGTTCTCCGGGCTCGCAGGCCAACTCATGAAGCTGCAGGATATGGCACTATTATCCGAAGCCGCACCGTACTGGAGCTTGCCCATCGCAGTCCTTTTCGGCGGCCAGGCAGGTTCCTGGCTTGCGAGCTATAAACTCAAACCCGACCTGATCCGGCGGCTGACGGCTCTGCTCATACTCTATGTGGCTGCACGTCTCCTCTGGAGATGGACCGGGATGATCTGAGCAATAGCACGGGCCAGCTTCTTGATGGTTCGTGCACCGCCTGATCACTATTCCGACGTTTTACTATTCCGATGTTGGAAGGACTCGAACGAACACTCGGCCTTGCGGAAACGGTCCCTGAGCCAATCGCAAATAGTACCATCCTGTAAAATTTGTGCGGCGCTTTGGCAGCGAGCTTGTCTCCGCGCCTGACACTTCGTTACATCTGGGTGCTTATCTTCAATACCAGGCATGCACCTGCGAAGGTTTCCGAAGACAGCCTCTGACGCAGAGGTCATACCGGCACATTGAGGCCTGAAACGCCATCATAACCCACTCCGCGGCCCGACGCCTTTGATGAATATGCGCGGCGCAAAAACTCCATCGCGCCGCCATATGAACTCGGGAAGGTGCACAATCCTCCACCAGACTGGCATTCGAGAGCAATCCCGCACAAAAGAGCTCGGATCGTTGCCGCCGCGCTCTTGATATCGGTTCCGGAGCGAAGCGAACCATCTGCGCTCGCCTGGCTCAATAATGCAGTGATTTCGTCCAGATATACCTGTCTCGCCGTCAGCACCGCCGTCTCGAGATCCGGCATGGAAGGAAGCGGTCCGGATGCAATTCGGAAGAATGCTCTCATCTTCACCTGATGCGCGAGCGCATCGAGATGCAGGCGGCAATGTGAAACCAGCCTGTCGACCCCATCGACTCCACGCCGACGCAAAGACCGGGCAAACCGGGCCCGCTCGGCGGACACATGTCTGACGGCCGCCACAAGTAACCCCTCCTTCGAGCCAAACCGCTGATAGGTCTGCCCCCGGCTATACCCTGCACGTTTTCCGACATCCTCGCAGGTGAGCGCTGATATTCCACTTTCCGATATGATCCGGTAAGCCGCCGTCAAAAGCTTGCGATCCGCCGTTGCGCGCCGCTCCGCCTGGGATTTTCTGACCACATACATACCGGTCCCCTCCGAGACGCCGTTACGGATGTACCCGCTGGCACCGCCGCCCTGAAGACAGCTGGCTGACATTACGAGTCGCCGCTAAAGCGAAGCACTCCTGCAACAGGAAGTGTTCGCAATGCATGCCCTTAAGCAAACGAGCACTTTCCGCTCGTTAATTCATTGCTGCTCCTTATACGGATTCTCACGGTACTTCCATCTCCCCGGATTTGCACTATGCAAAAATGACGCATCCGTCATTTTCCGTATATATCGCCCTGCCGCCAGATGCTATTCATGTATGAACCAAGACCTGCGCGTACAGGCTCGCAGGCTGGCGATGCATAGGGAGGAAAACCAAATGAAAGTACGTCTCGTCGATAGTCCGCCAACACAGCCCCGTACGTTCGAAGACCCCGGTGAACTGGCCGACAGGCTGACGCCCGAAGACGTCGAAATCGTCCGGGAAATCTTCAACACACCACTGACCGGCTCCTACAATTGGGATTATGAAAGCGCGAACGTCAAAATCCGGCGGCTCTATGAACTCGGAAAGCGGTTCAATTGGAATGCTGAACTGGACGTTGACTGGGACGTGTATTTCGACAAGTCGGAAGGCCCCTCGCAAGCCGGTCTGAACCCATTCCACGATCACCCGATCTATCTCGCCATGAGCGAGGAACAGCGCAACGAGTATGCCTGGCGCTCGCTGGCACAGGTGCTGTCGCAGTTCCTGCACGGCGAACAGGGCGCGATGATGGTCGCCTCGCAACTCGTCTCCTGCGCCCCGACCTATGACGCCAAGCTCTACGCCGCCTCGCAGACCTTCGATGAGGCGCGCCATGTGGAAGTGTTCAACAAATACCTGCGCACACGCTGCAATGTCGAATACCCGGTCAATCCCAGCCTCAAACTGTTGCTGGACAAAATCCTGACCGACCCGCGCTGGGACCTGAAATTCATCGGCATGCAGGTTTTGATCGAAGGGCTGGCACTCGCCGCCTTCCAGACGATGTCGCAGACAACGCGCGACCCGCTTCTGCGCCAGATCCTGCACCTGGTCATGCGCGACGAGGGCCGGCATGTCGCCTTCGGCGTCAATTACCTGGAAGACTGGATCAAGGCGCTGAGCGAAGAAGAAATCGAGGAACGCGCCCAGTTCGCCTATGAGGCCTGCGCCATCATGCGCGAACGCCTGTTCTCAACCGTGGTGGAAGAGGAGTTCGGCTTCGACGGCGAGGAAGCCCGCCGCATGTCGATCGACTCAAGTGGCGGACAGGCTTTCCGAAACTTCCTCTTTGAACGGATGATCCCGAACCTGAAACGCGTTGGCCTGCTGACCGAAAGCGTGAAGCCGAAATTCGAGGCGCTGGGCGTGCTGCAGTACGAACACGCGGCAACTGACGCCGAAATAGATTGGGCAGCCCTGGAGCGGCCCCTCGAGACAGGACAGATTGATCTTGCTGCAGCGGAATAACCGCGTCTGTCCTTCAGGAGCGCCGGTCCGCTTTTCCCCCAAAAGGTGACCGGTGCTCCTACCGCCCCTCCAGGAGGTGAATCCTCGCTTTGAAACGGGACTTTCCGAATTCCCGTGACAGGATGCATGGCCGGTTCAGGCAGTCTGGCACCGTCCAGTGTTGCCGTCACATTCTGCTTTCCTCGCATACGGGTCGATGGCTTGGTTTGACCGCCGAGCCGAACTTCTTTCTACGCGATTCAGGCGCTTTTGTTCACTTCGCAAAGAGACCATCACCCCATTGACGGAATTGCCACAAGACGTGTGTCACTATCTGGTTCGAGAGAACCAATCGTACCGAATGCCTCACAAGTAGTGGCCGCCCCGGAGCGCAAATGACCGCACGGATGCCCCGCATTCCTGTGGATCCGCACACTTCAAACCAACACACTTTCAGAAGTCTGGTCCCTCACGCAGGACAGTTCCGAAGCGTTGGAAATCATCGTGTCGTGGTCACAGCCCGATGCCTCTCCGCGCAAAGGCAATCGTGAACGGTACCAGGATCGTCCCCCAGAACAACATGTTGATCAAAGATCGGAAGATACCCCCATCCTCCTCAAGCGTAATGCCAACCATTCGAATGGCGGTATCCCCTGGCAGTAGGAAAACATAGAGTAAAAACTTCAAAATCTTCATGGAGGCACCCCGGTATCCAGTACGTGCCCTTCATGGAGAGATCACGCTTTCTAAAGGAGATGATCTATATTGGGCGCGGCCGTCCAAATCAATATTTAAAATATATATTTAGACGCTCGCAAGATACCGGCTCGCACACCGGGCCGCCCGGCACCCATATGAAGACCGTCCCTTTATCTGCGACCACCGCCTACTGACGACCTCCGAAATGGTCATTCGTCGCCAATTTCAGAAAAGCCCTGATGAAACTCATGGACATGCCATGCAGCCGGCTTCGACCTCAAGAGACCGTGCCTGCATGGCACTTCACGTCGTTGAACACCCCGGGTTCACAGTCAGACCAGATCGAAGGTTTCACCAGGATCGGGTACACAGACACCGGATTCCCATTTCCCCCCAAGGCTGCGCCGCATGGCTTCAGCAGCAGCAGGCTCACCATGGGTTATAAAAGTACGCTTCGGGCACTCCCTGAATCCATCGGCCCACCCCAACAAGGCGGTTCTGTCCGCATGAGCCGAAAATCCGCTGATACTCCGGATATCTGCATTCACAGGCACCCTGTCCCCAAATATGTTCACATTCGAAGCCCCCTCGACCAAACGCCGCCCCAGCGTGCCGCTCGCCTGATACCCGGCAATCAGCACCGTATTTTGTGGTTTTGGTAACCCATGCCGCAAATGGTGAAGAATACGGCCTGCAGTACACATACCACTTGCAGAAAGTATGATCGCGCCCGACCTTATCAGATTGAGACTCATCGAGTCTTCGACTGACTCAGTGAATTTCAGCAGGACCGAAGACTTGCCTGCAGCATGCCAATTGGCAAGCTTTCTCGCCTCGGCATCAAAGAGATCGAGATGGCGCATGGTCAGCCGTGTGACAGCCTGGGCCATTGGCGAGTCAAGGAAGATGTTGAGATTCTTCAAGTGCCCCTGACAGGTCAGATGCTGGAAATAGTAGATCAGCTCCTGCGACCGGCCGAGCGCAAAGGCCGGAATGATCAAATTACCTCTCTTCTCCTCCAGCGTATGCCGTGCAATTTCGAGCAGATCGTACAGAGAAGGCTCAAGCGCTTTATGGTCCCTGTCTCCATAAGTCGATTCAATTACCAGATAGTCTGCCGTTTCGACTTTCTGAGGATCGCGAATGATTGGGCGGCCAGGTTGTCCCAGATCCCCGGAGAACACGAGCTTGCGTTCGATGCCTGTCTCTATCACCCAGATTTCGAGTATCGCCGATCCCAGAATATGTCCGGCGTCACGCAACCTGATGCGCACGTTTTCAGCCGGAGAAAATGCCTCATCATATTCATGGCCGACAGTTTGACTGATCGCCGTGTCGGCGTCTTCGATTGTATAGAGCGGCGTCACTTGCCCCCTTTGTTTTCTGCGTACTTTCCCGTTGGAACGGTTGGCACGCTCAGCGTCTCGCTCATGAATATGTGCGCTGTCCTTGAGCATGATTTCCAGAAGTTCGGTGGTCGCAGTGCTGGTGTGTATCGGGCCGGAAAATCCGTCTCGGCAGAGCTTTGGCAACAGTCCGCTATGGTCGATATGCGCATGGGTCAGAACAACAAAATCCAGCGACGCCGGGTCAAACGGAAACGCTCGGCGGTTCTTCTCGTCAGCCTCCCGCCCTCCCTGAAACATGCCGCAATCAACGAGAAAACGAACGCCATCAGCTTCAACAAGATAGGCTGAGCCGGTCACTTCACCGGCAGCTCCGTGGAATGTCAGCTTCACGTCAATCTTCCTTTCGTATCGCCGGCGCTTTCCTCAGACTGGCGGCGTCTCATTGTAGAACTCGCAGATGACATGAATGGCTTCGGCTGCGGTATCGACGATCCGGAACAGCTCGACATCACCTGGGTCAACGAATCCTTCGTCAACCAGGAACCTGAAATCCACCACACGCTGCCAATAGGATTGGCCAATGAGGATGATCGGAATGGGATTGATCTTGCCAGTCTGAACGAGGGTCAACACATCGAACACTTCGTCGAGCGTCCCAAAACCACCCGGGAACGCAACGAGGGCTTTGGCGCGCAGCAGAAAGTGCATCTTTCGAATGCCGAAATAGCGGAACTGGAAACAGAGTTCGGGAGAGATGTAGGGGTTCGGCAGCTGCTCCATTGGCAGCTGAATATTGAGGCCAATCGAGCGCGCCCCCGCTTCATCTGCACCGCGATTCGCAGCTTCCATGATGCCAGGTCCTCCGCCCGTCACCACAACAAAGTCTGTCCGTCCCTCCGCTTGAAATCTCCGCGATACGATTCCCGAAAATCGCCGGGCTTCCTCATAGTAGGCAGACTGACGTTGCTGGCTTTCCAGATGCTCTTGAGCGGCGGCTGAGCGATCCTCCGCACTCCCGGATGCAAGTTCGGCTTCGACTTCCGCCGCAGACCTCACACGCGCACTGCCAAAAACGACAACCGTCGACTGAATACCTTCGTCCTGTTGCAGCAGGTCGGGCTTTAGAAATTCCAGTTGCAGGCGGACCGCACGTAGCGTGTCCCGCTCAAGCAAATCGGGGTCCTTCGATGCCAACCGATAGGCCGGGCTGTTAGCGAGACGATCGATACGCCCCTCTGAATCGGACTGAGATTCCGCGTCCAATCTGCCACCTTTTATCACAGACAGTCCTCGCCATTAAGAGAAAGCTACTCACACCAGATCTAATACACTCGTATCATTTTCCAATACACAAATGACATCTGATAAGGATCCTTTGCCGATAATCCGATAGAGACCCAAAACTCCCCCAATGTTGTCGGTACAATAGGTACAATTACCCCTTGAAAGATAATTTGTACACTTGTATTATTTTTATGTGATCAACACCACTCCCGCTTGGGAACGCCAATACGTCATCTTGAAAGTTGCCGCATGAAACGGTTCGTCATTTTCGCTGCAATTTTGTTTGCCCTCCTCATCGCAGGGCGCTTCGTTGTATGGCCGCGCGTCAACCCGGCCGGAAGCGACACCGACGGCGCACTAACGCTCTATGGCAATGTCGAAATCCGTCAGGTGGAACTGGCTTTCCGAGTCTCTGGCCGTCTCGAAGCAGTCAATTTTGAAGAAGGTGATGCAATTTCAGCAGGCGATGAAATTGCGAGTCTGGACACAGCTCCGCTGCGTGATGCCGTCACACAAGCCAGGGCCGAAGCGTCTGTGCGTCAGGCCGAACTGGCACGATTGAAGGCGGGAAGCCGGTCTCAGGAGATCGACAGGGCCCGCGCTCGCGTCGAAGAACTTGAAGCGACGGTTTTGGCAGCCCAGCAGGTTTTTGACCGGCAGGCAAACCTGCTCAAACAAGGGTTTGCGACCCAGCAAGTCGTTGATACAGCACGCGCCGCGCTCGACACTGCGAAAAAGCGACTTGTTGCCGGGCAAAAGGAACTGGCACTCGTGCAAATCGGGCCGCGCGCTGAAGAGATCGCTGCAAGCATGGCCGGGGTTGAGGCGGCCGAAGCATCTGTTGCACAAGCTGAATTGAGGCTTGATGACACAATCCTGCGTGCGCCTTCAGATGGGGTTTTGTTGGCACGCGTGCGCGAACCAGGCTCCATCATCAATGCTGGTACACCCGTGGCAACGCTGGCTCTGACCCGGCCGGTTTGGGTGCGTGCCTATGTAGATGAGACCGACCTCGGGGTCGTCGCTCCCGGCAAGCTCGCTCAGGTTTTTACCGACAGCGCGCCGGATCGCGCCTATTCGGGACAGGTCGGTTTTGTTTCTCCTGTTGCAGAATTCACTCCCCGGACTGTTCAGACCCCCGACTTGCGCACCGATCTCGTTTATCAAGTCCGTATCATTGTCGACACGCCAGACAGCGGTTTGCGCCAGGGTATGCCGGCAACCGTGAAGCTCAGCCGATCAGCTCCAGCAGAGTGAGACAGGTGATGCTTGACAAGCCGATCCATCAGTCCGGGGGGCAGCTGTTCGTTCAGATAAGGGAGGTCACCAAACACTTCAGCGCGAAAGGCCCACCAGCGCTGGAGACCGTTTCAGGCACGATAGAAACCGGAAAAATCACAGGCCTGGTCGGACCCGATGGAGCGGGCAAGACAACATTGATCCGTTTGCTGACGGGCCTGAGCCGCCCAAGCAAGGGAGCCGTGCTCATTGAAGGTGAGGACGCATACGCATCCCAGCATTATCTACACCAGATGCTTGGCTATATGCCGCAACGTTTTGGCCTGTATGAGGACCTCAGCGTTATGGAAAACCTGGTTTTGTTTGCAGACCTCAAAGGCCTGTCAGGGCCCGAGCGAGACGAAACGTTCTCTCACCTTCTGAAGTTTACCGATCTGGCCCGTTTTACCGAACGTCTGGCCGGAGCCTTATCCGGAGGGATGAAGCAGAAACTTGGCCTCGCCTGCGCCCTGCTCACACGTCCGCGACTGCTTTTGCTTGATGAGCCTTCCGTGGGCGTCGATCCGATATCACGCCGGGAGTTGTGGTCCATGGTAAGCGAGCTTGTTGATAAAAGCATGGCAGTCGTTTGGGCGACAGCCTACCTCGACGAGGCTGAAAAATGCGACGAAGTCCTGCTACTCAGTGATGGGAAGCTATTGTACTCCGGCTCGCCCGCCAACCTGACAGACACCATGACAGGCCGTGTCTACCTGGCTCGTTTGCCGCAGGCAAAGCGGCGTGAGACAATCGCACCGCTACTGGCAGACGCGTCGGTCGCCGACGCGATCCTGCATGGAGATGCTATACGTCTGCTGACACAGAAGAGTGCAGATCTTGCGCATATACAGGGTCTCGTCGACGGAGAGCTGGTTCCTGCCGCGCCGCGCTTCGAGGATGCCTTTGTCGACCGGTTAGGCGGCGGACCCGACGGGCGTTCGCCCCTGGTTGATGCAATGAAGACCCATACCGATACAGGTGAGGCCGTTGTCGAAGCGCGCGGTCTCACAAAACGCTACGGCAGCTTTGCTGCAGCCTCGAACATCACCTTCAGCCAGAAGCGCGGGGAAATCCTTGGGCTGCTTGGTCCCAATGGCGCGGGCAAATCGACGACGTTCAAAATGCTTTGTGGTCTGACTGCGCCAAGCGAAGGCGAAGGACGGGTTGCCGGGTATGATTTGCGGACCGCAGCAGCCGATGCGCGCGGGCGACTCGGCTATATGGCGCAGAAATTTTCCCTGTATGGGGACATTTCTGTTGCACAAAATCTTTCCTTCTTTGCAGGCGTGTATGGTCTTGGTCACCGCCGCGCGAAAGAGCGAATCGACGCCATGCTCGAAGCCTTTGATCTGACGGCTTATCGAGGCACGACTGCCGGGCAATTGCCGCTTGGCTTCAAGCAGCGCCTTGCGCTCGCTGCCGCGCTCCTGCATGAGCCTGAAGTCCTGTTTCTCGACGAACCAACGTCCGGGGTCGATCCCATTACCCGGCGAGAGTTCTGGTCGCACATCAATGCCCTCACCGCGAAAAATGTTGCCGTCCTGGTTACTACCCATTTCATGGAGGAAGCCGAGTATTGTGATCGGATCAATCTGATCTATCGCGGCAAGACGATTGCCGAAGGAACCCCGGACGCACTCAAGGCAAGTTGTGCAGGGGCTGACAAATCCGCCGTCACCATGGAAGACGCGTTTATTGCGCTCGTGGCACGATCTGAACAGGCGGAGAAGGAGACCGCCGCATGACCGGGCCGATTCTTCCCGCGCCCGTCCGGCGGACCCTTTCGCTTGCGCGCAAGGAAACCTTTCAGATCATCCGCGATCCGTCATCCATCCTGATCGCGTTCATTCTGCCTTTGATCCTGCTCTTCTTGTTCGGGTTCGGTATCTCGCTCGATGCCAACTCTATTCGCATCGGTATTGTGGTCCAGGACGGACGCGCGGATGCACGCAGCCTCATACAGGCATTCGAGGCCTCCAGCTATTTTGACGTCGTCACGGCATTTGACCAGGCCGAGCTGGAGCCGGTTTTGGTGTCCGGAAAATTGCGCGGCCTTGTCATCATTCCATCCGACTTCTCCGAGCGCCTGCGTGCGCGCGATCCGCCCCCGATTGAAATCCTGACGGATGGGTCTCAACCGAATACAGCGCAGTTTGTCACAAACTATGCACAGGGAGTCTTCGGCGTATGGCAGGCAAGGCAGTTCGGCGACGCTGCTGCTAAACCATCCGCGGCAATCACGCCGCAACCGCGATTCTGGTTCAACGCCGAACTGACCAGTCGCTACAATCTTGTACCAGGCTCGACGGCCGTCGTGATGACGATCATCGGGACGTTGCTGACCGCACTGGTGATAGCGCGCGAATGGGAACGCGGCACGATGGAGGCTGTGCTGGCCACACCGGTCAGCCGCATAGAATTGTTGTTGTCGAAGATCCTGCCTTATTTTCTTCTCGGCATGAGTTCGCTTGTGCTGTGCGCCATTGCAGCGGTCTTTGTATTTGATGTTCCATTCCGGGGATCCGTATTTGCCCTCGTTGCGGTCGCAGCTGCTTTCCTGGTGCCCGCCCTCGGTCAGGGTTTGCTGATTTCTGCCGTGACAAAAAACCAGTTTGTGGCAGCCCAGCTTGCGCTCTTCACTGGCTTCCTTCCCGCAACGCTGCTGTCTGGGTTTATCTTCGAAATCAGCGCCATGCCTTTGCCGATCCGCACCGTCACCACGGTGATCCCGGCACGCTATTTCGTAACGAGTTTGCAAACACTCTTTCTGGCGGGCGATGTCTGGTCCGTGCTCTTGCCCGCGATAACCAGAATGTTGGCTGTCGGAACCTTCTTTCTGACATTTACCTGGCTTGCCACACCGAAGCGGATCGCCTGACATGTGGCGCCGCATCGTGTCTCTCATCATCAAGGAAATGCTTGCTATCTGGCGCGACCCCAAGGGACGGGCTGTGATTCTGGTTCCACCCCTTCTGCAACTCGTGATCTTTGCATTCGCAATGACGATGGAAGTCCGCAATCTCGATATCGCTGTTCTCAATCTCGACACCGGGAACCGGGGCAGAGAGGTCGAAGCTGGCATTCTCGGCGCGTCGCCTTTTGATGACGTAATTCGCTTGCAATCGGTTAACCAGATCAGGGAGATGATCGACGGTCAGCGCGTCATTGCCGTTGTTCATATTGGCCAGGACTTCACCCGTCGGATAGAGGCCGGCAAATCGGCAGACGTACAGATCATTCTGGACGGCAGAAAGTCCAATGCATCGCAGATTGTGAATTCATATCTTTCATCGATTATTTCGCGAGTATCGGCGGCGGCGTATGCGGGACATGAAACGCCTGACGTCTTGCGCGTCCGGCACTGGTTCAATCCTAATCTTGAATATACATGGTTCACACTGCCCGGACTGGTCGCGACCATTACGCTGCTGACCACGATCATTGTGACGGCCCTGTCGGTCGCTCGGGAGCGCGAGCTTGGAACCTTCGACCAGTTGCTGGTCTCCCCCCTCAGGCCGCTTGAGATCGTCGTAGGTAAGTCTGCCCCGGGCCTGATCTTCGGCTATCTGCACGGGACTTTCTTTATCCTTGTTGCAATATTCGGATTCAAAATCCCTTTTGCGGGGTCATTGTTTGCGCTCTATGGGTCGATGTTCTTCTATTTGCTCGCAGTGATCGGAATTGGACTTTTCATCTCGGCGATTTCTGCCACGCAACAACAGGCGATATTGGGCGCATTTGTTTTCGCGTCGCCCGCCGTCCTGCTGTCAGGCTTCATGTCTCCAGTTGAAAACATGCCGGACTGGATGCAACTGGCGACGCAGATAAATCCGCTCCGTCATTTTCTTGTCGTCGCACAGGGCGTCTTCCTGAAAGACCTTCCTCTCTTTGAAGTGGCTCGCAACACATTTCCACTTGTGCTGATAGCAACCATAACGCTTCCGGCATCGGCTTGGCTGCTCAGAAAAAAGGTTTCATGAATGTCCAAACCCGACGACTCCAGAAGCATCGAAACACGCGACCAGCTAGTTCAGGCCGCCATCGAATTATTCGGTCTTGCAGGCTATGATGGAACGTCCACGCGCGCCATTTCAAGCAAGGCAGGGGCATCGCTCGGCGCAATTCCATACCATTTCAAGACCAAGGAAAATCTCTATCTCGCCGCTGCAGAAACAATTGCAGAGCAAGTGTCCAGGAAACTTGGCCCGGTACTCGATGCTTTCGAAACCCAAATCTACAGCGACAAACTTTCCCGCAAACGCGCCATCTCGCTGCTCGAAGAGATATTCACGCCCTTTGTCATGATGCTCGCCAGCAATGATAGTGAAACCTGGGCCCGTTTTACATTACGCGAGCAGGCCGCCCCAACCAAAGCATTTGAGATCCTGTACGCCAGCGATATTGGTCGCTTCTTCCGGGCGGTAGTTCATCTAACGGCAATCGCGAGCGGTGACGACGCTGCGTCCCAAACCGCGCGCATCAGAGGACTGACTCTGGTTGGCCAGGCGCTGGCTTTTCGCGCGGCCAGGGCGCTCTCCCTGCGAACACTTGAACGGGAAGACCTGGGTGCTCAGGAGATAGCCCTGATCACGACTGC
>ERZ795053.5355-NODE-5355-length-13294-cov-6.518393_pt1 | contig 13294 bp, 5 predicted proteins | sample MGYA00375137_ERZ795053 | MGnify/ENA primary metagenome ERZ795053 (study PRJEB30182, sample SAMN05720284) | activated sludge metagenome | isolation source: Anaerobic digester | place: Hong Kong | collected 2014-12-17 ... | reverse complement strand
GTAGGAACGAACAACCATGGAAACCGCCGTTTACACCGTTCCTGTTACAGACCCCCCGACTACACCCTCGATTGGGATGAGCCGGCAATCAGCTCTATGGCGCAGAGAAGATCGGGGTGACGAAGGACTCGACCGGCCGGATCGTCTTCCTGACCTTCAGCTGCGCGACGACCAAGGCGAGTGCGATCCGGGTTGGTCCGCTGGTGCGTGGCGAGTTGCAAGTGGAGTGGCGAGCGGATGCTCAGGTGCCGCTGTCGGGCCTGTCCCGCGTCGCGCCCGCCGATGCCACGGCGTCCGAGTTCACCATGTCTGGAGCCCTTCGACCTGACGATGATCGGGACTGCACGCGTCCATGGCGTTGTCGACCGGCGGCACCGAGGTGGTCGTCTTCACGCCTGCCAAGCTTCGCTCCGACTCGATCCATGTGACCCAGTCCTCCTTCGGTGGTGAGACCGAGGTCAGTGAGGCGAGATTCGTGGATGTCAACCAGGGTTGGTGCTCACGACGTCCGTGACGTCACGGCGGACGAGCCCGACGGAGCCGCCGTCACGTCGTGCACCTCGCATTCAGCACCCGGGAACCATGGGAACGTCGGGTTGCACTCAGCCGCCCCGCCGGGTGAGGCTAGGCCGGATGTGTGTCTGTCGGCAGGGGTCGATCATGCGGGGGTGCGGGTGCCCACACTGCGCCGTGCTGCTGAGTCGCGCCCGCCGAACGCCGCGGACGGCATACCAGTGGCTCCCGTGAGCGAGAGTCAGGTCACGGCCAGCACGACGGCTGGGGTGGTCACTTCTTTCGGGTTCACCGCGAATGGGGATCGGACGTTGGTGTCCGGGCCGGGTGGGGCGGGGTGGACGTATGGGTTCAATCAGGCCTCGCAGCTGGTGTCGGCTCGGCCGGCTGGTGGGGCGGTGACGTCGTATACGTATACCGGGGATGGGTTGCGGCGGTCCTCGACGACCGACGGGGTGACCACTCGGTACGTCTATGACACCACCGGGTCGGTGCCGCGGCTGTTGTGCCAGACCCGTGCTGGGGTGAGTGTCGATTTCCTGTATGGGCCGGACGGGTTGCCTGTCGAGCAGGTGAGCAGCGGCAATGCCGGGATCGGGTTCTTCGTGTCCGATCAGGTGGGCAATACTCGTGCGCTGGTCGATCCGACTGGGGCGGTGACTGCGACGTATACGTACAGTCCGTACGGGACGGTCACGGCGACCGGTACCGCGAGCACTCCGCTGCAGTACGGGCGGGGCTACACCGACCCGACCGGGTTGGTGTACCTGATCAACCGGTACTACGACCCGACCACCGGCCAGTTCACCAGCGTGGACCCGCTGGCTGCCAAGACCAGGTCCAATTACGGGTACGTCAGTGGCAACCCGGTCAATGCGACGGACTCAATTGGTTTAGACATCGACTGGGGACAAGTCGGTCTCGGCGTTGGGATCATCGTCACGGTCGCCACCGTGTATGCGCTCTGCGAGGCCGGCACCTTCGGAGCCTGCACCGTCGCCGCCCCGCTGGCCGCCGCTGGTGTTGAGGGTGGCGCTGGAGTCATCGCCGGAGGCCTAACGGCATCAGGAGTCGTTTCCGTCGCAAGCGGTAGCGCTGTAGGCACCGTGGCTGGAATGGGTACAGCACGTGCGGGCACGTACATGAACGAGTCCTCACAGGGCACAGGTTCAGAAGCATCCTGCGATTCAACCACTCGCAGTGAGGCCGCAAGTAGCGAGTCGCGCGTGGTTTCAGGCACTCCTAGAACTAACGCAGCCCAGAACAAGAAATTCAACGATGCTGTTAGGGCTGCAGAGAGACAGCTGGGCCGCCAGTTGTCGAAAGATGAAAGAACGGCTGTCCACCGGGAAATCTCGGGCCAGGGATACGGATATCACGGCCCTGTCGACGAAGTCCTCGGAATGTTTGGCGGTCATGGGTGATGGCGGTGTCGACGGGTTGACACCGCCGACTCCTCAGGGGGCTTGAAGATCGTTCTGTCCAACGACCTACACGTTGAAATCGACCTGTCCTCGGATGCTGAAATGGAAGACTGGATGCTATTCCTGAGTGACGGCCTCGTTGTCAGCTCCGTGGGAGGCGCGCTATCAGTCGAGGCAGCAGCGGGTTCCGGCTCGGTCGGCAAGCGATGCCAGCTCGCCGCCTCTGGAGGGGCTAGACGGATGGGGCACGCGGCACCCTGCCCGAGGGGAAGGACTCCGCCCGCGTCGCCGACGCTCTCACAGGCACACCCCGACCTGTCCGGGACACGATTCGCGCACGTAGGACAAGGTCCCCTGCGAACGTCGGGTTGCACTCAGCCGCCCCGCCGGGTGAGGCTAGGCCCGATGTGTGTCCGTCGGCAGGGGGTCGACCATGCGGGGGGTGCGGGTGCCCACACTGCGCCGCGCCGCTGAGCCGCGCCCGCAGACCGCCGCGAGCGGCATTCCAGCGGCTGCAGTGAGCCCGTCGCGTCCGGCCCGCCTGCGCATCCGGTATGCCGCCCTGGCCGGCGCGGCCCGCCGGCTCGCCGAGCGCACCCGGCCGGTGTGGTCACCGGTCACCCGGGTGCTCGGCTGGGTCTCACCGCTCGGCTGGGGCGTCGTCGCCCTCGGCCTGCTCGCCTCGTGGGCCGGCGCCCGCTGGGGCTGGTCCGAGCTCACCATGATCGGCGCCGCCGCGCTCGTGCTCTTCCTCGCCTGCGCGGCGCTCGCCCTGGGCCGCACCCGGGTGCGGATCGAGGCCGAGGTCGAGCCGGACCGGGTCACCGTCGGCGACCCCGCCACCGGCCGGATCCGGGTCGCCAACCTCGCCAAGACCCCGATGCTGCCGATCCTCGTCGAGCTGCCGGTCGGCCGCAGCGCGGCCCGCTTCACCCTGCCGCCGCTGGTCGCCGGTGCCGAGCACGACGAGCTCTTCGTCGTGCCGACCCACCGCCGCGGGGTCATCCCGGTCGGCCCGGCCCGCACCGTGCAGGGCGACCCTCTCGGCCTGGTCCGCCGCACCGTCCAGTGGACCGAGGTCACCGAGCTCTTCGTGCACCCGCGGATCACCGCACTCGAGCCGCTCGGGGCCGGCCTGCTGCGCGACCTGGAGGGCTCGGTCACGGAGGACCAGTCGATGTCCGACCTGGCCTTCCACGCCCTGCGCGAGTACCAGCCCGGCGACGACCGGCGCTACATCCACTGGCGCTCGTCGGCCAAGGCCGACCGGCTCCTCGTCCGCCAGTTCCTCGACACCCGTCGCTCGCACGTGGCCGTGCTCGTCGACGTCGACCCGGCCGTCTACCTCGACGGCCAGCAGGCTGCCGGCGAGCTGCGCGAGATCCGGGAGATCACCGCGAGCCGGACCATCCCGGTGCCCGGTCGCGCGCTGCCCGAGCTGCGCGACCTCGAGACGGCGATCTCGGTCGCCGGATCGGTCGCGCTGCGCGCCCAGCGTGACGAGCAGGACGCGACGATCGTCGCCGGCCCGCACATCGTCACCACGTCGACCCCGCAGCGCACCCTCGACACCCTCGCCCGGGTCGAGCCGGCCAGCCACCCGCTGCGCGACACCGCCACCACCGCTGTTGCCGTCGCCCCCGACGCCTCGGTCGCGCTCATCGTCACCGGCCCGCTGCGCGACTTCGTCGACCTGCAGCGCGCCGCCAACCAGTTCGGCCCCGAGGTCCGCACCGTGGTCGTCGTGGTCGACCCCACCGCCGAGCGCTCGATCCGGCACGCCGGCGGCCTCACCCTGCTCACCATCGACGGGCTGCGGCACCTGCGCGCCGCCTTCGCGGCAGGGGTGAGCGGATGACCACCGCGCCCACCCCCGCCAGCCGCTCCGCCGCGCGCGCCGCCGGCCAGCACGAGAGCCGCACCAGCCCGACCATCTGGCGCCGGCTGCGCCCTAGCCGCCACCACCTCGCCGACCTCGCCGGCATCGGCACCCTGACCACCATCGCGCTGCTCGGCTTCCGCACGACCTACGTCGGGACCGGCTGGCTGGTCGCCGGCCTCGCCGGCATCCTCCTCGGCCTCGCCTGCGCCCACGTCACCGCCAACCTCCGCCTGCCCGGCATCGTCACCGCGGTCACCGGCAGCGCGGCATACCTGCTGCTCGGCGGGCCGCTCGCGACCCGCGAGGCGCTCATCGGCGGCGTGCTGCCCAGCGGCCAGACCATCTCCTCACTGGCCCGCACCGCGGTGCGCGGCTGGAAGGAGCTGCTCACCACCCTGCCGCCGGTCGACTCCTCCGGCCCGCTCGCCGCGCTGCCCTTCCTCTTCGGCCTCGCCGGCGCCGCCACCGCCTACGGCATCGCGCGCCGCTGGGCCGGCGCGATGCGCGCGCTCGTCGTGCCGATCGGCCTGCTGCTGCTCGCGATCCTGCTCGGCACGATGACCCCCGCGCTGCTGCTCGCCCAGGGTGCCGGCTTCGCGCTCGTCGCCGTCGGGTATGCCGCGGTGCGCGCCGCCCGCGGTCGCCCGCCCCTGCAGAACGGCGCCGGCCGCACCACCCGGGCGGTCACCACCGCGCTGCTGCTCGCGCTCGCCGGCACCGGCGGCCTGGTCCTCGGACCGCGGCTGCCCGGCGCCGCCGACCACCCGCGCACCGTCTGGCGGACCGCGATGGAGCCGCCCTTCGACCTGGCCCAATACCCCAGCCCGCTCGCCGGCTACCGGCGCTACACCGAGCCCAACCCGGCCGCGCTCTACGACAAGACCCTCTTCACCGTCGCTGGCCTGCCCGCCGGCACGCCGATCCGGCTGGCCACCCTCGACACCTACGACGGCGCGGTGTGGGGGGCCGGGTCGACCGCCGGCACCGCCCAGGTCACCGGCCTGCCGGCCGGCGCGACCACCCCGGCCGCCCAGGCCACCGGCGCCGCCTTCCGCCGGGTCGGCTCGCACATCGCCGTCATCCCGCCGGACGGCTCCACCGAGGCCCAGGCCCAGGTCGTCATCCCCGAGGGCGGCTGGTCCGACGTGTGGCTGCCGACCGCCGGCACCCCGACCACCCTCGAGTTCGCCGGCCCGCGCGCCGAGGCGCTCGGCCCGGACCTGCGCTACAACACCGAGACCGCGACCGGCATCCTCCCGGCCCGGCTGCTGCCCGGCGACTCCTACCGGCTCACGACCTACCTGCTGCCCTCGACCGAGCTTCCCGGCCAGCTCGCCCTCGCCACCGGCTCCTCCGTCGACACCAGCGCGCTCGCCTTCCTCGACGGCAAGATCGACCAGTGGTCGGGTCGCGAGAGCGACCCGTGGCGGCGGCTGCTCGCGGTCGCGGCGGTCTTCCGCGGCACCGGCGCCTACACCGACGGCGGCGCGCCCGGTGACTACCAGAACGTCTTCCTGCCCGGCCACTCCCTCGCGCGCGTCACTCGCTTCGTCAAGTCCGCGCAGCTCGCCGGCAACGACGAGCAGTATGCCGCGACGCTCGCCCTCGTCGCGGCCCGGATCGGCATCCCCGCGCGGGTCGTCCTCGGCGCGGTCGCCCAGCCCGGCGCCGAGCCGATGACGGTCAAGGGCAGCGACGTGCGGGCCTGGGTCGAGGTGCGGCGCGCCGACGGCGGCTGGCAGACCATCCCACCCCAGGTCCTCGTGCCCGACCGCTCGAAGAAGCCCAACCAGCAACAGGATTCGACCGACCAGAAGCAGACCGGCGCGGTCGTGCCGCCCCCCGCGGCGAACAACCCGCCGAGCATCCTGCAGGGCCCGGACCAGGCCCAGAACGCCGCGCCCAACCGCAGCCAGGGCGCCAAGCGCTCCTTCCTCGAGCCCGCCACCTGGCCCGCGTGGCTGCGCATCCTCGTCCTGTATGCCGCGCCACCGCTGCTCGCCGTCGCGCTCGTGCTGCTCGGCATCGCCGCGCTCAAGGCCCGGCGTCGCCGCCGGCGGCGCCGCGCCGCCGGCACCGCCCGGCAGGTCGAGGGCGGCTGGGCCGAGCTCGTCGACACCGCCGTCGACCTCGGAATCCCGTTGCCCCGCAACGCGACCCGAGTAGAGCTTGGGAGAGTCTTGCGCACAACATTGGCTCGAGCGGCCGAACCGGCTCGCTCGGGCCGCCGGCTTCCCTCCTCGCTCGCTCCTTCGTCACTCGACTCGTCGGTCCAGCCTGCGCCGCGAGCCTGGCCGCTCGAGCTGGCGCACACCGCCGACGCGCACGTCTTCGGGGCCGGCGATCCCAGCCCGGAGCAGAGCGCGGCATACTGGCGCGGCGTGGGCTCGGCGGTCCGTGACCTGCGATCGGCCGTCAGCCGCCGGCAGCGCTGGCGGGCGCGCGTCTCGACCCGCTCGCTGCGCGGCCCGCGCTACGGCGCGACCGGCACCCCGGCGACCCGCCAGACGCCCAGCCCCCAGACCCGCCGGCCGCGCCTGCTCCGGTCCTCGCGAGGAGAGCGCTCATGACCCGCGCGGATCAGCGGACCCGCTCGCGCCGCCGGGTCGGCATCGCGTCGAGCCTCGTGCTCGTCATCCTCGCCGGCGTGCTCACCTGGTTCGCCACCCGCGCCGAGGGCGAGACGGTGCGCCGGGCCGAGCTCAACGACGGCGGCGTGTGGGTCACCAACTCGGCCCAGGGCCGCTTCGGCCGGGTCAACAAGCCGGCCGGCCAGCTCGACGCGGCGGTCGCCAGCTCCACCCCGGAGAACACCGGCCTCGACATCGTCCAGGACGGCGCGGTCGTCCTCGGCATCACCAAGGCGACCAACCAGGCCATCCCGGTCAACGTCCGCAGCGCCACTCTCTCGGAGTCGGCCGCGATCACCCTGGCCACCCCGGCCGGCGGCGCCTCGCCGCTGCAGCCGACCATCGACCTGCGCGGCGGCACCGTCGCGATCGTCGAGCCGGCCACCGGCAAGGTCCGCGCCCAGCGGGTCGACCCGCAGCTCGGGGTCAGCGGCCTCGACCAGCTCCAGCCCGGCAGCCAGCCGCTGACCCAGGTCGGTGCCGGCGCGGTGCTCGCCGTCGGAGTCGACGGCACGGTGTATGCCGTGTCCGCCGGCGGCAGCCTCGCCGTGCTGCGCCCCACCGCAGCCACGACCGCCCGCCCCGGTCCCGGCGCGACGAGCGGGTCAGCCTTCGAGGCCGCCGCCCTCGCCGAGCTCGGCCTCTCGGCCACCGGCCAGCCGTCGCTGCAGCTGTCGGTCGTCGGCACCCGCTGGGTGCTGCTCGACAGCCAGAGCGGCCTGCTGCGGGTCGACGGCCTGCCAGCGCCGATCGACCTCAAGGCCCGGCTCGGTGGGCTCGCCGGCGACCCGGCCGCCTGGCGCCTGCAGCAGCCCGGCCCGGATGCCGACGCCGTCGTCGTCGGCACCGCCCAGGCCGCGGTCGTCATCCCGATCTCCGGCGACACCGCCTCGACCGGCGACATCGGCCTGCCGAGCGCCGCGGGCACCGGACAGCGCTGGGTCGCCGCCCCGGTGCGGATCGGTGGCTGCGTGCACGGCGCCTGGGCCGACGCCACCGCCGTCTACTACGGCCGCAGCTGCACGAACGCCCCGGCCGAGGCGGTCACCCTCACCGGTCGGATGCAGGCCAACCCGAGCCTCGCCGCCCGCGGCCAGTCGCCGACCGCCGCCGACGGCGTCGCCTTGCGGGTCAACCGCGGCATGGTCGTCCTCAACGACCTCGACACCGGCGCGCTGTGGGACGTCGACTCGCCCAAGCCGATCAAGATCGACGACTGGAACTCGGTCATCCCCCCGCCCCGGGCCGGCGATACCAACGTCAAGCCCAACCCCGACGACGTCGCCGACCAGCAGGTCCGCCGGCCGCCGGAGGCCAACCCGGACGTGCTCAACGTCCGCCCCGGGCGCACCTCGACCCTGCACGTCCTCGACAACGACACCGACTCCACCGGCGCGGTGCTCGCCATCGCTCCCGGCGACGTCACCCAGCCCGACGTGCCCGGCGTCCTCGTCAGCCCCTCCGTCGACGGCCAGACGATCTCGGTGTCGGTTCCCGAGAAGCCGGTCTCCTCGGTCATCCACTTCACGTATGCCGTGAACAACGGCAACGCCGGCCCCGAGGGCCGGGCGTCGACAAGCGTCACGCTCACCGTCGTCGGAGCCGAGACCAACTCGGCCCCGCACCTGCGTCCCGGACAGGCCAAGCTGGCCCAGACCCGCACGCCGGTCATCGCCGGCCAGACCGTCGCGGTGAGCGTCCTCGCCGACTGGCGCGACGACGAGAGCGACCCCGTCGTCGTCGAGCCGCTCGAGTCGGGCACCTCCGTCGACGGCTCGGGCAGCCTCACCGTCACCGCGCCCAAGGAGCCCGGCAACCGCGAGCTGCGCTACCGCGTCGACGACGGCCGCGGCGGCCACACCGAGGCCAAGGTGGGTGTCGTCGTCCTCGGCCCGACCGACCGCCCGGTCGCACCGATCGCGCAGGCCGACGTCGTCCGCGCCGTGCAGGGCAAGCCGGTGCAGCTGCAGCCGCTCGGCAACGACATCCCCGGCGCCGACCCCACCGACCCGTCGGCCCGGATGCGGCTGGCCGCCGAGGTCCGCGGGCCGGTGCAGCTGCTCGTCGACACCAACCTCGACACCGGCGTGGTCACCGTCACCGGCTCGGTGCCCGGCTCCTACCTGCTCACGTATGCCGCGCAGGTCGGCTCCTCGGTCGGCGCCGGCCGCTTCCGGGTCGACATCCTGGCGCCGCCGCCCGGCGAGGCCCCGCCGGTCGCCGCGCCGGACGCCGCGACGGTCCGCGAGCAGGCGCCGACGATCACCGACGTCCTCGCCAACGACTACAGCCCGCGCTCCGACGTCCTGGTCATCACCTCGGTCGCGACGGCCGACCCGTGGGTCCGCGCCTGGGTCGTCCAGGGCCGCTGGCTGCGCGTCCAGTCGACGACCCCGCTGCCGGTCGCGACGACCGAGCGGCGTGGCGTGGTGGCGTACACGATCAGCGACGGCACCCGCACCGCCACCGGCGAGCTGTCCGTCGTGCAGAAGCCGGCCCCCGCGGCGGCCGTGCTGCCCACCGTCGTCGACGACCAGGCGACGGTCCGCTGGGGCGACGTCGTCACCATGCCGGTGCTCGACAACGACTCGATGGCCGACGGGGTGCCGCTGAAGATCCAGCCGCCCACCGTCAAGGTGCTCTCCGGCGGCGGGCAGGTCTATCCGACCGGGTCGGTGCTGCGCTACCTGCCTCCGGCCACCCCGATCACCGACGAGACGGTCGCGACCCTCGAGTACGCGGCATACCCCGAGGGCATGCCGGAGCGCGCGGTGACCGCGCGCGTCACCGTCGCGATCAAGCCGCTGCCGAGCGCCCAGCGCCCCAACCAGGCACCGACCGCGCGGACCTTCTCGGCGAGCGTCACCGCCGGCGAGGCGGTCACCCTCACGGTGCCGACGAGCGGGATCGACCCCGACGGCGACCTCGGCTATGTCAGCGGGATCGTCGGCGAGGACAAGGGTCCGGTCAACCTGCGGCTCGGCCGGGTGGTGTCCTTCGGCGCGTCGTCGCTGCGCTACGAGGCCTATCCGATGTCCTCGGGCACCGAGGTCATCCGCTACGCCGTCACCGACCGCTTCGGCGCGAGCAGCGAGGGGCTGATCCGGGTCGGCATCGTCCAGCCCGGCGCGCCGCAGCCGCCGGTCGCGGTCGCCGACGAGGTGGTCGCCGCTCCGGGCCGCACGGTGAGCGTCGACGTGCTCGCCAACGACCTCGTGCCGCGCAACGCCGACGTCACCATCGAGGACCCGGCGAAGATCAACGACCCGACCGTGCTCGCCCAGTTCACCAAGGAGCAGGACAACACGTTCCGGGTGACCGCGCCGGACGAAGGCCCGGCCAAGGTCCTCGTCTACGGCATCGAGGGGGGCCTCTTCGACCCGTCCCGGGCCACGCTGACGGTGCGCGGTCGACGCGGCTTCAACAACCCGCCGGTCGCCGTCGACGACGTCGCCCGCACGACCGCCCAGACCATTCCCCCGGGAGCCCAAGGCCCGCAGGCCGGGCCGGCCCCGTCGATCGGTCCGGACGGGCAACCGGTGCCGGTGCAGGCGCCGACCTCGGTGCTCGTCGACGTCCTCGCCAACGACCGCGACCTCGATGCCGAGCGCAGCGCGCTCAAGGTCGTCGAGGTCGGCGAGGGGGCCACCATCACACCCGAGGGCGTGCGGGTCAGCTTCGCCGACCACCCTCGGGCGGTGCCCTACGTCATCGAGGACGCCGACGGTGGCCGGGCGCTCGCGCTCATCTACGTGCCCGCCAACGGCAGCGACACCCCGTATGCCGTGAGCGGCAAGGTCATCACGGTGCCGCAGGACGCGTCGACGACGATCCTGCTCGGCGACCACGTCGCCGACCCGCGGCTGCGGCCGGTGCGGATCACGACGCCGGACGCGCTCTCCAGCTCGCCCTCGGCCAACCTCACCGTGCGCGCCGACTCGGCGACCGAGCTGACCCTCACCGCCTCCGGCGGCTACGTCGGACCCGCGGCTCTCATGCTCGAGGTGACCGACCGGCTCGGGCCTGACGACCAGAGCCCGCGCACGGCATACCTCGTGCTGCCGGTGCAGGTCGGTCCGCTGACGCCGCTGCTGCGCTGCCCCAGCTGGGAGGTCAACGTCACCGCCGGCGCCGACCCTCGGGTCATCGACGTGCCCCGGCTGTGCTCGGCGTGGTATCCGGAGGGGCTCGACCCGGACACCGTGAGCTATGTGGCGACGTGGGAGCAGCAGGTCGACCACGTCACCCTGGCCCAAGGCGGCACGGGTGGCCGCAAGGTCACCGTCACCGCCGATCCCGACGGCGTCCACGGCGCCAACGGCAGCTTCCTCGTCGGGGTGGAGGGGCAGACCCAGCGCTATCCGATGCGGGTGCGGGTGACCAGCCTCAAGACCGCGCCACCCGGCACGGTGGCCCCGGGGGCGGACGTGCCACCACCACCGCCCCTGGCCGTGCTCCGCCCGGCTCGGGTCGAGGGGCTGGTCGCCGGGCAGAGCCAGGTGGTCAACCTCGCGCAGTATCTCGACAGCCCCTTCGGCACCCTGCACTGCAACATCGAGGGGGTCCGGGTGAGCTCCGGCGGCGGGGTGAGCGCCTCGAGCCGGGGCTGCGTGCTCACCGTGTCGGCTGCGGCCGACGCCCGTGGCTCGACCGTCCTCACCGTCGACGTCAGCGACGGCCCCGACCGGGTGACCACCGGCACGGTGACCGTGTCGGTGCTGTCGCGGCCGGGCGCGCCGGGCGGCGTCACGGCGATCGCCGACCGCGAGCTCGGCGGCTCGGCCCGGGTGTCGTGGGTGCCGCCGGCCTATGACGGCGGGCTGCCGATCGAGGACTATCTCGTGTCGTGGGGCGGCGGCTCGCTCGTGTGCCACGCCTCGCCGTGCACGGTCACCGGCCTGGTCAACGGGCAGGGCTACGTCTTCACGGTGCGGGCCCGCAACGCTGCGGGGCTGGGCGACCCCTCGGCCGGCTCGGACACGGTCACCCCGGACACCGCGCCCGGCCCGGTGAGCATCTTCGCCGCCACACCGGGCGACGGGGTGGTCTCGCTCAACTGGGCGACCCCGACCAACCAGGGCTCGGCCATCCAGGGCTACGAGGTGCGGGTCGTCGCGGGCGACGGCTCGGCGTCCTGGACCGTGCCGCTCAGCCCGGTGACGGCGACGACGATCACCGGCTTGGACAACCGGGTCGCCTACAGCTTCTCCGTGCACGCCCGCAACGACCTCGGCTATGGCGCCTTCGGGCCGACCCGGATCGCCCAGTCCGCGGGGGCGCCGATCACCTCGGGGGCACCGACGCTGGAGTACCCGAAGGCGACCCCGCAGGACGACGGGGTGCAGGTAACCATCCGCTGGGATCCGGCCGACGCCAACGGCCCGGACCTCGTCTCCTACACGGTGTGGACGCAGGTCAACGGTGGGGGCTGGCAACAGTTCGCCACCCTGCCGCCACGCACGCTCGCGGCGAGTGACACCGTCCCCTACGACGGCCGGACCGTGCAGTATGCCGTGACCGCCACCAACGGGGCCGGGCTCAGCTCGAAGATCGGGGCGGCCGCGACGTTCCAGGCGGTCGGCGTGCCGGAGGCACCCCGACCCGCGTCGGTCACGACCCCCGACCCGGACAAGCGGATGACGGTGTCCTTCGGGCTGGGCTCCTCGCGGGGCCGAGGCTGGGACCATGTCAACTACGAGACGACGGCCGGAGTGAGCGGGTCGATCCCGTGCACGACGGCCAGTGACTGCGCGCTGACGGTCGCGGTGGCCAACGGGCAGATCGCCCAGCAGACCCTGCGGATCCAGGCCTGTGCCGCCGGCGGCGTGTGCTCGGACTGGTCTGGGCCGAGCAACTCCTTCCAGCCCTACGGCCCGACCCTGCCGGTGACCGCCCTGGCGCCCAGCGCCGTGAAGAAGGGCGGAGGCAGCTTCGACGTCACCTTCGCGTGGGAGGTCACGACAAATGGGCGACCGGTGAGCATCACCGTGACCGCGACGGCGGGAGCCTCGACGGTGACCTGCCGGGAGAACCAGGCGCAGACCGCGTGCCTGGTCTCAGGGGTGCCCTACAGCACCAAGGTCACGGTCGTCGTCACCGCCACCTCCGACGCTGGAGCGGCCCCCGGCGTGTCGATGTCGCTCACGACACCGGACAAGGTGCCCCCGACGATCACCCTGAGCGCGGGCTCGACCTGCGTCGGACCGGCGTGCGGCGCGGCATACATCACCGAGTGCAGTGGCACGAACTCGTGCGCCTTCATCCGGGTGACCTCGACGGCCTGGGATGCCTCGACGATGTCGTGCACCTTCACCATCAACGGCACCGAGATCGGTGTCGACGGCACGGTGGCGACGAACACGACGAACCAGCAGACGTCGGTGCCCTACGGCAAGGCCGGCACGATCACCGGCCGGTGCACGAGCGCCTTGGGTGAGGTGGCGACCGACACGATCGCGTGGAAGGACTACCCGCCACCGGTGACCACGACGCCCACGACGACCATTCCCTGACCGGCGCGCGCGGCATACCGGCGGGAGCATGCGCGCGTCGTCGACTGGCGGCATACCAGTCCGGACACGACGACGGCGCTGCTGGCACAGGGCCAGCAGCGCCGTAACGCCGACGGAGAGGTATGCCGCGCCCGCGCGGCAACCGCCCGTCCCTCGCTGGATCGTCAGCGCTCTTCGGTCCCCGCGATGAAGGCCTCGAGCTTCGCCCGGCCCTCGGAGTCCTCGCGCTGCACCGGCGGCGACTTCATCAGGTAGGACGACGCCGAGATGAGCGCGCCACCGATGCCGCGGTCCTTGGCGATCTTCGCCGCGCGGATCGCGTCGATGATGATG
>ERZ795053.5354-NODE-5354-length-13295-cov-6.992598_pt1 | contig 13295 bp, 1 predicted proteins | sample MGYA00375137_ERZ795053 | MGnify/ENA primary metagenome ERZ795053 (study PRJEB30182, sample SAMN05720284) | activated sludge metagenome | isolation source: Anaerobic digester | place: Hong Kong | collected 2014-12-17 ... | reverse complement strand
CGCTGGGGCGGCTTTATCCAGAACGCCGATCAGTTTGACCCCGCCTTTTTTGGCCTGTCCCCGCGCGAAGCCCGCCTGATGGACCCTCAGCAGCGCATTTTTCTGGAAGTGGCGCACGGGGCGCTGGCCGATGCTGGTCAGGTGACGGAGCAGCTATCGGGCAGCAGCACCGGCGTCTTTGTCGCCAGCTACCACAATGATTATGCCCTGCTGCAGCAGGGCGACCTTTCGGCCATCAATGCCTATACGGCCACCGGCACCGCGCACAGCATCCTGGCGAACCGGCTCTCGTTTTTGCTGAACCTGCACGGTCCGAGCCTTTCCATCGATACCGCCTGCTCTTCCTCGTTGGTGGCGCTGCACCTGGCCTGCCAGAGCCTGCGCCAGCGCGAGTGCGATCTGGCCCTGGCCGGCGGTGTCAGCCTGATGCTGACGCCGGAAATGACGGTTTGCCTTTCGCAGTGGGGTTTTATGGCCCCAGACGGCCGTTGCAAAACGTTCGATGATCGCGCCGATGGTTGGGTGCGCGGCGAAGGGGCCGGGGTCGTCGTGCTGAAGCGCCTGTCCGACGCCCTGGCCGATAAAGACCACATCCTGGCGGTGGTGCGCGGCTCGGCCGTCAACCAGGACGGCCGTTCCAACGTGATGACCGCGCCAAACGGCCGTGCTCAGCAGGCCGTCATCGAAGCCGCCCTGGCAAATGCCCGCGTGTCGCCCGACATGGTGGGCTACATCGAAGCCCACGGCACAGGCACCGTCATTGGCGATCCAATTGAAGTAGAAGCCCTCGGCGAAGCTTACCGCTCGTCCGAAACGGATAGAGCCTGCTACCTGGGCGCTGTTAAAACCAACATCGGCCACCTGGAAGCCGCCGCCGGCATTGCCGGCATCATCAAAACGGTGCTGGCCCTGCAGCACGAATGCATCCCGCCGAACCTTCACTTCCAGAGCGTCAACCAGCACATCGCCCTGGCCGACACCCCCTTTGTGATTCCTACCACCCCGGTGACCTGGCCGCGCACCACGCGCCCGCGCCTGGCCGGGGTGAGTTCGTTTGGGTTTGGGGGCACAAACAGCCACGTTATTTTAGAAGAAGCGCCGCTGCTGCCGTCGGGGCACACGGCCGTGTCTTCGCCCTACCTCATTCCGCTGTCTGCCCATTCGCCCCAGGCGCTTCACCAACTGACTGCCGACCTGCTGGCCTACACCGCCGATTTGCCTGAAGACGTTCTGGTCGATCTGGCCGCTGCCCGTGCCCGGCGGCGCAGCCACTACCCATTCCGGCTCGGCCTCGTCGCCGCCAGCCGGGACGAATTCCGGCAAGCGTTAAACGGCTATCTGGCCAATCCCGGCACGCCGTCTCCCGCTGCCGTGCCCGGCAAACGGCTGTTTGTGTTTTCGGGGCAGGGGCCGCAGTGGTGGGCGATGGGGCGTGAACTTCTGGAAACGGAGCCGGTTTTCCGCGCTGCCGTCACCGAGATCGACACGCTCCTGCGCCAATATACTGGCGCGTGGACTTTGCTGGTTGAACTGGCCGCCAGCGAAGAAGCCTCGCGCCTGGACCAGACGGAGATTGCCCAACCGGCGATTTTTGCCCTCCAGGTAGGACTGGCGGCGCTCTGGCAGTCGTGGGGGATCACGCCGCACGCGGTTGTTGGGCACAGCATCGGCGAAGTGGCCGCGGCGCACGTGGCCGGAGCGTTAACGCTCGAAGAGGCGGTGCGGGTCGTCTATCATCGCGGCCGGTTGATGCAGCAGGCCACCGGCCTGGGCAAGATGGGCGCCGTGGCGCTCTCGCCGGAGGAAGCGGAGCAGCTGATACGGCCGTTTAACGGCCGTCTGGCCCTCGCCGCCATCAACAGCCCCACCGCCACCGTCCTCTCCGGCGAAGCCGATGCCCTGACCGAAGCGCTGGCCGTGGTGCAGGAGCAGGGCCGCTTTAGCCGGCTGCTGCAGGTTGATTATGCCTTCCATAGCGCCCAGATGGCTCCGTTCCAGCAGGCGCTGGCGGATGAACTGGCCGGGCTGCAGCCCACCGCCGCCCGGCTGCCCATTTACTCCACCGTGACCGGGGAGGCGCTGCCCGGCACAGCCTTCGACGCTGCCTATTGGGGCCGCAACGTGCGAGAGCCGGTGCGCTTTGCCCCGGCAGTCCAGGCAGCGGCCGCCGCCGGGTACACCACGTTTCTGGAACTCAGCCCGCATCCGGTCCTGTCGCGCATGGTCTATGACTGTTTGACGGCCGTCGCTGTTCCGGGCACGGTGCTGGCTTCGCTGCGCCGCCAGCAGCCGGAACGGGCAGCCATGCTTACCACCCTGGCCCGGTTGTACGAGCAAGGGCATCCGGTGCAGTGGCAAGCTTTGTATCCGGGTAACGGCCGTTACCTGTGCCTGCCCAACTATCCCTGGCAGCGCCAGCGTTACTGGCTGCCACAGAAAAAAAACCGCCAGCTGCCAAATGCAGATTCGCGCCTGCACCCCTTGCTGGCACAGCGTCTGCTTTCCCCGCTCCTGAAAGAAATTGTCTTTACCACGGAACTTACCGCCGACTGGCCCCCCTTCCTGGCTGATCATCAGATTCAGGGTGCGCCGCTGCTGCCTGCCACTGCCTACGTGGAGATGGCTCTGGCGGCTGGCAAAGCGGCCTTTGGCGATGAGGTAACGGCCGTTTCCCACCTGCTCATCCAGCGCGGCCTGCCCCTCAGCGAAGAACCGGTCCAGGTCCAGGTGGTGCTTACATCGCCGGACAAGGCCACGTCCACCTGCCGCATCTTCAGCTATGAACCGACCGGCGATAGCTGGCAGCTTCATGCGGAAGGGCAGATACAACGGGGTGCCGCAGATTCCGTTTCTGAACCCCTTTCCCTGGCCACCCTGCAGGCAAAGTGCCCCACCGAACAGTCCATCGCGGAAAATTACGACCGCCTGCGGCAGCGCGGCATCGACTTTGGCCCCACATTTCAGGGCGTTAGCCGCTTATGGTCGGGTGAAAATGAGGCGCTCGGTGAAGTGATAGCGCCGGAGGCGCTGGCCGGCGAAACCGGTGATTACACGCTGCATCCGGCGCTGCTTGACGCCGGTCTGCAACTTCTCAACGAGGTTCTGCCAGACGACGGGCACACCTATGTGCCGGTGGGAATTGGGCAGTGCCGCGTTTACGGCCGTTTGCCCCACCACTTCTACAGCCACGCGGTCGCACTGCCTGCGCCGCCCGGCAAAACGCTGAAAGGCAGCGTGCAGTTGTTGGCTGCAGACGGCCGTCTGCTAGTTGACATAACCGACGTCGCCTTGCACCGCCTGGACGACACGGCCCGTTTTGCTCCCATCCGGCCGCGCACGGACTGGCTGGTGCAGGTGAACTGGCAGCCACAGCCGCTGCCGCCGGAAGACACGGCCGTGCCCGACGGTACCTGGCTTATTTTGCCCGATGCAGGCGGGTTGGGGCACGATCTTCAGGAGCGGCTGCAAGACGCTGGCGCGGTTGTCGTCGTGACGGATGGCCGCGACGAGGCGTTGCGGCAAGCGGTGCAGAGAGCGATGGGTGAGGCGGCACGGCCGTTACGCGGCATCGTGCACTTGTCTGGCTGCGATCCATTGCCCGGCGGCGAACAGGGCGCAGCGGTTCTGCATCAGGCGCAGCAGCGCACGCTGGGAACTTTGCTGGCACTGGTTCAGGAGGTGGCCCGTGGGCAAATGGCCCAACCGCCGCGTTTGTGGTTGGTGACGCGCGGCGCGCAGGCTGTGGTGGATGGCGCACCGGTGGCCCTGGCGGCACGGCCGTTATGGGGCATGGCCCAATCCATCCAACAAGAACATCCTGAACTGCGCTGCACCTGCATCGACCTGAACGCCTACCCGCAGGTGGGCGAACGCGAGGCTCTATGGTCTGAAATTCAGGCAGCCGCTGCCGAGCCGCAGGTGGCCCTGCACAACGGCGGCCGGTTTGTGGCCCGATTAGCACCTTATCAGCCAGCCACATCGCCGACGGCTGAATCTGTCCACCTCGCCATGCCTAAGCGCGGCACACTGGAAGATCTCGTTTTGCAACCGAGTGAACGCCGCACACCCGGCCCCGGCGAAGTGGAAATCCGCGTCCGGGCCACCGGCCTGAACTTCCGCGACGTGCTTAAAGCGCTGGATATGTACCCGGAGCCGGAAGTTATCTTTGGCGACGAGTGTGCCGGGGTGGTAACGGCCGTTGGTCCCGACGTAACCCGTTTCCAAGCCGGCGACGCTGTGTTTGGCGCTGCCGCCGACTGCTTCAGCACCTATGCCGTTGCCCGGGCGGATCATTTGGTCCATAAACCGGCGCAGCTTAGCTTCGCCGCTGCGGCCGCGCTGCCCGTCGCCTTCATCACGGCCCATTACGCGCTGCACCGGCGTGGCAAGCTGCAAGCGGGTGAGCGCGTGCTGATTCATGCGGCGGCCGGTGGGGTGGGGCAGGCGGCCGTGCAGTTGGCCCTACGCGCCGGAGCCGACGTGTGGGCGACGGCGGGCAGCCCCGAAAAGCGTGGTTTCCTGCGGCGCATGGGTGTGGGCCATGTGCTGGATTCACGCACACTGGCCTTTGCCGACGAAATCATCGAGCAGACCCACGGGCAGGGCGTGGACGTGGTTCTCAATTCGCTGAACGGCGATTTTATTGAGCGCAGTGTGGCGGCGCTGGCGGAAAACGGCCGTTTTCTGGAAATGGGCCGCCTGGACGTGTGGACCGAAGAGCAGATGACGGCCGTTCGTCCCCATGCTGCCTACCACCTCATCTTCCCCGATTACCTCTACCGCGATCAAGGGGAGGTCATTCAGGCTATTTTGCAAGACGTGGTGGCCGGCCTGGAAGATGGCAGCCTGCAGCCTCTCCCCCGCCAGCAGTTCCCGCTGGCGCAGGTGCAGGATGCCTTTCGCTTCATGGCCCAGGCACGCCACATCGGCAAGATTGTGGTGACGCAGGCGGCGGAAGCTGCACCGTCCCTCGCCGCACAGATTCGGCCGGACGGCGCCTACCTGGTTACCGGCGGGTTTGGCGGCATTGGCCTGCATCTGGCCCGCTGGCTGGCGGAGCAGGGCGCACGTCACCTCACGCTGGTCGGGCGCAGCGGCGCGCCGGCTTCGGCAGAGCCATTGCTGGCCGAACTGGCCGAGTCGGGCGTGGTGGTCACCACGCTGGCCGCCGATGTTTCCCAGGCCGATGACGTGAACCGTGTGCTGCAAAATATCCGCGGGGCGGGCATGCCCCTGCGCGGCATTTTCCACACGGCGGGGGTCAATGCCGATGGCGTTTTGCAGCAGCAAGTATGGGATAATTTTGACTGTGTCTTGTCGCCCAAGCTGGACGGCGCGTGGCACCTGCACGCGCAAAGCCTGGATCAGCCGCTGGACTTTTTTGTCCTGTTTTCTTCAGCAGCGGCGTTGATTGGTTCGGCAGGGCAGGCCAACTACGCGGCGGCTAACGCCTTTATGGACGGTTTTGCGGCGTGGCGGCAGGCCGCCGGTTTGCCTGCGCTCAGTGTCGACTGGGGGGCGTGGGAAAATGTGGGCATGACGGCCGTTCTCACCACCCAGGACCGCCAGCGCTGGCAGCGGCAGGGCATGGACGTGATCAGCCCGGAGCAGGGCATGGCCCTGTTGGGCCAGATGCCTGCGGCTGGCGTGGCGCAAATCGGTGTGCTGCCTATTCGACGTGAAACTTTCAGTGCGGCGGCCCCGTTGTTTGCCGAACTGGCACGGACGCAGGCAACGGCCGAAACGCCATCGCCATCCACTGCCGGCCAATCGCTGGCCGAAAAACTGGCCGATGCGCCCGCCAGCAAACGGCCGGGCCTGCTGCTGGCCCACATCCGCGAGGTGGTTCGCCGGGTGTTGGGCTTCGACGCCGGCCAGAGCATTCTCGACCAGCAGCCGCTGGGCGACATGGGCATGGATTCGCTGATGGCGGTGGAACTACGCAACGCCCTTAGCGATGTGGTGGCCGCGCCGCTGCCCGCTACCCTGATGTTCGATTATCCCACCGTGACGGCCCTGGCGGACTATTTGAAGCAGTATCTTCCGGCGATGCAGGCGGAGGAAACGGCCGTTACGCCTCCTCCGGCCGCAGGGTTTTCGACGGCCGTTTCCGATCTCGATGCCCTTTCCGACGAGGAAGCCGAAGCTTTGCTGCTGGCCGAACTCGACCAACTGCATGAGGACCAAGCATGACTGAATCGACCGAACAAATGTCAGCGGTAAAACGCGCCTTGCTGGAACTGCGCCAGATGCGCGGTCAGTTGGACGAGATGAAGCGCAGCCAGACCGAACCAATCGCCATTGTGGGGCTGGGTTTGCGGCTGCCCGGTGGTGTTCACAACGCCGCTTCGTTCTGGCAACTGCTGCGCGATGGCGTGGACGCGATTGTACCCATCCCGCCGGACCGCTGGGACGCAGAAGCGTTTTATGACCCAGACCCCGACGCGCCGGGGAAGATGTATACCCGGGCGGGCGGCTTTCTGGCACAGATTGATCAGTTTGACGCCCACTTTTTTGGCATTTCGCCCCGAGAGGCGGCCGGCATGGACCCGCAGCAGCGCCTGCTGCTGGCGGTAAGCTGGGAAGCGTTAGAAAACGCCGGGCAGTCGCCGGACCAACTGCGCGAGAGCCAGACCGGGGTTTTTATCGGGCTGAGCAACAGCGATTATTTGCGGATGGCTACGGCCGTTCCCGAAGCCATCGACGTCTACACCATTACTGGCGGTTCGTTTAGCGTGGCTGCCGGACGGCTGTCTTACCTGCTGGGGCTGCAAGGTCCGAGCATGGTGGTAGACACTGCCTGCTCCTCATCGCTGGTGGCCGTGCACCTGGCCTGCCAGAGCCTCCGCAGCCGCGAAAGTGAGCTGGCGCTGGCCGGAGGCGTTAACCTGATTTTGTCGCCCGAGGCCAACATCAACTTTTCCAAGGCGCAAATGATGGCGAAAGATGATCGGTGCAAAACGTTTGACGCGCGGGCCGACGGCTATGTGCGCGGCGAGGGCTGCGCGGTGATTGTGCTGAAGCGGCTGTCGGATGCGCTGGCGGATGGCAACACCATTCTGGCAGTGGTGCGCGGGTCGGCGGTGAACCAGGACGGCCGTTCCAGCGGCCTCACCGCACCCAACGGGCCGGCCCAGGAAGCCGTTATCCGCCGGGCGCTGGCGAATGCCAACTTGCAGCCCCATCAGGTTCAATACGTGGAGGCGCACGGCACGGGCACTTCCCTGGGCGATCCTATCGAAGTGCAGGCGCTGGCAGCAGTGTTAGGTCAAAATCGCCCGGCTGATCAACCGCTGGCGCTTGGTTCCGTTAAAACCAACGTCGGTCATCTGGAAGCGGTGGCGGGCATTGCCGGGCTGCTCAAAGCGGCGCTGGCCCTGCAGCAGCGGGAAATCCCGCCGCATCTGCATCTGCAAGAACTCAATCCGTTTATCGCCTGGGCCGACATGCCGCTGACGGTCCCCACAGTCCGTACGCCGTGGCCGCATACCACCGACCGCCGCCGGGCGGGGGTTAGTTCGTTTGGTTTTAGCGGCACCAATGCCCACGTCATTTTGGAGGAAGCGCCGGAACTGCCTGCCCGTGAAGCGGGGGAGACACGGCCGTTTCACGCCCTCGCCCTCTCTGCCCGCACCGAAGCGGCACTGCGGCAGTTGGCCCAGTCATACGAAGAATATCTTGCCGACACAACCGCCGATTTTGCCGACATTGCGTTTACGGCCAACAACGGCCGTGCCCACCTGGACAAACGGCTGGCTTTGGTCGCAGCCTCCTCTCAGGAAGCCAGGGAAAAACTGCGCGCCTGGGCGGCCGGCGACGAGCCGGAGGGCGTTTTTCACGGTGAGACCGTGCCCGGTCAGACGCCAGAAGTGGCATTCATGTTCACCGGGCATGGGGCGCAATATGCCCATATGGGCCGGCAGTTGTACGCTACTTCGGCCGTTTTCCGCTCGGCCGTCGCTGCCTGCGCGGCTGCAGCCGAAGCGTATCTGGACCAGCCGCTGCATTGTATTTTGTTTCCGGAAACGGCCGTAGACGCCGCCCTCATGGACAAAATGACCTACGCCCAACCGGCGCTGTTTGCCCTGGAGTACGCCCTGGCTGCCGTCTGGCAGGGGTGGGGTGTGCGGCCGACAGTGGTCATGGGCCACAGTCTGGGCGAATATGTAGCCGCCTGCGTGTCCGGCGTTTTCAGCCTGACGGATGGTCTGAAGCTGGTGTGCGCGCGCGGCCGTCTGATGGATTCGCTGCCGGAGGCGGGCGAGATGGCCGTCGTCTTTGCGCCTGAGGTGCAGGTGCAGCCGCTTCTGGCTCCGTATGCCGACCGGGCAGCGATTGGCGTGATCAACGGCCCGACCAGCCTGGTGATTTCTGGCGAGAAAACGGCCGTGCGCACCATCGTCGCCGCTCTCCAGGCAGACGGCGTCAAGACCCGCTCGCTGGCGGTGGCCCAGGCGGCCCATTCGCCGCTGCTGGACCCCATTCTCGACGAGTTTGAAGCAGTCGCCCAGACGATTGCCTACCACACGCCGCAAATTGCCCTGGTTTCCTGCCTCACCGGGCAAATGGTGGGCAGCCGGGAAGTGACAAACGCGGCGTACTGGCGGCGACATCTGCGCCAGCCCGTGCGTTTCGCCGCGGCCATCGCCACGCTCTACGCCGAGGGGTATGAAACGTTTTTAGAGATTGGGCCGCAGCCGACCCTGCTGGGTATGGGGCAGCGCTGCTGGCCGCCGGAACTGGATACCGCCTTGCCGCCGCGTCCTGGCCTCTGGCGGCCGTCGCTGCGCGAAGGCGCAGAGGACTGGCAGGAGATGCTGGAAAGTGCGGCCGCGCTGCATGTTCATGGTGCGGCTGTGGAGTGGGAGCAGGTGGCACAAGATGGCGTTACGGCCGTTCCCCACCGGCGTGTGCCTCTGCCCACCAACCCCTGGCAGCAAACGCGCTACTGGCTGCCTGCCCAACCGCAGCCCGAAACCGTGACCCCGGCGGCGTTGTGGCAAACGGCCGTGGCCGCCGGGCAGCGCCAGCAGCAGCACGGCCCGCTGTCTTTGGGCGTGCACACCTACGCCGCCAAATGGCAAACGCTGGCCGATCTCACCGTCGCTTACATTGCCCGCACGCTGCGCGCCTTCGGTTTCTTCCGTCAGGCGGGCGAGTGGCAGAACGCCGCCTCGATCATCGCGCAGGCGGGTATCTTGCCTTCGTATGCCGGGTTGATCTCGCGCTGGCTGGAGCATTTGGCCCAATCGGGCGACTTGACCCGGCAGGGGGATGGGTATGTCAGCGTGGGCGAAGTGGGGGAACGGCCGTCTACCCCTCTCCTCGCCGCCGCCCAAACTGCCCTGGCCGACGTGCCGGAACTGCTGACTTACGTGCAGCGCTGCGGTGAACAGCTTCCCGGCATCCTCACGGGGCAAATCAGTCCGCTGGAAACCATTTTCCCCGGCGGCTCCTACGAAACGGCCGACTTTCTTTACCACCACTGGCCGCTGGTGCAGTATTACAACGCCATTGCCGCCGAGGTGATGCAGGCCGTGGCCGGTAAGCTGCCCCCCAACCGGCAGCTGCGTATTCTGGAAATTGGCGCGGGAACCGGCGGCACGTCGGCGGCGCTGCTGCCCGTTCTGCCCGCCGCGCAAACGCAGTACCACTTCACCGACCTGTCTGATCTGTTTCTGGGGCGGGCGGAGGAGCGCTTTCAGGCGTATCCGTTTGTAACCTACGGTATCCTGGACATTGAAAAGCCGCTGGCCGACCAGAATTACCGGCCGCACAGCTTCGACGTGATCGTCGCGGCCAATGTGCTGCACGCCACGCGGAATCTGGATGAAACGTTGGCCCACGTGCGGGAACTGCTGGCTCCCGGCGGCCTGCTGCTGCTGTTCGAGGTGACCTCTCACTTCACCTGGTTCGACATTACCACCGGGCTGATTGAAGGCTGGGAACTGTACGAGGATAGTTGGCGGCAGGATAACCCGCTGCTGCCGCCGGAACGGTGGCAGGCGGCGCTGGAAGCCGCCGGTTTTACGGCCGTGCGTGCCTTCCCGGAAGCGGGGGTGCTGCCAGTGTCCTTGGGGACGAACGTGATGGTGGCGCAAACGGCCGTTTCCGACTTGGACCAGACGGCCGTTTTCGGCGCTCGCGCCTTGTCACTGGCTAGAGCACACGGCGAAGAAGAGATCGTGCCCGTAACCGACGAAGCGCCTCCGGAAGAGAGCTTTGCCGAGCGTTACCGGGCCGCTCTGCCAGATGAGCAGGAAGAGATGCTGACGGCCTTCGTGCGTGCCCAGGTAGCCCGCATCCTGCGGCTGCCTGCCGACCACGTCATCGACCAGCGCCACCGGCTGATGGACCTGGGTGTGGACTCGCTGATGGCGGTGGAACTGCGTAATAGGCTGCAAACTGGGCTGGGGTTGTCCGGGACTCTGCCGGCAACGCTCATTTTCGACTATCCGACGATTGCGGCCGTGGTGGCTTACTGCCGCTCCCGGCTGGATAATGGGGTGGAGCAGACGGCCGTTTCTCCTGCCAGTTCCGGAACGCCGGCCACGGCCGTTGGCGCGCCAGACAAACAAATCCAAGAACTTTCCGATGATGAAGTAGAAGCCATGCTGCTGAAAAAGCTAGACAGTTTGTAAGTATGAGATGGTATGAATGGGCTTCAGCTTTCATCAGGCAAGAAAAAATATGAGCGATTCAGCAAACCAGTCATCTGATTTATCACCATTAAAACGCGCCTATCTGGCTATCGAAAAGTTGCAGCAGCGGGTGCAGACATTGGAACAGGCCCGGCAAGAACCCATTGCCGTTGTGGGTCTGGGCTGCCGTTTTCCCGGCGGAGCCAATTCGCCCGACGCTTTCTGGCAGTTGCTGCGCGATGGTATAGACGCCATTAGCGAAGTGCCCGCCGAGCGCTGGGACATCGACGCCTACTACGATCCCGACCCGGACAAACCCGGCACGATGTCCACCCGCTGGGCGGGTTTTATGGACGACGTGGATCAATTTGATCCGCAGCTGTTCAACATTTCTCCCCGCGAAGCGGCTACCATGGATCCGCAGCAGCGCTTGCTGCTGGAAGTGTCGTGGGAGGCACTGGAACACGCCGGACTGGCTCCTGACAAATTGAGCGGCAGCGCTACCGGTGTGTTTATGGGTATCACGGGCAATGATTATGCCGAAATGCAGCTTGCCGATGGCGGCATCAACGACATTGATACCTATTACGGTTCCGGCGTGGGGCACAGCATGGCTTCCGGGCGCATTTCTTACGTTTTGGGGCTGCATGGACCCAGCGTTTCTATTGATACGGCCTGTTCGTCATCGCTGGTGGCTATTCATCTGGCCTGCCAGAGCTTACGCAGCGGGGAATGCCGCCTGGCGCTGGCCGGTGGAGCCAACACGATTCTGGCTCCGGAAACAACTGTCGCCCTGTCTAAATTTCATATGATGGCCCCAGACGGCCGTTGCAAAACGTTCGATGCCCGCGCCGATGGCTTTGTGCGCGGCGAAGGCTGCGGCGTCGTGGTGCTGAAGCGATTGTCGGACGCGCTGGCCGATGGAGATGCCGTTCTGGCGGTGGTGCGTGGCACGGCCGTTAACCAGGATGGTCCCAGCAGTGGTCTTACCGCGCCAAACGGCCCGGCGCAAGAAGCAGTCATCAAGGCCGCCCTGCAAAACGCGGGCTTGCAGCCCGGCGACGTCAGTTACGTGGAAACGCACGGTACCGGCACCGCCCTCGGCGATCCCATCGAGGTGCAGGCGCTGGGCGCTGCGCTGGGCCTCCACCGCCCGGCCGACCAGCCGCTGCTGCTTGGCTCCGTCAAAACCAACATCGGCCACCTGGAATCGACGGCCGGAGTAGCCGGATTTATCAAGCTGGTGCTGGCCGTCCACCACGGCGAAATCCCGCCAAATTTACATTTCGAAACGCCCAATCCGCTCATTCCCTGGGGCGAGTGGCCGCTCGCTGTGCCCACACGCCTGACCCCCTGGCAGACCAGCCAGCGGGTGGGGGCGGTCAGTGCCTTTGGCTTTAGCGGCACCAATGCCCATCTCATCGTCAGCGAAGCGGCGCAGGCGGGGCATCCACCGGCAGAGGCGGAACGGCCGTTTCACCTCCTCACCCTCTCTGCCCAGGCCGAAACGGCGCTGGCCCAACTGGCCGGACGCTGGGCTGATCATTTAGCGGCCGCCCCGCAAACCAGTCTGGCCGACGCCGCCTTCACGGCCAATAACGGCCGTGCCCATTTGCCCTACCGCCTGGCCCTGGCCGCCAGTACAACGGCCGAGGCCCAACAAAAGTTAGCTGCCGCTGCCCGTGGCGAAACGGTAAACGGCGTCACCCAGGGCCGCATTCAAACCATCGACCAGCCAAAGATTGCCTTTCTGTTCACCGGGCAGGGGGCGCAGTATCCCGGCATGGGCCGCCAGTTGTACGAAACGCAGCCCGTTTTTCGCGCCGCGCTGGACCAGTGTGACGAGATTTTACGGCCGTATCTGCCCCGCCCGCTGCTGTCTGTTTTGTTCGACGAGACCGACGACAGCATTCACCAGACGCAGTACACCCAGCCAGCCCTGTTCGCCATCGAATACGCCTTGTTCACTCTCTGGCGGTCGTGGGGTGTACAGCCGACGGCCGTTATGGGCCACAGCGTAGGCGAATATGTGGCCGCCTGTGTCGCCGGGGTGTTCAGCCTGGAAGATGGCCTTAAACTGATTGCTGCACGCGGCCGCCTGATGCAGGCGCTGCCGTCCGGCGGCGCGATGGCTGCCGTTTTCAGCGACGAGGCACGCGTCCGCGCCGCCATTGCCGCGTACCAGGACGAGGTTTCCCTGGCCGCCGTCAACGGGCCGCAAAACGTGGTGATTTCGGGGAAGGACACGGCCGTTTCCGTCATTCTCGATCAGTTAGCCGCCGAGGGCATCAAGGCCAAACCGCTGACGGTCTCCCACGCTTTTCACTCGCCGCTGATGGAGCCGATACTGGACGAATTTGCTGCCGTGGCCGGAGAGATTGCCTACGCTCGCCCGCACCTCCGGGTGATCTCCAACGTCACCGGCCAGCCGGCGCTGGGCGACACGTTGACCCACGCCGCCTATTGGCGCGACCACGTACGCCAGCCGGTGCAGTTCCAGGCTGCCATGAACTGGCTGCACGACAACGGTTATGCGCTTTTCCTGGAAGTGGGGCCGCATCCCACGCTGCTGGGTATGGGGCGGCGCTGCCTGCCCGACGAAACCGCCGGGCTGTGGTTGCCCTCGCTGCGCCAGGGGCGCGACGACTGGCCGCA
>ERZ795053.5353-NODE-5353-length-13295-cov-34.739577_pt1 | contig 13295 bp, 11 predicted proteins | sample MGYA00375137_ERZ795053 | MGnify/ENA primary metagenome ERZ795053 (study PRJEB30182, sample SAMN05720284) | activated sludge metagenome | isolation source: Anaerobic digester | place: Hong Kong | collected 2014-12-17 ... | reverse complement strand
CCATGCGGTTGTTGGTGGTGTCCGCTTCGCCGCCGGACAGTTCCTTTTCATGCCCTCGGTAACGCAGCAACGCGCCCCAACCGCCGGGGCCGGGATTGCCGGAACAAGCGCCGTCGGTGAATAGTTCCACCCATTCCGGCTCGGTATCCCTAGTTCCGTTCGTCATCAAACCGCCACCACCCCATTACCCGTCGCTTCCAGGTTCAAGGCCGCCGCCAACAGCGCCTGGGTATAAGGATGTTCGGGGTTGTCGAACACTCGCCGCGCCGGTCCTTCCTCCACTACTTGGCCGTTCTTCATCACCAGCAGATGATTGGCCAGCGCCCGCACCACCCGCAGATCGTGGCTGATGAAGATGTAAGCCAAGCTATGACGACGCTGTAACTCGCGCAACAAATCGACGATCTGGGCCTGCACCGACACATCCAAGGCGCTGGTCGGCTCGTCGAGCACCAACAACCGAGGCTGCAAGGCCAGGGCGCGGGCGATGGCGATGCGCTGGCGCTGGCCGCCGGAAAACTCATGCGGATAACGGTCCTGGGTGTCCGGGTCCAACCCGACCTCCTCCAGCGCCTGGGCAATCCGGGCACGACGAGCGGCGCGGTCGCCGGCCAATCCATGCACCAGCAAACCCTCCTCGACGATTTCGCCCACCGACAACCGGGGACTGAGCGAACCGAACGGGTCCTGAAACACGATCTGCATGGACTTGCGCAAGGGACGCAGCGCCTTTCCGTTCAATTCGTCCAAGCGTTGCCCCGCGAAGCGGATCGCGCCCTTGGCGGACAACAGCCGCAGCAGCGCCAAACCCAGGGTGGTCTTGCCGGAACCGCTCTCCCCCACCACGCCCAGGGTCTGCCCCTCGCGCACCCGGACACTGACCCCATCGACCGCCTTGACATGATCGGCCACCCGCCCCAGCCATCCGCGCTTGAGCGGAAACCAAACCTTGAGATCGTCACCGGCCATGACTTCCGGCGCATCGTCGCTTTCCGGTGGCGGCTCGCCCCTGGGTTCGGCGGCCAACAATTGCCGGGTGTAAGGATGTCGCGGGTTGGCGAACAACTCGGCGACCGCGCCGGTTTCCACCACCTCGCCGGCCCGCATCACGCACACCCGGTCGGCCATCTTGCGGACGATGCTCAGATCATGGGTGATGAACAGAATGGCCATGCCGAGCCGCCCCTGCAATTCCTTAAGCAGCTTCAGGATTTGCGCCTGAATGGTGACATCCAACGCCGTGGTCGGCTCGTCGGCGATCAGGATATCGGGATCGTTGGCCAGGGCCATGGCGATCATCACCCGCTGACGCTGACCGCCGGACAGTTCATGTGGCAAGGCGTTCAAGCGCTGCGCGGCGTCGGGCAAGCCCACCAGGTTCAGCAGCTCGACGATCCGTCCCTTGAGCTTGTCGCCGCTCAATCCCTTATGCAACCACAGCGTTTCCCCGATCTGCTTTTCGATGGAATGCAGGGGGTTGAGCGAGGTCATCGGTTCCTGAAACACCATGGCGATCTGATTGCCGCGCACCTCGCGCAGGCGAGCCGGCGCCGCGCCCAGCAATTCCTCGCCACGCAGGCGGATGCTCCCGCCGGGATGGCGAGCGTGCGGATACGGCAGCAATTGCAGGATGGAAAGCGCCGACACCGACTTACCGGAACCGCTCTCCCCGACCAGCGCCAAGGTTTGGCCGCGCTCCAGCGTGAACGACACCTGCTTGACCGCCGTGGTCGCGCCGAAAGCGACGGCCAGATCGCGAACTTCGAGAAGGGGTACCGCGTCGCTTGCCTGCATGTTCGATCCAGTGGGCTTTATGAATGAGCCGTTATCAGTCCGATGAAACCAGCGGGACCGCTTTCCCCGCGAGCCGGAACGGCGCCGACAGCATCCGCAACCGCGCTTCCCGCTCCGGCGGCGGCAACTGTCCGATGGCTTCCGCCGCCCGATAAAACGCCGCGAAATCCCGCCCTTCCCGCTCGAACAGGGTCAAAAACGCCGGCACTTGCCGATGGTAGGTACTGACCCCGGCCAACTTGGCGTTGTTCAGATCCTGTTCGAACCAACGATCATAGCCCGTGTAGCCGCCCCAACCTTGCTTGAGTTCCCGATACTGCTCGCGCAGTTGCGTCAAGATACGTTGTTTATCGGTCCGTTTCGCCGCTTCGTCGCCAGACGAAGCATAGACTGCCGCCAATCGTTCGCGAGCGTCCGCCGTCAGTCGCAAGAACTGTTCGCGGCGGCGGAGATCGGTGGCATATTCCTCCCGCTCGCGCGGCGTGCCGTGCCGCTCCAGCCAGCGTTCCGCGCCCAAGCGGCCCATCGCGGTCGCGAATGCTTCGTTGAAGGCGGTATCGTCGGCCACGTACAAACGCTGATGAGCCAGCTCGTGAAACATCAGCTCCGCCAACCGCCCGACCGGCCAGCCGATGAAGGTGTTCAGTAGCGGATCGTCGAACCAGCCCAGCGTCGAATAGGCGGAAATATCGGCGACGTATACATCGTCGCCGCCGGCCCGCAATTCCTCGGCCAAGCCTTGCGCGGCCCCGGCCTCGAAATAACCGCGATAGCTCAGGCAACCGGCCACCGGGAAACACCAGCGGCGCGGCTCCAGACTCAATTCAGGCGCGGCGAAGACGTTCTTGACCACCCAGGGTCGCCCGAGATCGGCGTAGCTTCGATAGCTGCCGTTGTCGGGCAGGGCCAGATCGGCGCTGGCGAAGGCGCGCAAAGCCTGAGCGGTTGCCAAGCGCTGGCGCAAGTCAGCGGAGATCGCTGGATCGGCCAGCACCGCCGCCACCGGCTGGCTGGCTTGGAACAAGGTCCACTGCCCCGCCGCCGCCTGCCGGTAATAAGCCAGTTCGGCGCAACCGGGCAACCCCAGCGCGAACCCGGTTCCCACCGCCAGTGTCCAGAGTATCGATCGTATCGTTCGCGGCCGCATTGCATTTCCGAAAATTCGCCGGGCCAGCGGACCACAAAACCCGCATGACGGCCCATCAGGTATCATGACAATGATCCAACATGATCGAACAAGCGATGAGCACGAACAACATGGAAATCTACCTGGTCGGCGGCGCGGTGCGCGACGAGTTGTTAAAGCTGCCGGTCCGAGAACGCGACTGGGTGGTGATTGGAGCCACGCCGGACGAATTGCTGGCGCGCGGTTTCCGGCCGGTCGGCAAGGATTTTCCGGTGTTCCTGCACCCGGATACCCACGAGGAGTATGCGCTGGCCCGCACCGAGCGCAAAACCGCGCCCGGTTATCACGGTTTCAGCGTTCACGCCGTGCCGGAGGTGACACTGGAGGACGATCTCCGGCGCCGCGATCTGACCATCAACGCCATGGCTCGCGACGCTGACGGTCACCTGATCGACCCTTACCACGGCGCCCGCGATCTCGAAGCCCGCTGGTTGCGCCACGTCTCGCCGGCTTTCGCCGAGGACCCGGTGCGGATTCTCCGCGTCGCCCGTTTCAGCGCCCGCTACGCGCCGCTGGGCTTTCAGGTCGCGCCGGAAACCCTGGACCTGATGCGGGCCATGGTCGCCAATGGCGAAGTCGATCATCTGGTGCCGGAGCGGGTCTGGACGGAAACAGCGCGCGCCCTGAGCGAATCGCGGTCGGAGCGCTTTTTCGAAACCCTACGCGACTGCGGCGCACTGGCGCGAATCTTTCCTGAACTGGACCGGCTGTTCGGCGTTCCCCAACCTCCCGTCCATCACCCCGAGATCGACACCGGTATTCATACCTTGATGGCGCTGGCCCAGGCTGCGCGGTTGGGGGCGGACACGATCACCCGCTTCGCCGTGCTAGTCCACGATCTCGGCAAGGGCACCACCCCGCCCGAGGAATGGCTTCATCATCATGGTCATGAACAGCGCAGCGCCGATCTGGTCCAGTCGTTCTGCCAGCGCTTGCGGATTCCGTATCTGTATCGCGAACTGGCCGTGGCGACCGCTCGCTACCACACGCATTGCCATCGCGCGCTGGAGCTGCGCCCGCAAACCCTGCTCAACACCTTGCTGGGTTTGGACGCCCTGCGCAAGCCGCAACGCTTCGAACAGTTCCTCCTGGCCTGCGAAGCCGATGCGCGCGGCCGACTGGGATTGGAGAACCGAGACTATCCGCAGGCCGATCTGCTGCGCCGGGTTCACCAAGCCGCCGCCGCCGTGCAGGCGCGACCGCTGGTGCAACAGGGTTTGAGCGGACTGGCACTGGCCGAGGCGCTGCGGCGGGAACGGCTGGCGGCGGTCACCGAGGCGCGGCGGGCCTTTGAAACTTGTCAACGCAATGCTTGACCGGAGTTTTTTTCCGGCTATAATCCGCCGCCCTATGAACCAGAAACTTCGTAACCCCCATTTCTCATCCATCGCCGACCGGCGTTTGCCGGCCCCGCGCGGTTGCGCGCCAGCGGTGGACCCGACGTAGACCCCACGAGATTCAGCTCGAAGGGTCCGCGCCAGGCAACCCTTCGAGCGGGAACATAAAAAACCCCGGTCGGCGGTGCGCCTTCCGGGGTTTCGTTTTTTTCGTAACCAGTTCGAAGCAGCCCCACCGCCGCACAGCGGTACCGGTTCCGAATGCCGGTCCGGCGCGCTCAGGCTAACCATCGCACGGCGTGTATCGAGCAGTGGTGGGACTTCGAAGCGAGGAAAGTAGCTCAGTGGGAGAGCAGCTGACTCATCATCAGCCGGTCGAGGGTTCGACTCCCTCCTTTTCACTGGTAAGGCCCTAACAGGCTCGCGGTTCGAATCCGCCCATCCTCGCAGTACCCAGGGACCGCCCCGGCGGGCAGTCGCCGTTCCGACGCTTCGGCATGGGAACGGTGATCGACCCGCAACGACCGCGTGATCTTGCGCAATGGGCTCCGGACCGACGCCGATGATCGGCCAGCCGGTTGTGACGACACCTCAGGACGAGGCGACTCGCAACAGGTCCGCCGATGATCCGCCCGGTCCGCCCCATGGCCCGTCATGCGGGCGTGGGGCGCTCCCACTTCCTTCAACCTGAATTTCATGCAACCGGCAGGAGCCTCGACACGATGACCTTCTGAACTTCGGCGGTGGCGGACCGGAATCGGTGCCGATAGCAACACGCCACGCTCACCCGCCGAATGCGGCGGAACAGGAAGACTGAGAATATACCCACAAGGAGAATCAACATGTTGGGATTCCAACGAATCGTCATTGCCCAAAACGAGCGTGGGCTTCACCTGTACGACCGCCGGCTGGCGGCCATTCTGGAACCGGGGGTCTACCGCTGGTTCGATCCGCTGCGCCGCCACGAGGTACAGCGTTACGACCTGAGCGTGGCCGAGTTCGATCACCCGTGGCTGGATGCGCTGCTGCGGACCGAGCCGGCTTTGGTGGCACGACACTTCCAGGTCGTGGAAACCGGCGAACATCAGGTCGGCCTGATTTACAAGAACGGCCGCCTGGCAGGCGTATTGCCGCCGGCGACCCGGCAGGCGTACTGGCGCGGTCCGGTCGAGGTCAAGGTGGATCTGCTGGACATCGGTAGCGATTACGCCCTGTCGCGGGCACACGCCGCCCTGCTGGCGCGACCCTCGGCCACGCTGGCCAAGACCCTGAACGGCTTCACTCTGGCCGCCGAGGTCGAAGACCAGCACATCGGTCTGCTGCTGGTGGATGGCGAACTGGTCCGCACCCTGCCGCCCGGTCTGCACGCCTTCTGGCGCTTCAACCGGTCGGTCAAGGTGGAAACCGTGGATCTGCGTTTACAGACCGTGGAAGTCTCCGGCCAGGAAATCCTGACCAAGGATAAGGTCAGTCTGCGGGTCAACCTGTCGGCGGTCTACCGCATCGCCGACCCGGTCAAGGCGCGCGGCGACCTGGGCAACATCGCCGAGTACCTGTATCGGACCTTGCAGTTCGGTTTGCGGCAGGCAATCGGCACCCAGCCACTGGATGGCCTGCTCGGCGACAAGGACCAACTGGATCGGGTCGTGCGGAACTACGTGGCGGAACGGGTCGAACCGCACGGGCTGGCGCTGGAAACCGTCGGCATCAAGGACGTGATCTTGCCCGGTGAGATGAAGGATATTCTCAACCAGGTGGTGACCGCCGAAAAGGCGGCACAGGCCAACGTCATCCGCCGGCGCGAGGAAGTCGCCGCCACCCGCTCGCTGCTCAACACGGCGAAGCTGATGGAAGAGAACCCGATTCTGTTGCGCCTGAAGGAGCTGGAGGCGCTGGAGAAGGTGGTCGATAAGGTCGAACGGCTGACCGTGTTCGGCGGCCTGGATGGCGTGTTGCGCGATACGGTGCGCATCGACCTACCGACTCATTGAGGGATGCTTCCCTTACCCATGCCCCTCTCCCTCAGCCGGGAGAGGGGCCTTAATTCCACCGCCAAAAGTTGAACTTGCATGTCCGGCACCATCGCCATGCTGTTATTGGGCCTGGGAACCTTGCTGGTGGGAAACGGCCTGCTGGGGACTCTACTGGGCATCCGGGCACGGCTGGAAGGCTTTACCAACACCGCCATCGGCGCATTGATGGCGGCCTATTTCCTGGGCTATGTCATGGGCACCTTTCTGGTGCCGGCGCTCATTCGCCGGGTGGGTCATATTCGCAGCTTTGCGGCTCTGGCGGCGATCGGCTCGGCATCCGTGCTGTGCTATGGATTGATAGTCCATCCGTTGGTCTGGGCGGCGCTGCGCGTGATCACCGGCATTGCGGTCGTCGGCGTCTACACGGTGGTGGAAAGCTGGCTCAACGAACAATCCTCACACCATGCGCGCGGCCGCATCTTCGCCATCTACATGATGGTGACGCTGGCCAGCCTGGCCGCCGGACAATACCTGATCCTGACCGGCGACACCGGTGCTCTGACGCTTTTCGCCGTTGCATCCATGCTGTTCACCTTGGGGCTGGTGCCCATCGCCGCCACCCGCATCCACGCTCCGCAACCCCTGGCGACCCCGCCGGTGCGCCTGACTCGTCTGTTCTGGCTGGCGCCGCTGGCCGCTGGCGGCGCGTTCATCGCCGGCATCGTCAGCGGCGCTTTCTGGAGCCTGGGCGCCGTATTCGCGCAACGGGTGGGATTGTCGGAGGAAAGCATTGCCTTGTTCATGAGCGCCACCATTATCGGCGGCGCGCTGCTGCAATGGCCGATCGGTCGATTGTCCGATCATTACAGCCGGCGCTTCATGCTGACTCTGGTCAGCTTCGCCGCCGCCCTGGTCGCGTTGCTGGTGCTGCGGGTCATGTATGCGTCGCTGGCGGCGCTGACCGCCTGCGCTTTCTTGTACGGCGGCCTGATGTTTTCGATCTACAGCCTGAGCGTGGCGCATATGAACGATCGTTTAAGCGCCCCCGGTGATGTGCTGGACGCCACTCGCGGCTTGTTGCTGATCTTCGGCATGGGTTCGATTGCCGGTCCGGCGATCGGCGGCCCGCTGATGGACGGGTTTGGACCCGGCACCCTCCCCGCCTACTCCGCGACCGTACTCGGTCTATTGGGCCTGTTTGGGTCGCTGCGCTTGATCTGGGCCGTGCCGATTCCGCTGATCGAGCAAGGCCGGTTCGTGCCGATGGTACGTACCACACCCGTGGTCCTGAAAATGCTGCCGCGGACTGACACTCAAACGGAACTGGACCTGCCGTCGTCGTCTAAGCATCTTTGAAAGCGATCACCATTGCCCTCTCCATTCGAAACGTCGTTCACACTTTCGGAGGACCTCCCATGATTCGAGCCTATGCCGCCCATGAAGCCAAGGGCAAACTCACTCCCTTCGAGTACGATCCGGGCGAACTGAAGCCGGATCAGGTCGAGATCGACGTCATCGCCTGCGGCGTCTGTCATTCCGATCTCTCCATGCTGCACAACGATTGGCATAACAGCAGCTATCCACTGGTACCGGGTCATGAAGTCGTCGGCACCATCGCCCAAATCGGCGACCACGTCACCCATCTGAAGGTCGGTGACACGGTCGGCCTGGGCTGGTTCAGCGGCAGTTGCATGACCTGCGACCAGTGCATGGGCGGCGATCACAACCTGTGCCTCAGCGGCGAGCAAACCATCGTCGGCCGCCATGGCGGGTTTGCCAACAAAGTGCGTTGCAATGCCGAATGGGCCGCCCTGTTACCGACCAGCCTGGATGTGAAAAAGGCTGGACCCTTGTTCTGCGGCGGCATCACCGTGTTCAATCCCATCGTCCAGTTCGACGTAAAACCCACCGATCGGGTCGGCGTGGTCGGTATCGGTGGACTGGGTCACTTGGCCATTCAGTTCTTGAACAAATGGGGTTGCGAAGTGACGGCCTTCACCTCCAGCGATTCCAAGCGGAACGAGGCCTTGGGCATGGGCGCGCACCAGGTCGTCAATTCCCGCGACGACGCGCAATTGCAACAAATCGCCGGCTCGCTGGATTTCATCCTCTCGACCGTCAACGTCGATCTGAACTGGCCGGCGTTTCTGAACGTTCTCAAGCCAAAAGGGCGACTGCATACGGTCGGAGCGGTCCTGTCTCCGATCCCGGTCGCCGCCTTTTCCCTCATCGGCGGGCAAAAGAGCCTCTCGGGTTCTCCGCTCGGTTCACCGGCCACCGTCCGCAAGATGCTGGATTTCTGCGCTCGGCATCAAATTGCGCCCGTGACCGAACACTTCCCGATGAGCCAAGTCAACGCGGCGCTGGCGCATCTGGAAGCCGGCAAGGCCCGCTATCGGATCGTGCTCGAAAACGACTTCGCCTAATTCCAATCCCCCCACAGCGCTTGCAACGCCGCCAGCGCCGCCATGCCGGCGGTTTCGGTCCGCAAGACGCGTGGTCCCAGACGGACGCCGGTGAATCCCACCATCCGCGCCTGGGCGATTTCCGCCGGACTCAAGCCGCCCTCTGGACCGATCAACAGCGTGATCGTCCCCGTGGGCGGCTCCAGGTCACGCAAGCCGTGTTCCGCCAAGGGATCGAGCAGCAGGCATGGACCCGGCGCCATCGGCGACGCCAACCAGGCGGCCAGCGCCAAGGGCTCCCGCAATTCCGGCAATCGGTTGCGACCGCATTGCTCGCAGGCGCCAATCACGATGCCTCGCCAATGCTGGATCTTGCGCACCAAGCGCTCGTTGGACAGACCGACTCCGCCGCGTTCCGCAAATAGCGGTTGGATCGCGACGACGCCCAATTCCACCGCCTTTTGCACCGTGTGGTCCATTTTCTCGCCGCGCGAGATGCCTTGCGCCAGCACGATCCGCAGCGGAGGCTCCGCCTCGTCGGGCAGCGCTTCCGCCACCCGCGCCCATGCCTCCCGTTTGCCGATTTCATCCAGCGTCGCCGCGAACGCGCCGCCTTCGCCGTCGAACAGCACCAGCGGCGTGCCGGGCTTGAGCCGCAAGACGCGCACGGCGTGATTGAACGCGCACTCGTTCAGCGGCACGATGGCGCCGATCGCCAGAGGGAGGGGTAGATAAAATCGGGGAACGCGCATTCGATGCGACCTTGCGAGTTTGTCATTGGCCTGAAGTGTACGCCTTGCGCACGGGACGCCAGCATTCCGAATTCCACTCGCGACCGCCGCCGATCACGACGCCGCCCTTTCAAAAACCGTGCTGGGCTTGGCATAATTCACCGTCAAACCCGTTCCGACCGAACGCACCGTCGGAATCCCTCCAATTTCCGCCGCCCGCCCGACCAAGGGAGCACAATAACAATGCGTGTCCTGCTGACCACCAACGAATATCCCCCCCACGTTTACGGCGGCGCCGGCGTTCACGTCGAATATCTGTCGCGCGAGCTGGCCAAGCTGACCCCGGTCGAGGTGCGGAGTTTTCACGACCAAACGGTCGACGAAGGTCAGTTGCACGTACGCGGCATCAAGATGGATACCACCCATTTCGCCGGTTGCCCGCAATCCTTCGTCTCGCCGCTCAAGGCCCTGAGCACCTGTCTGGCCTTTGTCGGTCAGGGGCTCGGCGACGATCTGGACGGCTGCGCCGAGATCATCCACTGCCACACCTGGTACGCCCACTTCAGCGGTATCCTTGCCAAGATCCTCTACAACATCCCGATGGTGATCACCGTCCATTCGCTGGAACCGTTGCGCCCCTGGAAACGCGACCAACTCGGCCACGGTTACGACCTCTCGTGCTGGATCGAGAAAACCGCGCTGGAAATGGCCGATGCCATCATCGCCGTTTCGCGCAGTACCCGCGACGATATCCTGCGTCTGTTCGACGTCGAACCGACCCGGGTGGTGGTGATCCCCAACGGCATCGACACCGAGGAATACCATCCGGTCCACGAACCCGAAACCCTCGCTCGGCTCGGCATCGACCCCGATCGCCCCTTCGTGCTGTTCGTCGGCCGGATCACCCGGCAAAAAGGGCTGTACTACCTGCTGCAGGCCATCCCGCAACTCGATCCGAAACTGCAAGTGGTACTATGCGCCGGCGATGCCGATACTCTGACCATGCAGCGCGAGATCGAGGAAATCGTGCAGGAATTGCAAGCCCAGCGCTCCGGCATCGTCTGGATTCCCAAGATGCTGCCGCGTTCGGCCACCATCGCGCTGTACTCGCACGCCACCATTTTCTGCTGCCCCTCGATCTACGAGCCGTTCGGCATCATCAATCTGGAAGCCATGGCCTGCGGCACGCCGGTGGTGGGCAGCGCGACCGGCGGGATCTGCGAAGTAGTGGTCGAGGGCGAAACCGGCTTGCTGGTGGACCCGCACCTGTCGCCCGCGCCGCCGCACGATCCCGTCGCTCCCGCCAAGTTCGAACGCGGGTTGGCTGACGCCATCAACCGTCTCGCCAACGACCCGGAGCTACTGCAACGCATGGGTCAGGCGGGCCGCGAGCGGGTCGAACGGCACTATAGCTGGCGCAGCATCGCCCAGCAGACTTACGATCTTTACCGCCGGCTGCGCCCGCAGCGGAGCTAGCCCGAGCCGGCGGTTCCACGCGGTTTCCCGACCTTCCCAGTCCCAGGGGCTCCACCGAGCCCCTGTTCCATTGTTGCAACTCTTTTGCCTTCATATAGTCTTTGCTGTATGGAACCACAGCCGCGATATGTGGCGCCATCCACGCGTGAACCTAATAACAACTCATTGTTTTGCATTGCAACATCATTGAGGAGGATTTGATGGTGACTTCCATTCCCGTTGTCGAAAGTTCCCTGACCACACCCCGGGTACGCCTCGTCTCGTTCGACCAGCCTTGGGAGTGGCTCGCCGCCGGCTGGAAGGACCTGTGGCGAGCACCTGTCGCCAGTATCCCTTACGGCTTGCTGTTCGTGGTCATGGGCTATGTCCTGGTCTATCTGGTCGAATCGAGCTTCCAGTACGCGCTGGCGCTGACCACCGGCTTCCTGCTGGCGGGTCCGTTCCTGGCCATGGGTTTGTACGATATCAGCCGCCGCCTGGAAGCCGGCCAACCGGCGACCTTGGGCCGCGCACTGACGGCTTGGCGGCGCAACGTGCTGCCGATCGCGCTGTTCGGCATCCTGATCGGCATCCTCATGATCATTTGGGCTCGGCTATCGACGCTGCTGTTCGCCTTGATCATCGCGGGCCAAAGCACGACTCTCGATACCTCGACCGCGCAACTGTTTTTCTCGGGCAGTGGCCTGACCTTTCTGATCATCTTCACCTTGGTGGGCGCGGTCATCGCCGCCGCCGTGTTCGCGATCAGCGTGGTGTCGATTCCGATGATGCTGGATCGGAAAGTCGATTTCATCACCGCCGTGTTGACCAGCATTACCGCCGTGAAAGCCAATCCGGCGCCCATGGCCTTGTGGGCGGGGCTGATCGTGATCTTCACCGGCATCGGGCTGGTCACCTTCTATCTCGGTCTGGCCGTCACCCTGCCGCTGATCGGTCACGCCAGTTGGCACGCCTACAAGGATCTGGTCGAGGATAACGATCTCGAACAACAACCGCTGTAACTCTTCGCAACCATGAAAAACGCCAGCCGATGCTGGCGTTTTTCATGCGCGACCATCAGGTTTTCCGTGCCAGTCGCCGCAATCGTTCCAGGTAAACCCGTTCGTCCGGTTCGCCGCCGCCGCGCTGCGCCTCCCATAAGGTTTCGCCCAGACATTCCATCATTAGATGTTCGGCGGCGTGGCTGTCCAGCCGCCGACAAAGCCGCTGGTGAACCGCGAGAATGCCGGCCGGGCGGTCGCCACCCAGTTGCTCCCGAATCGCGATGTGCATGCCCATATGCAGGAAGGGGTTGGTTTGCCCCATTTCCGGGGTGTAGTCGCGCGACAGGGCGCTCTCGCCTCCGGTCAATACCGGCTGATATTCGGGATGCTCGCGGATCACCTCGGCGATGAGGCGTTCCAACGGTTCCAGCGGCTGATCGGAGCCGGCTTTTTCCCACACCGTGCGGTAATAGCGACGCAGACCGTCGCGGTCGCTGCCGAACATCAATTCACCTCGCTCTTGTCGGGATAGGCACAGAGATCGCGGATCGGGCAGGCCCAACACCGCGGTTTGCGGGCGGTGCAGACATAGCGGCCATGCAGGATCAGCCAGTGATGGGCGTCGTGTCTGAACTCCTCCGGCGTCGCGGCCAGCAAGCCTTCTTCCACGGCCCGCACGGTTTTTCCCGGCGCCAGTCCGGTACGGTTGGCGACCCGGAAGATATGCGTATCGACCGCGATGGTCGGTTCGCCGAAGGCGGTGTTGAGGATGACGTTGGCGGTCTTGCGGCCAACGCCCGGCAACGCCTCCAGGGCCACCCGATCGCGCGGCACCTCGCCATCGTGCCGTTCCAGCAACAACGCGCAGGTTTTGAGAATGTTGGCGGCTTTGCCGTTGTACAGGCCGATGGTCTTGATGTGCGCCTTCAATGCCGCCTCACCCAAATCCAGCAACGCTCGTGGAGTATTGGCGAGCGGAAACAGCCGGGCGGTGGCCTCGTTGACTTTTTTATCGGTGGATTGCGCCGACAGGATCACCGCCACCAGCAATTCGAACGGGCTGAGATAACGCAGTTCGGTGGTCGGCTTTGGGCGGGCGGCTTGCAGGCGGCTGAAGAGTAGATGAACTTGCGCGGCGTCCACCCCCTCACCTCGGCATCGGCTCGAACTCATAGACGCCGCTGTCCGCCATCAGCGACAGATAAAGCCGCCCGCCCCGGAACAGATAGGAACGCACGTCACCCAAACCACGGATGAAACGATCGGACAAGGATTTCGGCGGGCACATCACTCGCGTGGTCACCAGCCGACCGAAGGTCAATTGACCTGGCGCCGGCTCGGACCAGCTACCCTGACCGCGATTGCAATCCGCCCGCAGCTCGACCCGTCCGTCCGTTGTAAAAGTGATGG
>ERZ795053.5352-NODE-5352-length-13296-cov-4.563855_pt1 | contig 13296 bp, 9 predicted proteins | sample MGYA00375137_ERZ795053 | MGnify/ENA primary metagenome ERZ795053 (study PRJEB30182, sample SAMN05720284) | activated sludge metagenome | isolation source: Anaerobic digester | place: Hong Kong | collected 2014-12-17 ... | reverse complement strand
TGCGAGCTGCATCAAGTGTACCCGATCCAATTTTACCAGCATCTAATGATGGAATACGAGCCACATTAAGTGTACCCGATCCAATCTTTGCCGCATCTAATGTTGGAATGCGAGCTGCATCAAGTGTACCCGATCCAATTTTACCAGCATCTAATGATGGAATACGAGCCACATTAAGTGTACCCGATCCAATCTTTGCCGCATCTAATGTTGGAATGCGAGCTGCATCAAGTGTACCCGATCCAATTTTACCAGCATCTAATGATGGAATGCGAGCTGCATCAAGTGTTCCGGAAATAATATTTTCTGCTGTAGTCTTTGGATATAATACATCCCAAGCAGCTCCTGCTTGATTCCATTTTTTTAATGTACCATTATATGTTGCCATTATTTAAATCCTCCTTTTTATTGTTTTAGATTTTCATCAACTGGATTAGAATTCATACTAACAAACAAACCTTTAAATTTATTATAATAAAATATTTGTTGAGATATCGCATTATCCATCATCTCAAATAATGTTAAAATTGTTTGTTTTTGTTCCAAATCATTTTGTTGAACTTGTTTCATTTGCTCTTTAAATGTTTGAACCAGTTGAAGTTCTTTATTCTTATAATCCTCTACTATTTTTTTCGCTGTAAGCACAGCTTCTTTATCTTCATTTCTTGCACCTTTCAAAATATCATACTTTAACTTTAAAGAATCAAATTCTGCAAGTTTTTTTGAGTTTGCTATTGCATCTTGCTCAAGCTGCTCAAGTTTTTGTATTAAAATATCTTTTTTTACTTTTGAATATTGATTATCCATTATTTTCTACCACCAATTCCAAGGTTATGTTTGGACCTTTAATCGATTGTACTTTAAACATTTGACCATTTTGAAACTCAATCAATTGGTCAACCGAATAAATTTCATTTCCATCAATATTAAACCATTTTCCATTTACAAGTTTTCTTGCCATAATTATAATAGTCATTTTCTAAATTCTCCTTATTTTTTTTTTATTTTTTTTTAATCAATATCAAACCATAAACTTTGATCTCTAAGGTTTGTTATATCGGGTGGTGTTTCTTGAGCTGTAAACGTTAATGTTTCACCAGCAACAACACCCGTAATGATGTCATAACTTATACCATTCATTACTAAAACTACTTTATTTGTTACTGTTCCTGTGATCATTGATTCTGAATATCTTATTGGAAACACAGCAACCTTATTGTCTATAGTATATTGTTGCATTCCTGATACTGATATTATATCACCGGAACTACCACTAGTTTGACCAGCAGTAATTGTTACCGGAATATCTGTTGTATATACATAATTGTTCATATCTTTATATGTAACTGTAATAATAAAATTTTTATCATAATATAAAGCAACATCTGCTATTGCTTGAGCTCCAATATATAGTATATTATTGTCTTGAAATAGCATTGCAGATGCTGAAACATTAACAGTGTGCGATATTGCTTGAGTATCATCTTCCGTCACGCGTTCAATGTATATGTTTTTATCAGCTAATAAATAAAGTCTATCAACAATAGCCTCTTTTGTTTTTACCTCATCTGATTCTATTTTTTCAGCTAAAATATCATTGACGGTCATATTTTGAGCACTAACATTACCAGCGGCATCAACAAGAAATTTATTTTTAATACTTATTTCACCATCAATAATTTTTATACCCTTTGCTGTTAAAATTCCTTCATTAGATACATAGAAATTATCACCAATTTCAATTTCTCCACCTGTAATTATTAATGAATTTGCAACAACATTCCCTTGACTATCGACATTAAATACATAAGTGCTAACAAGTTTATACATACCAAGTGTAAAATTCCATTTATAAATTTTATCCTTATAATATCCATCTGTAAAAACTTTAAACAGTGTTCCTTCTGGATAAGTCGTTGGATCTATTGATGCTTGTTGAACTGGTTGGCATTCAAATGCAATATAAACATTATTAATATCCTTTAACACAAGTGTATCACCATAACCATATGAACTAGCATGATAATTTGTATTAATAAATTCAATTGCTTGATCAAGGCCATCAACATCTTGGCTAGCATCGACATTAACATCTCCAAGTATCTGAGATGTTGAGTATGTAATATAAACCCATCCTGGTACAGGAATATTACTATCAGTTAACCAGTCTTTACTCATATTAATAGCATTTTCAACAATATAAGTACTAATATAATCATCATTTTGAATTTTATTTATTGTTATTGATCCACTATCCATAGTAAGATCGCCTTTTACTCTAACTGTTCCTGCGACTAAAGCATTTGCAATAGCGGCATTATCTGCCGATAACATTCCTGCAACTAATTGATCAATCGAGCCAGATGAGGCTTCTAATAATCCAGATACATTTATTTTAGCAACTTCTAATGTTTTAATTATTGCATTCTGTATTTCTGCATTTATAATGTTTGCATTTTCTGCAATTAATTCTACAATATACTGTCTATTTGCAAAATCAGCATCATTTTTTAGTGATGATATATTATCACCAGTTGATATAACATTATTTGTTATTGTTCCAGCTTTATCGCCAAGTTCAATCTCTGAATATGAGTTTGTAAGGACATCATATTCCGTATATATAACTCTTCTTTTTGTATTTACACCAAGATTTTCATATATAACAGTAATTTCATCACCAAGTTGAACAACTTCAAGATCTTTAAATTGTTTATACTCTGGACTATTTGACATTTGAATAAATGAAACAGTTATTGTTTCTTTAATTTCAGTGTAATCATTATCCTTTAAATATTGTTCCGCCTTATTAAATAACATCTCTTGTGTCATTGTCCCTGGTTCTGTATTTTCAATTTTGTCAAGATCGGATGTCATATCTAAAGTAAGTATATTTTGTACTTCTCGATCTTTTAATTCTTGATTAATATATAATATACCTGATGTTGGATCAAAAACAATATCTGAACCAACTTCAATTTCTAAATCATTTCCATCTAATAAATCTAAATACACATATTTTTCAGAAGATACTGTACTAACATTTGGTTTGATTGGATATACATATATCTCACCATAAGGATCTTCTTCCCATAAACTAGTATTTTCATTCCAACTTATTCTATTAGTTGGTAGTAAAATAACAGTTGATAGCGGTATTTGATACTGTGTAAACGGATGAATATCTTCTACAGTTCTTGCATCAATAACTTCAACATAGAACCCATCGCGATCATATATAACATACTCAGATTTATCATAAATTATTTTTTTATTATAATAATCAGTTCCTTCATCTTTAATAATATAAATATTACCAAATACCGCTGTTATTGGAACTCCACTTTTATACTTTAGTCCAGTAATATTACCAGATTCATCTAGTGTATTAATATATGCGTCTATTAAATTTCCGGATTCTACAGTGTTCTTTCTAAAAATATAAACTTTATCTTCAAACTCAGAACCCTCTGTTTTTACAACTATTGCAACATATCTTGTTGCTAATGTTCCAACCTCATCAACTATTACATTTACAGTTTCAACTACTGGATTCAATGCTTTCGGTAATGTGTCACCAACAAAAGATTCAGCATTAAAAAATTCAACAGTTAACCAGTCTGCTCTTAATGGAGTTACATCTGGTAAAACATAGGCTGGTTGAAAAATTGAATTGGTATTAGTTACTGACTCAGTATATTTTTTTGAATAGAACGGAAATATCCCTGTATAAAGCTTAGATCCTTCCGATTCATGTTCTAAATCTGTTAAATTTTTTCCATAACGTATTGTAATTCCTCTATCAATTCCACGCTTATTTTTTAAGTAAATATTAAATCTATTAAATTCATATTCGCCCTTGTATTCATCAAGTAATGATCCCTCATGTCCACCAAGAATCGATCTTAAACTCATTGGATTTGGTATTTTATAGCCATTTTCTTTAATAACATTTTCTTTATCATCACCTTTAATTAATTTAAATCTATTTGTTAATGGTGACGAATCATTAATGTCACTTAATACAGATGATAATAAATATCCTTCATCTGATTCACTAAATTCACCAAATGAAATAATTTCGTTTGTTTCGGTATTTCTTTTTGGTTTAATAACAACACCACTTGCATCATACGATATATGTGCTGCATTAACAGTAACCCTACCATTAATTGGTTTTGTTATCGAATAAATCCTAAATGGTTCTTCATCGGAATACATATTTGGTTTACAAAATATAATATTTCTTAACTGTAATTTATCATAATGTTTACCTATGATTGGATACTCTAATTCAAGTTCATAGGACCCATTTAATTCTTCTGCAACAACCGCGGCCATTGCTTCATCTAAACTTCCAAGTCCAAGACTTAAAAATTCTAATTCTTCTTTATCATATATTCTTATCATTATAGCACCCACCAATTTGGAATAAGTGTTAGATTACTTGTTGCGCCAGTTACTGTTATTTTATTATCACCAGGATATAATTTAATAAATCCATTTGTTGTCATAACTTTATTATTAACATATCTAGTAGCTGTATATGCATCTTGTAATTCTGAATCCAGAATTGTATCCTCTCCAATATCAGCAGCTAATGTGATTGTTGTTGCAGCTTCTGGATAATCGTCATTTATTACAGATATAGTTATTATAGCCGCAGCTTGAGGAATAGTTATTTTTGGTAATGCTATCTGTTTATTGTCATTTGTAATTATTTGATTTATTGCATTTGATGAAATATTTATTGAATTTTCTCCACTTTTCAAAAATCTTTGTGGTTTACATTCAAATTTTAATGCAAATGCAGTTGCTTGATCATAAAAGTTTGGTAATTGCCCACCTGATCTAAACATTGCAAGGCGAAAATAGTCGGGCTCATACGAGTCTTCTAATCTAGCATAACCATTTGCAGATGTTAACCAATCAACTAATTTACGAACTTTTGGTATAAAATTAGCAGCGCTACCAAATACTGATGCAATATTATACTCTCTTACAACATTGTTATAAGAATTTTTATCAATTATAATGTCTCCATTTTTTCCTTGAATTTGTATAACATCGACCCTCTTTGATGGAAATTCATAAACCGGGGGGGTCTGAATTACAACCCCCACGATCATTGAATCATCAGGATTAGGATCGGTATCAAGAATGGTAATACCATTAAAGGTTAAGTTGCCCATTTTGCCTTTCTCCTATCTATTTGAATTTGTAAAACTCTTGAAACTTCATCTGCAATTGCCTTTGGATCTGTTCCTGTAATATTGAAAGTATTGTTCATAACTTCCACCGGAGCATTTTTATCATTTTCAATTGCACTTTGTGAATCTTTTGTTACTTTTGGTTTTGAATTTATTTCATCACGAGTTCTATTAGCAATTGTATTAGAACCTGAAATGTTATATGAATCCATATCACCAATCATACTATATAATCTATTTTTTCCATTTTGAATTTCTGATAAATCTAACACTGGTCTTAAAACAATTTCATTATCAAAGTCTGATTCTAATGAACTATTCAAATCACTAAGAACTTTTGCTAAACCAGCTTTTTCAAATCCTTCTGCAGTATCATTTGCAAGTCCTTCTGCTGCATCATATGCGTTGTCCGTGTTATCATTAATACCTTTTGCAAGACCTAGGTCAAGAAACATACCCATTTCAGCAAATACTTTTGATGGTGAATTAATTCCAAATATTTTTTTAAACCAACTAACAACATCGTTTGCAGCTTTCTCAACTGTAGTTTTAAGCTTCTCTCCACCTGTTTCTAAACCAGATTTTATTCCGGCCATTAAGTATCCGCCTACTTCTTTTAATGAATTATATTTTTCTGAAAAATAACCAGCTATTGCGCTTGCCTTTTCTTTAATCCAGTCTCGTACACCAGCAGTTTTATCCCAAATATTTTTCATACCGTCTTTTAAGCCCTCAAATAATTCTTTACCTTTATTGTATATGGAAGTTCCTTTCTCTGAAAAATAACCAACTATTGCGCTTGCCTTTTCTTTAATCCAGTCTCGTACACCAGCAGTTTTTTCCCAAGCTTTCTTAGCTCCATCCTTTATGTTTTCAAATAATTCTTTACCTTTATCTACAGCACCTTTAAAGAATGTACCAATACTTTCAAGAACATCTCCTATCCATTCGCCAATATCTTCTATCATCCCTGTTAAACCATCCCATAAACCTTTTAATAAGCCAGAAATTAAATTTCCAGCAACTTCCATCATTTTTGTGGATGGTGAATTAATACCAAAGAATAACAATATTGCTTGCCAAATATTATCACAGAATGTTATGATTGCCTCTCTTAATTCTGGTGCTCTTTCAACTATTGCTGTTCCAAGACCATCAAGAAGACCTATAATTAAATTAAACCCTGCATTAACCATTGCTGGAACCATTAGTATAATTGCATCAACAGCACCGTTTACAAATGCTATCATTAAATTAGCAAGTTCTATCATTATTTCTGGTAATCTAAGTGTCAATGCTTGAATTATTCCTATAAATAAATCAACTAATTTATTAACAAATTCTGGAATATTTTCAATCAATGTATCCAACATTGTTATTAACATGGACATTAATGTTGCAGTTACTGTTGGGAAAATATTAACTATTGCTTCCAATAAATCGGTTAACATTGTAATTAACGATTGTATAATAAGTGGAAAAATTTCAGCAATTTTCTGAACAATTCCAACTAATAAATTTCCAACTGTATCTAATAATACAGGAAATACTTCCTTTATACCATTTAATAATTCTAAAATAAATGTCTTAAGCACTTTTACTATTTTAGGTGTAACTTTTATAAAAATATCTATTAATCCCTCAATTAAAATAAGAAATGCTTTCATAATTAATGGTGCTGCTATAATAACTGCTTCAGCAATTGCCAACAGACCTGCCCCAAGAACTGCTGCCGAAACAGTTGCCAATCCGGCTAGTAATGTTAAGGATGTTGCTAATAAAAATACACCAACTGCAAATATTGTAAACGTTGCTGCTAATGCTAATAATATTGGAATTAACGGTTGTAACAAAAATCCTGCAAGAGCAAGAACCGCAAATATACCAACAATTGCTAACAAACCGATACCAATTGTTTTAAGTGGTATCGAACCAATAGCAAGGAGTGCTATGCTGAATAATAAGATTCCTCCCGATAATATAACAAGAGTCCCAGCTAAAGCCAATAAAGTCCAATTATTAACACCTATTAAACCCATCAATTTAACCATACCAGCTAATAATCCAAACACGACAGTGATTGTTCCTAGTCCAATTAGTATCTTTTGCCAAGGAATAGAGCCTATACCAGATAATGCAACCCCAAAAGCCATTAAACCAATAGACATTACAGTTAGACCATATATCATTCTGGTCATATTTTGTATTCTTGGTTTTGTTAACTGTTTACCTAAAATTTTATTAATGGCAATAAACATAGCAAATACACTGATGCTTGCACCTAAACCAATTGCTAATTTCGTCCAACGAATACTTCCAACTAATCCCAATGATAAACCCAATGCTGCTAATCCAATAGCCATCGGAACCATAGACCAAGCCAATCTAGTCATGTTTTTCATTCTTGCTTCGGTTAGCTGTTTACCTAAAATCTTATTAATTGCTACAAACATAGCAAATACTATTGCCAAAGTTCCCAATGATTTACCAATATTACCTAAACTCATACTTCCTATAATTTTTAATGGAACTATTAATAGCGTTAAGGCAAATGCCATTTCTATCATACCAAATATAGGTTTCTCTGATTTATTAATTGCTTTTGAAAATCTTGAAAATCCAACTAATATACTCATTAATAAACCTATACCAATTAATCCTTTTATACCAACAGCAGTATCAATATTACCGATTGTTTGTAGTGGTCTTGCTAGCAATGCTACTGAAATAGCTACTTTAACCATTGATTTAACTGCTTTGTTTACACCCTTTTCAGTCTTACCAACAATTTTCATAACACCAATAAGCATGCCCATCATTACAGCTAATATTCCTAAACTGTATAACATTTTTTCGGTATCAATTTTAGTAAGCATTTTTAATGCTACTGCTAGTAATAATATTGCTGATCCTAACCCAATAAATGCAGCACCAAGACCTGCTAAATTAGACATCGTTGATACAACTTTTCTACCTTTTGAAAATATTGTTCCTGATACCGTTGATGTACCAACAACTAAATTTTTCATTAATAACATAACAGTTACTATCATACCAACTAATGAAGTTAATGCAATGGTTGCTTTAGTTAAAACTGATGTATCCATGGATCCTAATATTAATAGAGCACCAACCATCATGAGAATACTAACAGCCATTGTTTTTATAGCTTCCATATATTGTTGCATTGCTTTTGAGTTAAAATAATCAAACACACCATCAAATGCATCTCTAAATACTTGAGTAACTGATCTTAACATTTCTGCAAATCTAATAATACCAACTACAACTAATGCCCAAAAGCCAGTTGTAAATATTTTACCAATATTGACGCCACCATCGCTGGTTGAAAATATTGCTTTTAATTTATCTCCTACCCAAGTTAATGCTTTACCTATTAATGAAAATAGAGCACCAACGACTGGAATAATTGATTGAATAACATGCCATAATCCAGAGAATAAATTTACCAATCCTTTAATAAATATCTCTAATGGTGTTAGTTTTTCAACAACATCATTTGGGTAATTATCAATATCTTCTGTGTTCTGTTTAGAGAATGATGAGAAAAAGTTTTTAATGTATTCTGTTACTTTTTTAAAAGCACTACCTATCGAAGTAAATGCCTTCTTTAAAAATTCTAATCCATTTTGAATTTTATCATTATTTTTAGCCCACTCTACAAATGCACTACCTAGTTCTTGTAACTTAACAATAAATAATACTATTTTTCCAACAACCCATCCTAATCCATTAGCCAAACCATCAAATAATTTTGGTAATATTGGAACAATATACGTGTTGATTAAATTTCCAAGCCATTTAAATGCTGCTGCTAGACTTAAGACAATTCCTTTAAGAATATTAAGTGGTTTTATTGTTTTGCCTGTTTCACCAAGAACTTCGTTTAAAGATTCTTTAAACGAATTAATAAATTTTGTTATACCCTCAACTAAATTAAGACTTTTTACAAAATCAATAATTGTATTAAAAAATAGTTGTAGGTTTTTTGTTATTTGTGTAAATATGCTTGTGTTTTCTGAAAATTCTGTTATCTCTTTACCAACAATTCCTAGTGCTCCTAATAAATATGTCGCTGCGTCTCTTAAAATTTCAAATACAGGATAAAATCCTTTAAATACAGCAATAAATGTTTTACCAAGAATTTTTAAAACGGAAAATAGCCCAGTAAAAATATTCGTTAGTGCTTCTGTGGCTTGAGACGATAGAAATAAACCACTAGTCCAATTCTTTAAATTAGTTGTTAGGGTTTTTAGTTTTGTTGCTATGTCATTAATACGCTCATCATATTCTTCCAAATCAGAAAATCCAAATACTTGTTGCCAAGCACCGCCAATCAAATCTTTTATTGCTTTTATTGCATTAAATAGATTCCAGAAAGCCCCTGTATTTTCTTCAGTATTGGCAAAGAGATCATCTCTTCCAGCATTATCTGCCCAGATACTTAATATATCTATTTTTGTCCACATACCATCCATAAATACATCATATAATTCGCTAGCCAAATCACTCCAAAGTATTTTTGCTTCTGCAACTTGACCAAATATCTCTTTAAATATATTCATCCAACCAGATGAAACAGCATCCTTTACAGCAACAATTGCATCTTTAAATGTTCTAGCTTCCTGTGCTGCTAAAAACGCCTTTAATTCAAACTCATTTAAATCTTTACCATATTTATCAATAGCTTCTGCTGCTGTATTAATAGAGTCATCATTAACAATATTATCATATAACTTATCAGCACCTGACGCATATTTATCAAGAGTACTCATTAAAACATCTGATGTAAACCATAATTCATCAAGTTCTGTTGTAAATTGTTCAATACTAAATGTTTTACCACTTAATGTTGTATAAGTTCCATCAATATTTTGAGTGAGTTGACCCATTGCAACTGCTGTTGCTAATGCAGTTTCTCTAAATTCCTTTGTGTCCATATTAGCATTTTGTATTGATTTCCAATCCATTAATCTAATATATCCAGCACCCATTGCTTGAGATAGTTGATACATCGCTCTTGATGCAACATCTGTATTTTGACCAGCTAATGCTGCCCAGTTTGCAATACCAATCATTGCTTTAGAAGATTCTTCAAGTCCTTGACCGGTTGCTGTAAACTTAGACATATTATCAACCATACTTGTAAATGAGTATGATGTTTCATCTGAATACCATGCTAATTTAGCCAATGTATCAGTAATACTTTCTTGACTAAAACCTTGTGCTAATAATGTAAATTCACTAATTGATGATTCAGCAAACTTATTCCAACCAGCTCCTATTTGATCTGTACTCAGAGATTTTATCATCTGAATACCTAAATCAATAACACGATTAGTAATATTAGCAATTGCAGCAATCGCTGCTATTTCAAATGCTGTAAAACTATTTTTTGCACCAAGGATTGCGCCTGATAAACCACTTACATTTATACCACCTAGTTCACCATTAATCTTATTAGCAGTTCCGGAGAAGTCCAAACTATTTTTAAGATCATTAATTGTATTCATACTCGTTTTTACATTTGATTCAAATCGCTTGTTGTCAAACGACATCTCAACAACGCGCTCATCTACAAATCTACTCATAGTCTTTTCAACTCCTTCCACGCATCATTTAAAATCTGATTATAAGCATCTTGTGTTGCTTTTCCAACAAACTGTTTTCCTTCAACCCAAGAACCACTAGCTGTTGCATGCCCAAATTCCAATAATAGTACAATTTTTACACCATTTTGAATATTTGTATTATAAATATTTAATAAACTTTTGTTTTTTGTTTGTATAATTTCGTAACCCCAAGATTCGGCTGTTATTCCAGAATCTTTTGGAGTTGCTTCTTTTAAACGCTCTATGCATGTTTCTGCAAACAGCGGAATATTCTTAAATTTAGTAATCTTTATGGACTTCTTAAAAAACTTATCGGTCCTATCCCAATTGCCACGGCTTTTTACTTTCAACATATCGCGAAGTCCCCTTTATTTTTTTTATCCAGAAGTTCCAAGCGCCTTTCTTCTTGCTGCATTAATTTCTGCACGACTAGCTAATGATTTCTTTGTATTCTTTGGAGGTTTTGCATTTGCCGCTTTTGCTTTTGCATTACAAACTTTTATCAAAGTCATCAATCTATTTAAATGCCATTTCTGACACTCAAATGGTATTTCTAACGATATCATCCAATAATAAATTAACTCACTAGTTATTACTTCTTTTTTCTTTGGCGCATTATTGACTTCTTTTGATTCACTGAACCAAGTTGCGGTCATTTTATTATCTATGTATTCACTTATTTGCCTAAAATTATATTCAGTTAATAAATCATATACCATCTGATCAACATTTTGTGTAATTGTCATATGTTTTACATAATCTATAGTTTCTTCTGTTGTTTTTTTATTATCACTAATAAAAGGTTTGTGCCACTTCGATTCCCATTTTGAAATAGAGACTAGGGAATGCTCTAATGTAAGTGTACATTCTTTTGTGTAAACAAACTCTTCTTTTTTATTATCCCACAATTTTTGTGCAGGTATAGTTATTGTAAGCATTCCCTTTTCTCCTTTAGTTTAATGTTTTATTTTTTTACTGGTGCATCAACTTTTGGAATAATTCCATTTACAAACGCTGATGCTGCGTCAGCATCGCTCGCAAGTTCCATGAACAAATCAGAATATGCTTCTGTTTGTGAGAACTCTTCTCTCAATTGTTCATTTTTAATAAATCTTTTTCCATCATCTGATACAACACCATAAGATTTTAAAATTAACTCTTTAAATAAAGATATAATTTGTCCACCATCTTGTGCTGAAATAATCTTCTTAATGTGTTCAGATAATCCACCTGTATGACTTAGTTCCATTTCTGCAACTTCAGCCTTTGTTAAGTTAAAATATAATTCTTCTGTTCTTTCTACACCTTTATAATCGGTATAAGTTACTTTTTTTACTAACATTTTTCTTAGTTCTCCTTATTTTTTTTAATATTTTTTTAAAAAAATAAAAGGGACTGCAATAAACTTACAATCCCTTTAATTTATAAATTCAAATGATTTTTAATAATTACGTTTATGGTACTAATAAATCAATGATTTCTGAAGGCATTAATAATGCTGATTCAGCAAGATCGGTACCATAAAGTGATTCTTCAATACTTGTTAAAACGCCAGCATCAACCTTTGTTGAATCAATTTCAATTGATGCGGTTGGTTTCATACCTTCTACTTCTACTGGAGTAGTTGTAAGATCCCAACTGAATGTCATTGCTTCTGGACTATCATTAACTGTATCATGTGATCTTTCACTTGGGCCTGCTAAGCATCCATAGATGATGTGAATCTTATATCCAAGATCTGGATTTAGATCATTACCAATCTTTGATTGATATGCAAGCGCAAATGTCTTACGTGGTTGTTGTCCGATGCGAACACCAGATGCTGCTCCACCAATTTCAGCTGTTCCATCACATTCACCGAATGCATCTGGATAAGTATAAGCTTCAATTGATGCTTCAAGTTCTTCAACTGATAACAAACTTAAATATTTAATGTTATCAGCGTAAATTGCTGATGGTTCTGCTCCAGTAGGACTTTGTGTTACATTGGTTAAACCATTCCATGGTATACCTGCTCCATAAAGACCTGTTGTTGGATCCTTAACAAATAGGACACCCTTAGAAACACCTGTTTCAAAGAATTTTTGCCCTGATTGATCCCATTGTAGTTTACTCATATTTGTATTCTCCTTATAAGATTTTATTTTTAATATACTACTGTAAATTGATCATGATTCAACCCATTTGCTGTATAATGTCTATCAAAAGATGCATATTTGAATTGAGTCATTTTTTCAACAATTTCACTATCTGGATCTTCATCAATAATAGTTACTTTATATGAAACTTTTTGATTATATATATTATCGTCGGCATGAACATTATTCACATCCATCCTAGAATATATAATTGCTGGGTAATTAATTTTAATTGACTCAGGGGGTTGAAAATAGACATTATTAGAGTTTAGAATTAATATTAATTCTGTATGCAGTTTAAGTCTGCTGGCATTA
>ERZ795053.5350-NODE-5350-length-13298-cov-6.486899_pt1 | contig 13298 bp, 10 predicted proteins | sample MGYA00375137_ERZ795053 | MGnify/ENA primary metagenome ERZ795053 (study PRJEB30182, sample SAMN05720284) | activated sludge metagenome | isolation source: Anaerobic digester | place: Hong Kong | collected 2014-12-17 ... | reverse complement strand
TCACGGCGGTGGTGGTGGGCGACGCGATCGCGTCGCCCACCACCACCGCCGTGAAGGTGCCGGACGGCATCGACGGTGCGGCCCTTCTCGCCACGTCGCGCGAGCGCTACGGTGTCACCTTCTCCGCCGGCCGGGCCGAGACCCTGGGGAAGCTCATCCGCATCGGCCACATGGGCCCGACCGCCCAGCCGATCCACAGCATTGCGGCGGTCGCGGCATTGGGCGCGGCGCTGCAGGCGATGGGCGGCAGGGCCGATATCGGCGGCGGCACGGAAGCTGCGATGGAGATCATCAATGGCGCCTTCTGATCCTTCCCGGGCGGCACGCGAGAAGCTGATGGGCCAGCCGGTCCGCCGCAAGGAGGACCAGCGCTTCGTCACCGGCACCGGCCGCTACGTCGCCGACATCGTGCTGCCGCGCGAGACCGTCGGCGTCGTGGTGCGCAGCGACCATGCGCATGCCGAGCTGCGTGCCGTGCATACCGAAGCCGCCGTCGCCATGCCGGGCGTGCTCGCCGTCTATACCGGCAAGGACCTCGATGCCGCCGGCATCGGCACGCTGCCCTGCGGCTGGATGGTGCAGTCGAGGGACGGCTCGCCCATGGCGCAGCCGCCGCACCCGGTGCTGGCGCTGGGACGGGTCCGCCATGTGGGCGATCCGGTGGCTTTCGTGGTCGCTGAAACCCGGGCCGAGGCGCTGGCCGCCGCCGAGGCCGTGACCGTCGACTACGCGCCTTTGCCCAACGTCACCGATCTCGCGACCGCCGTGACGCCCGAAGCGCCTTTGCTCTGGCCCGAGGCGCCGGGCAATCTCTGCTACGACTGGGAGGTCGGCGATGAAGCTGCCGTCGAGGCCGCCTTTCGCGCAGCGCACCACGTCACGACGGTCGACCTCGTCAACAACCGCATCAACGCCTCGCCCATGGAGACGCGCGGCACGATCGGCGACTGGGACGCGGGAACCGAACGGCTGACGCTCTACACCTCGAACCAGAACCCGCACATCATCCGGCTCCTGATGGCGCTGGCCACGCTCAAGCTCTCCGAGGAGAAGATCCGGGTCGTCTCGCCCGATGTGGGCGGCGGCTTCGGCATGAAGATCTACCACTATGCCGAGGAGGTGCTGGTCGGCTTCGCGGCGATGCGGCTCAGGCGCCCGGTCAAGTGGATCGCCGAGCGGAGCGAGGCCTATCTCAGCGACACCTGGGCCCGCGACCACGTCACCACGGCGTCGCTCGCCCTCGACGCAAACGGCGTCGTCACCGGGCTGCGGGTCGACACGCTCGCCAGCATGGGGGCCTATCTCTCGACCTTCGCCACGGCCATCCCGAGCTTCTTCTACGCCAACCCGCTGCCCGGCCCCTATGCCGTGCGCGCGGTGCATTGCCGGGTCAGGGCGGTCTTCACCAACACCGTGCCGGTCGACGCCTATCGGGGGGCGGGACGGCCCGAGGCGACCTATGTGCTGGAGCGCCTGATGGATGCCGCGGCGCGCGAGACGGGCCTGGACCGGGTGGAGATCCGCCGGCGCAACCTCGTGCCCGCCGACGCCTTCCCCTACAAGACGCCGCTGCTCTGGACCTACGATGTCGGCGATTTCCAGACGCTGCTCGACCGGGCGCTCGAGGTCGCCGACCAGGCCGGCTTCGCTGCCCGGCGGGAGGCCAGCGAGGCGGCTGGCCTCCGCCGCGGCTTCGGCTTCGCCTTCTACATGGAGGCCTGCGGCATGGGGCCGTCGAAGATGCTCAAGGAGCACGGCTGCGCCGCCGGCCAGTACGAGGTGGGCCATGTTCGGGTCAACCCGACCGGCACGGTGACGGTGCTCACCGGCAGCCACACCCACGGCCAGGGCCACGAGACGGTCTATGCGCAGATCGTCGCCGACCGGCTGGGTGTGCCCTTCGAGCGGGTCGAGATCGTCCATGGCGACACCGACCGCGTCGCCTACGGCATCGGCACCTACGGCTCGCGCTCGCTGGCGCTGGGCGGCTCGGCCCTCTTGATGTCGCTCGACAAGGTGGTCGAGAAGGGCCGCAAGATCGCGGCCCACCTGCTCGAGGCCGACGTGGGCGACGTGAGCTTCGCCGATGGCCGCTTCAGCGTCGCCGGCACCGATCTCGAGGTCGACTTCGCCGCGGTTGTGACCGCCGCCTACAATCCCTGGAACTACCCGCTCGACGAGCTCGAGCCCGGGCTCGAGGAGACCAGCTACTTCGACCCGCCGGACTTCACCTTCCCCTATGGCTGCCACTTGTGCGAGGTCGAGGTCGACCCGCTCACCGGCCGGGTGCGCGTCGACCGGTTCACCGCGGTCGACGATTTCGGCCACCAGATCAACCCGATGATCGTGGCGGGCCAGCTCCATGGCGGCGTGGCGCAGGGCATCGGCCAGGCGCTCCTCGAGCTCGGCGTGCACGACGGGGAGACCGGCCAGCTCCTCTCGGGCTCCTTCATGGACTACGCCATGCCGCGGGCCTCGGACGTGCCGTCCGTCGAGGTCGCGTCGCTCGCCATTCCCTGCCGCAACAACCCCTTGGGGGTGAAGGGCTGCGGCGAGGCCGGGGCCATCGCCGGCCCGGCCGCCGTGGTCAGCGCCGTGCTCGACGCGCTCGAGCCATCGGGCGTCACCCGTCTCGACATGCCGCTGACGCCGGAGCGCGTCTGGCGCGGGCTGCGGCAGGCGGCAGCGTTGTGACTCGGCGGACATGACGAGCGGCCGGCCGGACGATCGACGTCGATGCCGGCGCGGTCCGCTGATGCGCCGCGGCGAGAACACTCCTAAAGTCGTGGCAACCACAGAAGGGGGAAAATGGTGATGGGTGCTTCGCGGCGCGAGATCCTGCTTTCGACGACGGCCCTGGCCGGCGTGGCGCTCGTCGCGCGCGGGCGCGGCGCATGGGCCCAGGAGCCCGTGAAAGGTGGCACGCTGATCGTCGCCGCCGACACCGAGCCGCGCAACCTCAACCCGGCCATGGTGGCGTCCAACGGCGTCTTCTACGTGTCGAGCAAGGTGGTCGAGCCGCTCGTCGAGATGGACTACGAGACGGGGCTGCGCCCGGTGCTGGCGACGGAATGGGGGGGCTCCGAGGACGGGCTGACCTACACGGTGAAGCTGCGCGAGGGCGTCACCTTCAGCGACGGCACGCCCTTCACCTCCGAGGATGTCGCGTTCTCGGCGATGCAGGTCTGGAAGCCCCTGCAGAACCTCGGCCGGGTGGTCTTCCCGAACCTCGAGGCGGTCGACACGCCCGACCCGCTCACCGCCGTCTTCACCTTCTCCGTGCCGACGCCGCCGCAGCTCATCGAGAACGCGCTGCCGGCCCTTTCCTCGGTCCTGCCGAAGCATCTCTACGACGGCTCGGACATCGCGGAGAACCCGCTCAACATGGCCCCGGTCGGCACGGGGCCCTTCGTCTTCGCCGAGCACCGGCCGGGCGAGTTCATCCGGCTCGAGCGGAACCCCACCTACTGGGGCGAGGGCCAGCCCTATCTCGATGCCATCCTCTACCGCGTGCTGCCGGATGCCGGGGCGAAGGCGGCGGCCCTGGAGACGGGTGACATCCACCTCACCGCCTTCTCCGCCGTGCCGCTCGCCGAGATGCCGAGGCTCGATGCGCTCGACGACGTCACGGTCGTGGACAAGGGCTACGAGGGCATCACCTACCAGATCACGCTGGAGATCAACCACCGCCGCGCGGAGCTGGCCAACCCGCTGGTCCGGCAGGCCCTTCGCCACGCCATCGATCCCCAGTTCATCGTCGACGTGGTCTTCATGGGCTACGCCACCGCCGCCACCGGCCCGGTGCCGTCGAGCGCTGCCGATTTCTACACGGCCGACGTGGCGACCTACGACTTCGACATCGCCGCCGCCGAGGCGCTGCTCGACGAGGCCGGCTACCCGCGCGGCGCCGACGGCACGCGCTTCTCGCTCAGGCTCCGGCCGGCACCCTGGTTCGAGCAGACCCGGGCGGTCGGCGACTACGTCCGCCAGGCCCTGCAGAAGGTCGGGATCGCGGTGGAGCTGGTCACGGCCGACCCGGGCGGCCACATCGCCGCCGTCTACACCGACCACGACTTCGACCTCGCCATCGGCTCGCCGGTCTATCGCAACGACCCGGCCATCTCGACCACCATCCTCTTCCAGGGTGGCCTGCCGGCCGGCGTGCCGTTCTCGAACCAGTACGGCTACGACGACCCGGCGATGAACGAGATCATCGCCAAGGGGCTCAGGACCATCGACAGCGCGGAACGGGTCGCCGTCTACGAGGAATTCCAGCGAAAGGCTGCCGAGGACCTGCCGATCCTCGTGCTGGTCGACTTCACCTTCCTCACCGTGGCGCGCGACGAGGTGCGGAACGTCGCCAACAACCCGCGCTGGGCCACCTCGTCCTGGGCCGACACCTGGCTCCAGCCCTGAGGCTGGCCAGCCTGACAGCAAGCTGATGTCCTGGCGCCGTCTCGGCCGCCGCCTGCTGCAGGCGGTGCCGGTGCTCCTGCTCGTCGCCATCGGCGTCTTCGTCCTGCTCGAGCTCGCCCAGGGTGACGCCGTCGATGCCTATCTCGCCGGCATCGGCGGTGCGGGCGACCTCACGCTCGCCGCCGAGCTGCGCCAGCGCTACGGCCTCGCCGACAGCCTGGGCGCGCGTTTCCTCACCTATGCCACGAGCCTCGCCACCCTCGATCTCGGCTGGTCGATCGCCTTCGCCCGGCCGGTGCTCGACGTCATCCTCGAGCGCCTGCCCAAGACGCTCCTGCTCATGGGCTCGGGCATCCTGCTCGCGGCCCTGCTCGGCATCGGCCTCGGCGCCCTGGCCGCCCTCCGTCGCGGCCGGCCGACGGACACGGTGGTCACGACGGCGGCCCTGGTCCTCAACGCCACGCCCGGCTTCTGGCTCGGCCTGCTCCTGATCATCGTCTTTTCGGTCGAGCTGCGCTGGCTGCCCTTGGGCGGCTTCAGCACGCTCGACAGCCGGGCCACCGGCCTCGCCGCCGTGCTCGACACCGCCCGCCACCTGGTCCTGCCGGCGGCCACGCTGGGGCTCACCTATTTCGCCCTCTATCTCCGCCTGATGCGCGGCGCGATGCTGGCTGCAGCCGAAAGCGGCTGGGTGACCGCGGCCAAGGCCCGGGGCCTGCCCACCCGCCGCATCGTCCTTCGCCACATGGCGCGGCCGGCGCTTCTGCCGGTCGTCACCATGCTCGGCCTGCAGTCCGGCACGATGCTCGGCGGCAGCGTCGTCGTCGAGACGGTCTTCGCGATCCCGGGCCTCGGCAGCCTCGCCTTCGAGGCGGTGAGCCAGCGCGACCTGCCGCTGCTGGCCGGCATCCTGCTCGCCGGGACGGTCCTCGTCGTGCTGGTCAACATCCTGGTCGATATCGTCTATGGCCGGCTCGACCCGCGGGTCGGCGACAACCTCGGCCGGGTGGCGGGCGACTGATGCGCATGGGGTCGCCCTGGAGCGGCCTGATCGGCCCGGCCCTCCTGCTGCTGCTGGTGCTGGCGGCACTGCTCGCGCCACTGCTCGCCCCGGGCGATCCGCTCGACATGGTGGCCCGGCCGCTGACCGCACCCTTCACCGACGCGTGGTTCCCGCTCGGCACGGATCAGCTCGGCCGCGACGTCTGGGCCGGGCTCGTCCACGGCGCCCGGGTCTCGCTCGTCGTCGGGCTGGCTGCCGCCGCCGCCACGCTCGGCGTCGGCATCCTGGCCGGCACCGTCGCGGGCTTTCGGGGCGGCCTCGTCGACGACGGGCTGATGCGCCTGACCGAGGCCTTCCAGACCGTGCCGACCTTCCTCCTGGCGCTGGCGCTGGTCAGCGTGCTCGGGGCCTCGGCCGGCAATGTGGTGCTGGCCATCGCCATCTCGTCCTGGCCGCCGGCGGCCCGCCTCGTGCGCGCCGAGGTGCTGCGCGTGAAGACGCTGGACTATGTCGATGCGGCGCGCATCGCCGGCATGGCGCCCTTGGCCATCGCCTTTGTCGAGGTCCTGCCCGGTGCCCTGCAGCCGGTCGTGGCGCTGGCCGGCATCACCGTGGGCGAAGCCATCCTGGTGGAGAGCGCCTTGGCCTTTCTCGGCCTCGGCGACCCCAATTTGCAGAGCTGGGGCTCGATGGTGGCGAATGGCCGGGCCCTCATCCGCACGGCCCCCTCGCTGGTCATCCTGCCGGGCCTCTGCATCGCCATGGCCGTGCTCGCGGTCAGCCTCACCGGCGACGGCCTGGCCCGCCGCCTCGGCCTCGGCACGCGAAGCTGATGGCGCCGGTCCTCATTCTGGAGCGGCTGACCGTGGCCTTCCCGCTGCCGGATGGCGGCTGGCTCGAGGCCACCCGGGAGGTCGACCTTTCGCTCGAGCGGGGCCGGGTCCTTGCCCTCATCGGCGAGAGCGGCTCCGGCAAGACGACCGTGCTGAACGCCATGGCGGGACTCCTGCCGGCGGAAGCACGGGTCACGGGCAGCCTCGGGCTGGATGGCGGCGGCTCCGATCTCCTCGCGCCCGGTGCGACGCGCGAGGGCGTCGCCGGCCGGCGGATCGGCATGATCTTCCAGAACCCGGGTGCGAGCCTCAACCCGGTGCTGCGGGTCGGCGCCACCGTCGCCGAGGTCGCCGCCGTGCATCAGGGCCTGGGCCGCACCGCCGCCTGGCGGGCCGCCGTCGAGCTTCTCGACCGGGTCGGCATCGACGACCCGGCGCGGCGAGCATCGGACTACCCGCACCGGCTGTCGGGTGGGCAGAAGCAGCGCGTGGCGATCGCCGCCGCCCTTGCCGGGAAGCCGGGCCTGATCCTCGCCGACGAGCCGACCACCGCGCTCGATGCCATGGTCCAGGCGCAGATCCTCGACCTGCTGCTGGCGCTGGTCGACCAGGACGGAGTCGGCCTCGTCCTCGTGACCCACGACCTCGCCGTGGCCGGGGCCGTCGCCGACGAGATCGCCGTCATGTATGCCGGCCGGATCGTCGAGCAGGGGCCCGCGGAGGCCGTGGTCCGCCGCCCGCTCCATCCCTATGCCGTGGCCCTCGCCGGCGCTGCCCTGCCGTTCGGCGGTGTGGCCGCCACTGGCGACGCGCCCTTTCCCGAGCTGCCTCCCGCCGATCCGGCGCTGCCTGTCACTGCTTGCGCCTTCGCGCCGCGCTGCCCGCTCGCCATTGATCGTTGCCGGAGCGTGCGCCCGCCGCTCGAGCCGCAGGACAGGGGCCATGCCGCCGCCTGCTGGCGGGCCGGGGAGGCAGCCCCTTGAGCCGGCTCGAGCTCTCGCGCATCAGCCGCGTCTACCAGAGCGGCGCGGCGCCGATGACGGCCCTCGACGGAGTCAACCTCGTGCTCTCGTCGGGCGAGATCGTCGGCCTCGTCGGCGAGAGCGGGTCCGGCAAGACGACGCTCGCCCGGCTCGCGGTCGGGCTCGACCGGCCGACCGCGGGCATCGTCGCGCTCGACGGCCGGCCCTTGACCGATGCAAGCGGGCGGATGCAGCGGGCCGTTCGCCGGCGCGTGCAGATGGTCTTCCAGGACCCGCTCGCCAGCTTCAACCCGGGCCGCAGCGTCGGCGGCTCGATCGCCCTGCCGCTTCGCCTGCACACCGACCTCGACCGCCGGGATCGGCGATCGCGGGTCGCCGAGCTGATGACCGCCACCGGCCTCGATCCTTCGCTGGCCGGCCGCCTGCCCCGGGCGCTTTCGGGTGGCCAGCTCCAGCGGGCGGCTATCGCCCGGGCGCTCGCCACCGAGCCGGACCTGCTGGTCTGCGACGAGCCGGTGGCCTCGCTCGACGTCTCGGTCCGCGCCCAGGTTCTCAATCTCCTCGTCCGCCTCAAGCGGGAGCGCGGGCTCGGCGTGCTCTTCGTCACCCATGACCTCGGCGTGGTGCAGCGCCTCGCCGATCGCACGGTCGTTCTCTGGCGGGGCAGGGTGGTCGAGGAGGGGCAGGGGGCGGAGCTCTGGCGGAACCCCACCCACCCCTACACGCAGGCCCTGGCGGCGGCGGTGCCGACCGGGCTCGAGCCCTGGCGGGCGCGCCGGCGGTCAGGCCTTGGTGGCGCCGGCCGTCAGCCCGCTCACCATGTAGCGGCGGACGGAGTAATAGAGGGCGGCGGGCGGCAGCGAGTAGATGATCGCGGTCGCCATCAAGAGTGACCAGGGCGCGTCGTCGGTGTTGAGGAAGAAGCCCATGGCGACCGGGATGGTTGCCCGCTCCTCGTTGTGCAGCAGGAGGAAGGCATAGAGATACTCGTTCCAGGCGAGCAGCAGCGCATAGGTGCCGATGGCGATCATCGCCGGCCGCATGAGCGGCAGGTAGACCAGCCAGTAGAGCTGGAGCGGCGTCGCGCCGTCGACCCGGGCCGCCTCGTCGAGCTCGAAGGGGATGGTGTCGCTGTACTGGCGAAAGACCCAGATCGCGTAGGGCGTGGCGAAGGTCGCCATGGCGAAGGTGAGGGCCCAGAGCGTGTTCAGGAGGCCGTAATCCGACATCACCCGGTAGAACGGGATGGCGACGAAGGCCATGGGGATGAGGTAGGTAAGAAGGGCCGTGTTCGAGACCACATGGCCGTAGCGGGCCTTGAGCCGGCTGATGGCGAAGCTCGCGAGGCTGGCGACGAAGAGGACGATGGCCATGGTGGCGAGCGCCACGAAGAGGCTGTTGCCGAGCTGCCGCCAGAACTCGCGCAGGAAGTAGTGCTCCTGGAAGAGCACGGTCTGGTAGTTCTCGAGCGTCGGCCGCTCCGGCCAGAACTTGCCGGCGAAGGCGTCGGTCAAGGGCGTGATCGAGACGATGGCCATGTGGTAGATCGGCAGGATCGTCCAGATCAGGATGACGACGCCGAGGACGGCCATGAAGCCTTCCTCGAGCACCCGGCGCACCGGATGGGCGACGAGGTCCCAGAGGCCACGCCGCGGCGTGGTGCCCCGCACCCTGGCCTCGCTCCGGGCCGCCATCACTCGACCCTCCCGCCGAGCCGCCTGATCAGGATGAAGACGAGCGGCACCAGGATCGGCAGGGCCGTCATCACGGTGGCGACACCCATGTCGAGTTCCTGCAGGCGGAAGGCGTAGCGCACGCCGAGCGTCGCCAGCACATGGGTGAGCTCGTTCGGCCCGCCGCCGGTCAGGAGGTAGATGCTGTTGAAGTCGCCGAGCGTCCAGATGGTCGAGAGCAGCGTGCTGGTGACGTAGAGATTGCGGATCTGCGGCCAGGTGACGTAGGCGAACATCTGCATGCGGCTGGCGCCGTCGATCCGCGCCGCCTCGTAGTAGTCGGTCGGAATGGCGCTCCGCCCGGCCATCAGGATCAGCGTCCAGAACGGCAGGTACTTCCAGATGTGGACGGTGATCGCCGAGCCCAGCGCCAGCTTGGGGTCGACCAGCCACCAGGGGCCCTCGATCCGGAAGAAGTCCCAGAGCATGCCGTTCAGCATCCCCCACTCGGAGTTCAGCATCCAGCGGAAGGAGAGGATGGTCGGGATCGACGGCACCGCCCAGGGCAGGATGAAGAGGATCGAGAGCCAGCGGATCCAGGGCCGCTGCGACATGAAGTAGGCGGAGAGGATCAGCGCCAGGAAGAGCTTGAGGTTGACGCCGATGCCGAGGAAGGCGGCGGTGTTCCAGACCGTGCGCAGGTAGACCGGGTCGGCCAGCAGCCGCCGATAGCTGTCGGGATCCCGGCCGAGCCAGACGCCGTAGCCGACCGGCCAGACCACGAAGAGGAAGAAGACGGTGATGTAGGGGATGAGCAGGATGGCGCCCCAGGTGAGCTCCGGGGTCCAGGGCGCGGCGTTGCGCTCCGGTGCGACTGCCGCTGCGGTCTTCTCGGCATGTGCCGCCATCCCGCCATCTCCCAGCCACGGCCCGCTGCGACGCGGGCTCGGGAAGCGAGGGGGCGCCGCTCCTGCGGCGCCGCCCCCAGATCAGGCGTCAGCCCTGGAGCGCCGTCTCGACGCGCTCGATCAGCTCGTCCGCCGCATCCTCCGTCGACCAGTCCTCCAGCACGATTCGCCCGACCGCCTTGCCGATGGCGTTCTCGGTCATGATCGGCATGAAGCGGTGGTTGTAGACGAACGGGAACGGGTTCTGGGGCCGCTCCATGTACTGCAGCCGGTGGATCTCCCGGTGCGGATCGGTGCCGTCCTGCCAGAACGGCGTGTCGACCAGCGCGGGCATCACCGGGAACCAGCGGCCGAGCGAGCCCTCGAGATAGGGGCCGATGTTCTCCGGCTCGTACAGGAAGCGCATGAACTCCTTCGCCCCCTCGACGTTCCTGGCCCCCTCGAAGATCACCGCCGTCTTGATCGACGTCATGTAGACGATGGGCTCGCCGCCGGGCTTGTCCGGCCACTCGATGCTGGCGATGTTGGTCGTGTAGTTCTCCGGGTTCTGCGAGTACTGCGAGGCCGGGATCGACATGGACGGGTTGGGCGTCATCAACGTCACCTGGTTGAGGAAGTTGACGTTGTTGTCGCTGTCGATCCAGTTCACCGCACCCGGCGGGTTGCAGCGCTCCCTGACCGGCATGACGTAGCTGTCGAGCGCGTCGATCAGCTGCTGGCGATGGTCGCGGAGAACGGCGTTGCCCTGGTCGTCGATCCATTCGACGTCGAAGGCGTTGGCGAACATCATGAAATGGAAGATGGTGTCCGAGGCCGAGCTCGACATGGGCTGGCCGACGCCATAGAAATTGCGGTTGCCCGTGACCTGCCGGAGCTCGCCCTGCTGGTCGCAGTAATACTGCCAGAACTCGTTCCAGGTGCCGGGAATGTCGTCGACGCTCTGGCCGATCTCCTTCAGCAGGCTGTTCCAGACGTGGATGTGGGCGGTCTGCTGCTGGGTCGGGAAGGCGTAGTAGGACCGCTCGCCGGTCTCGCCGTTGAGCAGGTTCACCGATTCCAGCGCCACCGGCATGAACCGGTCCTTCATCGGCTCCAGCACGTCGCTGACGTCGACCAGCTTGCCCTCGTAGGCCCAGCGCGAGGTGTGCTGCAGGTCGAAGAGGAAGCCGAAGGCGAGATCCGGCACCTCGCCGGCCGAGAGCGCCGCCAGCGCCTTGACCGGCGCGTCCTCGTTGATGAACAGGCTGTAGTCGACATTGATGCCCGTCTCGGCCTCGAACGCCTTGACGATCTCGTCGAACTTGTCGTCCTCCTCCTGGTAGTAGCTCTTGTTCCACCAGATCACGAGGTCCTCGGCCGACGCCGATTGGACGGCGATGCCGGTGAGGAAGGTGCCGGCCAACAGGCCGATAGCCAGTGTTTTCATGCTCTTCGCGCTCCCTGATCCCTGAGTTGAGTCGACTCGTTGAACGGTCGATCGGTCTTCTTGCCTCGCCAAGCCCGCCGAGGGCAGCCGAAGAGTAGGGGCGTCGGCCGGGCTTTGTCAAAACCCGTGAGGCGGGCGCCGCGGCATGCCTTGTCTCGGCATCGGCCGCGTGGCAAGCTCCGCCCCGCACGAAGCGATCGGGCGACTTCGGCCAAGGGGGGGAACGACGATGCACAATCGGCGCGGGATGATCACCGGGGCAATCCTGGCCATGGGCCTGCTGGCGGGCGCACCCGCCCTGGCCGAGGACTACACCGTCGGCTACTCGCAGTTCTGGGGCACCAACCCCTTCCTCGTCACCATGGCGAACGGGGCGAAGAAGGCCGCCGCCGAGTGGGCCGAGAAGGGTGTCAATGTCGACATCATCTTCACCAATGGCGGCGACACCGACACCACCCGCCAGGTGGCCGACCTCGAGGATCTCTACGCCCAGGGGATCGAGGGCCTGATCCTCTTCCCGGGCGACAGCATCGTCGTCGCCGAGCCGGTCAAGAACATCTACAACCCCGAGGGCATCCCGGTCGTCATCACCGATATCGGCCTGCAGTCCGGCACCTGGGACACCTTCATCATCACCGACAACTATGCCGGCGGGCAGGCCGGCGCCGACCTCATGGCGGCGAACGTGCCGGCAGGGGCCAAGGTCATCACCTTCGACCACGCCCCCGGCAACGACAACGCCCAGAACCGCCAGCGCGGCTTCGAGGACCGGGCGAAGGAGCTCGGCCTCGACGTCCAGGAGGAGAAGTTCCTCAAGCTCTCGCTCGAGGAGGGACGGCGGCTGATGGAGGACACGCTGGTCGCCATCCCCGACATCAAGGGCGTCTTCTTCTTCAATCAGGTGGTGGCGCAGGGTGCGATGGCGGCGCTCGAGGCGGCCGGTCGCGACGACGTCAAGCTCGTCTCCTTCGACCTCGACCCGGTCAGCTTCGAGCTGGTCAAGGAGGGCCGGATCCTCGGCCTCGTCGTCCAGGACCCCTTCCTCATGGGCTACGAGGGTGTCAACGCCATGGTGACCAGGCTGCAGGGCGGCACGCCGGTCGAGCGGATGGACATCCCGACGAGGATCCTGACCCAGGAGAACGCGGCCGAGTTCGCCGACGACCCGCAGGTGACGGGCGGCCAGTAGCCGTCGTTCCTGGCGGATCGAATCGGCCGATGGCGGGGGAGCCGCTGCTCGCCTGCCGGGGCATCGCCAAGGCCTTCGGCGGGGTGCAGGCGCTCAGGGGCGTCGATTTCGACGTCCATGCCGGGCGCGTGCATGCGCTCGTCGGCGAGAACGGCGCCGGCAAGTCGACGCTGACCAAGATCATCGCCGGCCTCTACCCCGCCGATGCCGGCACGATGCACCTCGCCGGCGAGCCCTTGGCCGTCACCGACACGGCGGCGGCGCTCGGTCGCGGCATCGTCACCGTCCACCAGGACGTCAACCTGATCCTGACGCAGACCGTGGCCGAGAACGTCTTTCTCGCCAACGAGCCGACGACGGGGCCCTTCGGCATCATCCGCGGCCGTGAGCTGCGCCGGCGCACGGCCGAGCTGCTCGACCGCTACGCCATCGCCTGCACGCCCGACACGCTGGTGGCGGAGCTGCCCAACGACCAGCGCAAGATGGTCCAGATCCTCAAGGCCATCAGCCGCGAGGCGCGCCTCCTCCTGCTCGACGAGCCGACCTCCTCGCTCACCGAGACCGAGGTCCGCATGGTCCTCAGGCTGATCAGGGAGCTGGCCGGGCAGGGGGTCGGCATCGTCTTCATCTCCCACTACCTGACCGAGGTCTTCGAGGTCGCCGACGCGATCACCGTGCTCCGCGATGGCGCCCTTGCCCTGGCCGGCGAGCGGGCCGACCTCACCTTGCCCGACGTGGTGGCCGCCATGATCGGCCGCGAGCTGGATCACCAGCACGAGCGCGGGGCCGGCCGGGTTATTGGCGCGCCGCTGCTCGAGGTGGCCGGGCTCTCGGTGCGCGGCGGCCCGCGCGACGTCGCCTTCACCC
>ERZ795053.5349-NODE-5349-length-13299-cov-3.790547_pt1 | contig 13299 bp, 11 predicted proteins | sample MGYA00375137_ERZ795053 | MGnify/ENA primary metagenome ERZ795053 (study PRJEB30182, sample SAMN05720284) | activated sludge metagenome | isolation source: Anaerobic digester | place: Hong Kong | collected 2014-12-17 ... | reverse complement strand
GAGGCCGATCCTTATCTTGTCCAGTTTGCTGAAGGGTCTATTCCGGCGTGGCGCGGAGCCCGGGAATGGGCTACAGCATGCGGACCGACCGATGCTCACTTCTCTGCGCCTGAGCCATTTCCGCTGTTTCGAGAGCCTGCGTCTTCCCTTGGAGCCGGGGATGACGCTCTTTTTTGGGGACAATGCCCAGGGCAAAACCTCCATCCTTGAGGCGGCCTGTGTGTTGCTGCGGCTTCAATCGCCCCGTACCTCCAGCCTCTCGGAACTCGTGCATTTCGGCGCTCCCGGCTTCGCCGTTGCGGGCGACCTTGGCGACACCGAACTGCGCCATCACTACGGCCCGCGGATCCGCAAGCTGCTCGTCGACGGCGAAGCTCAGGCTTCGTCCGGACCCTACCTGCGGCAAAGCGGTCTCGTGGTCTGGATGGCGAGCGATGACCTTGCCCTGGTTCGCAGCAGTGCCGAGGGGCGTCGGCGCTATCTCGATTTCATGGCCGCCCAATTGCATCCCGGCTACGGGACGGCCCTCCGGGCCTATGACCGCGCCCTGCGCTCGCGCAATGTCCTGCTGAAGCGCGATGCGGTGCCCCGCTGGAATGAGATCGATGCCTACACCCGCCTCCTTGCGGAGCACGGCAAAATGCTGACGACCCTGCGCCGATCACTGGTGGAACGCCTCCGGCCCCATACCGCGGAGGCCCAGCGCCACATTTCCGGTCGCGAGGATGAAGGCCTCGACTTGGCTTATGAAGCCGCTTCCGGTCCCGGAGATGATCTCGCCGCCACCCTGCTGGCGCGCCGCGAGGAGGAGGTTCGGCGGCGCCAGACCGTGGCCGGTCCTCATCGGGACGACCTCATTCTCCTGGTGCAGGAACGTCCCGCCGCGAAATTCGCCAGCGAAGGGCAGCAGCGCACCGTGGCTCTGGCGCTCAAGCTCGCCCAGAGCCGGCTCTTTCTCACCGAGAAAGAACGGGCCCCGGTGCTGCTGATTGATGACGTTTTCGGTGAGCTCGATCCGGGTCGGCGCAACGCCCTCATGGCCGCTTGGCCGAAGGAGTCGCAGAAACTTATCACCACGACCCATCTCGGCTGGCTCGATGCCGCCTGCGGCAGCCCCCGGCGTCTCGTTGTTTCAGGTGGGCGGGTGGCTTGATGGGCGGGGGCGCTCTGCGCAAGGTGGCACCAATGGAAGGGTAGTCCGCTCATTGCGATTTGCGTGTATTTTAACGGGAGGGTCTCATGAGTATTGAAACTCCAGTTCATTGAAAAACGCAAATTGGGAGGTTTGTCCGAAGGGTTCGGATCCTCAACTGTCGGCTAGCTTTAGGTCCCCAGCTGAGTAGGGGCAACCTCGCCATGACTTTCCTTGGCGCCGGGGTCGCGGCGATTGACTTTGCGGGGGGCGGCTTTTACACTGTGCTTTTTCCGTCCCCGGCCTTGGCCGGGGCGGAGCCATCCACCCTGCCCCCGAAATTGATCCGACTGCGTCCTGCCATGATGAAGTGCCCTTTCCGTGCCTTGATGGCGGCTATCCTGGTCCCCGCCCTGATGTGGGCAGCCGAGAGCCGTGCCCAGAGTGCCGCGCCCGCCCCTGCCGCGGTGCCCGCTCCCGTTCTTCCGGCCGGAGTGGCCGATGTCCCCAGCGCAGCTGAACAGGCGGACGTCTCGCAAATCGAATTCGGCGCGGTGGTCCGTGTCGAGGTGGACATGCTCGGCGCCAACTACCGTGTGCCGTGGAACATCGGCGGAACCGGCTCCGGCGTGGGGACGGGATTTCTCGTTGGGAAAAACCAGTTCCTGACCAATGCTCACGTCATCAGCAATGCCCGGCTCATCTACATCCGCAAGGTGGACCTGCCGGAGCCTTTCCCCGCGAAGGTGCTCCACGTCGCCCATGATTGTGACCTCGCTCTGCTTGAATTGATCGAGCCAGGCGACTTCAAGAACTTTGAAAAAGTGACCCCGCTGGAGATCGGCGGCATCCCCAAGCTTAACACCACGGTGACGGCGGTCGGTTATCCGATCGGTGGGGATCGGATCTCGGTGACTCGCGGGGTGGTTTCGCGGATCGATTTCCGTCCCTACTCGCACTCGGCGGTGGACAACCATCTGACCATCCAGGTGGACGCGGCGATCAATCCCGGGAACAGCGGTGGCCCGGTCCTCCAGGACAACAAGGTGGTCGGGGTGGCATTTCAGGGATTCTCCGGGGCCGTGGCCCAAAACACGGCCTACATGATCCCGGTGCCGGTGGTGAACCGCTTCCTCAAAGACATTCAGGACGGGCATTACGACAACTATGTGGATCTCGCGACCTCGACGATCAATCTGCTCAACCCCGCGCAACGGCTGGCCCTGGGTCTGCCCAATGATGGCACCGGGGTCATGGTGGTGAATGCGGATGCTTCCAGCTCGGCGGCGAAACTGCTCCTCACGGGGGACGTGCTCCTCGCAATCGACGGCCACGCTATCGCCAGCGACGGCTTTGTGGAGATCGAGGGCGAGCGCATCAACCTGAATGAAATCGTGGAGCGCAAGTTCGCGGGCGACAAGGTGAAGATCGATATCCTGCGGGACGGGGTCAAAAAGTCGATCGAGGTTGAGCTGCGCCGGTTCCTGCCCTATCTGATCCAGGCCAACCTCTATGAGCAGAAACCTCAGTTTGTGCTCTTTGCGGGTCTGCAGTTCCAACCGCTCGACCGCAATATGATGGAGGTGTTCAACATCGCTTCGATGGATGTGCGCTACTTCTTTGCCAACTACGGCGACCACGAACTCTACCGGGAGCGGCCCCAGGTCGTGGTGCTGACGGCGGTGCTGCCTGACGAGATCAATACCTACCTTGAAGGCTATGTCAGCCATGTCGTGGATACGGTGAACGGCCAAAAGATCCAGCGACTTCAGGACATCTACGATGCGCTCAAGGACGGCGTCGCCGAAAAAGGGCACGAAGATTTCCACGTCATCCGGCTGCTCAATGAAGGCCGGCCTCTTGTTCTCGAACGGAACAAAGCGGCGGAGGCCCACGCGCGGATTCTCCGGAAGTACAACGTGAGCTTTGATCACTACATCGAAGTGCCCTTGATCGAGCAGGTCATGGGCAAAATGCCACCGATCAAAGATGAGTCCCCGGAGGCCGGGAAGGAGGCGAAGCCTGAAAACAAGGCCGCCGGCCCCAACGGGAAACCCGCCGGAACCGCCAAGCCGGAATAACCCCGAGTCCCTTCCCACCTTGCTGAACAACTTTCCGTCTCCGATTGTTCCCATGAAGAATTCTTTCCGCCTCCTTGCTTCCACCCTGGTTCTGCCCCTTGCGCTGGTCATTGGTCCCCTCTCCGCCCAGGAGAAGCCCCAGCCCGTCGGCGCCGATGGTCCCAGTCCGTCGAACTCCCTGGTCCGGGTCAATGCCACCCTTCAGGCCTACAATTTCCTGCGTCCCTGGGAAAAGGGAAATCCCACCCCGCGCCGTGGTCTCGGGGCTCTGCTCTCCGGTGGCCGTGTTCTCGTGACGGCGGAATTGGTGGTCAACTCGACCTACATCGAGCTCGAACTGCCAACCACCGGGGAAAAAACTCCGGCCCGCATTGTGGGGTTGGATTATGAGGCCAATCTTGCGCTGCTCGCGCCGGTCGATGAGAAAAGCCAGATGCTGGCCAAGATGGTTCCCTTTGAGCTGGACCTGACGGTGAAGGCTCCCGACACGATTTCGGTCTGGCAGGTAGAGGACAATGGTGACGGGGTCTCGACCGATCTCGACGTGCTGCGCGCCACGGTGGGCGAGTATTTCGTGAGCGGCTCCATCCTCCTCGTCTACCAGGTCAAGGGCTCGCTCCAGTACCGGGCCAACAGTTTCACCCTTCCGGCGGTTCGTAACAACAAGCTCGTCGGTCTGCTGCTCAGTTACGACTCCAAGGAGCTGACCAGCTCGCTCCTCCCCGCGCCGATCATCCAGCATTTCCTCGATGACCTGAACGATGGCAAGTATGACGGTTTTCCCTCCATCGGATTGGGGTTCGCCCAGACGTTGGATGACCAGTTCCGGAAATTCACCGGACTGGAGCAGGTCAAGGGCGGAGTCTTTGTGCGCAACGTCGCCAAAGAAGGGTCCGCCGCCAAAGCCGGCATCAAGGAAGGGGACGTGATCGTGAAAATCGCGGGCAAGGAGATCGATTCCCGTGGAAACTATGCTCACCCGATCTACGGAAAGCTCAATTTCAGCCACCTCGTGCGGGGTGATGCCAAGGTCGGGGACACGCTGAAATTTGACCTGATCCGCAAAGGCAAGCCGCTCACCGTGGACGTAAAGCTGGAGCGCCGGGAGCCGGGCAGCTATCTCATCGATCCCTACATGTTTGACCGGGGTCCACGGTATTTGATTTTCGGTGGTCTCATCTTCCAGGAATTGACGCGTCCCTACTTGGAATCCTGGGGAAAGGACTGGCCAACCCGCGCGCCGTTCAACCTGGTCTATTCAAATGCGAACCCGGAGAAATACGAACAACAGGGACGCGAGAAATTGGTCTTTCTGAGCCAGGTCCTCCGGACTCCAGCCACGCTTGGCTATGAGAATCTCAACTCAATCGTGGTCGACAAAGTCGATGGCAAGCCGATCAAGAGCCTGGCCGACCTCGCGGACGCACTCAATGGGGTGACCCTCAATGGTCTGCACAAGATCGAGCTGGAGGACTACCCCCGACTGATCTGGGTGCATGACGGGGTCTCCCGCAAGGTCAATGACCAGCTTCTCGGTTATGGCATTGGTTCGCTGACCCGGTTGGAGTAAGCCCTGGATCCGGTTCTGCCTTTGCCCGCATGCCTCCCGCCACATTTCTGTCCCGATTTGGCGCCGTCTTCGATCTGGACGGCGTGCTGATCGATTCGCATGACCAGCATGAGCGGAGCTGGTTCCTCCTGGCTGATGAACTTGGGCTCCCTTTGACCAAGGAGCAGTTCAAGATCAGTTTCGGAATGCGCAATGCCATGGTCATTCCCGAGGTGTTTCACTGGGCGAGTCCGGAGGATGCTCGCCGGATCCAAGAACTGGGGGATCGCAAAGAAGCCCGCTACCGCGATCTGTTGAGGGACGAAGGACTGGAGCCGTTGCCGGGGGTGCTTTCGCTGCTCGAAGGGCTCCGAGCCGCTGGGATTCCCTGCTCGGTGGGGTCCTCGACCCCCCGGGAGAACGTGGGCGCGGCGCTGGAATTGGCCGGGTTGCAAGGGTATTTCTCTGCCTACACCGCGGCCGAAGATGTGGCCCGGGGGAAACCAGACCCTGAGGTCTTTCTCAAAGCGGCGGCCAAAATCGACCGCGACCCCGCATGGTGTGTGGTTTTTGAGGACGCCCATGTCGGCGTCGCGGCCGCCCGGGCCGCAGGCATGAAGGTGGTGGCGGTGACCACAACGCATCCGGCGGAGAGTTTCAGCGAGGTCGATTGGATCGTTTCCTCGCTCGGCGAGGTCACTCTCGACCGGCTCCAGGCATTGTTTGTTTGAACCGGAGAGACTGGGGACCTTTTTTTCGGGAGAACTGCTTTCTTTTGGCACACTCTCTGCTATGGTGCGCCCCGGTGGCTCGACAGCAGCCCGAACGGTTGTACCGCGGTTCTTTGTCGACACTTGTTTGCTTCAGCGCGCCCTCCGTCAGTGACCCCCATTCCGAAAAAATCCGTCAAAATCGTCCCGGCGACCCTCAAAGATCTCGCAGCCCTTGTCGAGCTCACGATGGATCTCTTCCGGATGGAATCCGATTTCGAACCGAACCGGGAAAAACAGGAAAAGGGTCTCCGCCTCATCCTTGAGGAGCCGCAACGGGGAAGGATCTTTGTACTCCGTTCCGACCGGCAGATCATCGGGATGGTCAATCTCCTGTTCACCATCAGCACCGCCATGGGGGGATTCGTCCTCATTCTGGAGGATTTCATCATCCATCCCGACCACCGAGGGCAGGGCTACGGGGCCCGTCTCATGGAGTATGTCATCGACTTTGCCCGGAAAAAGGATTTCCTCCGCATCACTCTGCTGACGGACAAGCTTAGCGAAGATTCCCAGCATTTCTTCCGCAGTCTTGGATTCCGCGATTCCGCGATGATACCGATGCGGTTGATGATCGACGGGGCGGTGCCCCAGACCTTCTGCACGGAACCGCAGGAAGAGTGAAATTGCCTCTTCCGGGCTTTAAAACGGCACCTCGTGGTAGTCGAGGGCCCATTCCCGCATGAAGCGCACTCGCTCCGGACGGATTCGGTAAATGATGAGATCGGGATTCTCCGGACTTCCGAGATAGTGTCGGAGCAGAGGGGTGGCCGCCCAAATGGCGGCGATCTCCGCCGCATCGGTCAGCTCTTCCGCCGTTCCGGTGATGCGGACCTGGTCATGGTCCGACGTCAGGTAGCAGAGCTCGACCCGGGGATTGGCCGCGATCTCGGCGGTTTTACCATAGCGCCGCAGGTTGGCCACATACACCGTGAAGCCGTCCACTTTGACCGGGGAAACCGGTCGGAGGCGTGGTTGCGGGCCGTCCATCGTCGCCAGCATGGGAAACTTGGCCTCCCGCATCGCCTGTTGGGCGATCTGCGGGAGGTCGGCGGGATCGATGGGGGCTGGTTGGGGCTGGGCCACTCCCGGACAGGCAGGGACTGATGGGGCAAAGTTGCCGGTTTATTGGTAGCTGGCTTCGACCCGCTGGGCGACGTCCTTGTAGTCGTAGCTGGCGGCGTAAATCTGCTTGAGGGCATCAAGATACTTTTCCTTGTGGCCCATTTTTTCATAGAGCAGTCCGAGGTTGTAGAGCAGCTCCATTTTGGTGTCGTCCATGACCGGGACTTCCTTGGCGGCTTCCTCGAACTGGGCGGCCGCGAGGTCGTTCATGTTCAGATTGGCCATGCATTGTCCGAGCATGTTCATGCCACGGATGCGCAGGTTGGGGCTTTTCCGGGCAGCCTGTAGCTGGGGGATCGCTTCTCGGTAATAGCCGGCGTCGAACAGGTGCTTGCCGTAGTCGAAGCGAAGCTGCATGTCGGTCGGGTTCCGCTCGACACGAACCTTGGACTCTTCAATGAGCTTGGCACTGAGGGTGCGTTTGAGCTGGAGGTGATCCTCTTTGACCCGCTCGATTTCGGGATGGTCGGGATATTGCTCGATGAACTGACTGAGTTCGCGGAGTTGGCGGCGCCCGATTTCCTCGCGGACGTCCGCGATCTTGCGTTCCAAAGCCGGGTCATTGCCGCTCAGGTGGTGGGCCCATTCGTAATAGCTGAGGGAGGTTTCGAATTCCTCCAATTGCTCGTAGGAGGAGGCCAGTTCCCGGGTCACAGCCAGGTTGTTGTTGTCCTCCGCATAGTCGACCAGGAGGCTTTCCACACGCTCGCGGAGCTGTTCGGGGGTGAGGCCGGAGCGGTTCTGCTGCTCGAGCTTGGTCGCCTCATCCTTGTTGTGCATCAGGTCACGGATGTTCGCATCCCGGGACCAGCCACCCTTGCGCATGGATTCGCGGGCGGTCGCGTCCTTCTCCATTTTGATGGCCACCAAGTCGCTGGGGTCGGCTTGGCGGATTTTGGAGAAGACCTCGGCCGCTTCGGCGAACATCTCCTGTTCCATGAAGAAGGTGCCCAACTGGTGTTTGTATTTGTTGTTGTTGGGATGGGCCTCAGTCAAGGTCTCGAGGGCGAAACCCGCCGTGCTGGGCATTTCGGCGGCCATCGCTGCTTCATAAACGATCTGGTTGCCCTGGGCGTTGTGCGGATCACTGGCGAGAACCTCCTTTTCCACGAGGACGAGGGTTCCCAGCGGGTCCTTTTTCACTTCGCGGGCCAGTTTCATGGCGGCGATCGCTTCGGAGCCCATTTTCATTTTCTTCCCCTCGTTGGAACGCAGGGCGGCACTGCGGAGCAGTCGCCGACAATCCAAAAAGCGGGGTTCCTCCTTGAGAACGGCCTGGAAAAGACTGACGGCATAGCTCCAGTTCTTCAGCTCGATGGCGCTCGTGCCACGGAGGTAAAGATCGCGCAGTTTTTTGGGAAGTTCGGATTCTTTGACGACGTCGGACATGGAAAAAGTGACTCGATGACAGAGGATGTTGTTGGACCGGCGGTCGGTCTGTGCGACCCACCGGAACGCGCATTTTAAGGCGTTCCGGCCTCGTTCGTCCAGAAATTGTTTCTGGGAATCCCGCCTTCTTGAGAATAGGCGGCCTCCTGGAAGAAGGAACGGTGGGGTTGGAATGATCAAATTGTCACCCATCGGACCCGGGAGGGCCATTTTGTGCCCGCATGGGCGAGGACGAAATTCACGCTTCTCCAACCGGGGCAAATCTGATAGAAGCGCAGCATGGTTTCCTCGCCCCGTCTTTGCTGGTCCCTCCTTGCTGTCGTGCTGCTCGCTTCCTTGGAGCCGCCTGCACGGTTGGTTGCCGAAGCGGTCAAAGACCGGGAAGGGGCGGTGCGCCAGGATCAGGCAAAGCTGGAAAACAGCGGACGCTGGATCTACAACGACGTTGAGAAAGGCTTTGCCGAGGCGGCCCGGACCGGGAAACCTCTCCTGGTCACGCTTCGCTGCGTTCCCTGCGTTGCCTGTTCGGGCATCGATGCCCAGGTGCTGCTGGAGGAAGCGACCCTGAAACCACTCCTTGACCAGTTCGTCTGCGTCCGCGTCATCAATGCAAACACGCTGGATTTGAGTCTGTTCCAATTCGACTACGACCTGTCCTTTTCGGTATTGTTCTTCAATGCCGATCGCACCGTTTACGGCCGGTTCGGCTCCTGGACCCACCAGAAAAACGCCCAAGAGCAGAGCACGGCGAGCTTCCGGGCCGCTTTGGAGGGAGCCCTCGCGGTGCATCGCGACTATCCGGGGAACAAGGCAGACCTGGCGGGCAAACAGGGAGGACCCACGCCTTTCAAAGAACCGGTGGCCATTCCTCTCCTGGCGGAGAAATATCCCCGCGAGTTGGATTGGAAAGGCCAGGTGGTGAAGAGTTGCGTCCATTGCCACATGGTCGGTGACGCCTTCCGTGGTTATTACCGATCGGAACGCCTGCCCATGCCCCTGGAGTGGCTCTATCCCTTTCCCCAACCGGAAACGATCGGTCTCAGTCTGGCCCCGGAAAAGGCGGCCACGGTCTCCGCTGTTGAACCGGCCTCCGCGGCGGCGCTCGCCGGCCTCCAGGTAGGGGACGGGCTCTTGAAGTTGGGTGGTCAGCCACTGGTTTCCACGGCCGATGTCAGTTGGATCCTGCATCGGGCTCCGGATGGGGGTGCGACCCTGCCGGTTGAGTTGCTGCGCGGTGGGCGGACGATGACGGTCCCTCTGGTTCTGTCCGGGGGCTGGCGCCTCCGCACCGACGTGACCGGACGGGCTGCCGTCTGGCCGATGCGGGGCATGGCTTTGGGCGGACTCGTGGTCGAGGAGTTGGGCCCGGAGCGCCGTCACCAGCGGGGGATTGATGACGGGAACCTGGCCTTGTTTGTCAAAGGCGTCGGCAAATATGGCAACCATGCCGCAGCGGGCAAGGCGGGATTCCATAAGGACGACATCGTGGTGGAGATCGACGGGCTGACGACAAAGCTCACCGAGAGCGAGATTCTTGGGCACCTGCTGACCAAACGCCTTCCCGGGGAGAAGGTGAAGACCGTTGTGCTCCGTGGTGACAAAAGGGTGGAATTGATGCTGCCAATGCAGTGAGGGGCACATCTTGGTCGGCCAGGAACCGGTCGCATTTTCCGTCTGCCACGGCTTAGGATTCACCGGGAGCCGAGCGTTGGTTTCATCAGGCTCGCGGCCAGGCCCCCGCCGAGGCTGAGGAGGAAGCCTCCGGCCTGCAGGACATTGACCTGTTCGCCGAGCACCAGCCAGGCAAGGAAGAGGGTGCCCAAAGGCCCAACTGTTCCCATGATGGCGAACTTTTGTGGCCCGGCCCGGCGCAGTCCGGAGCCGAGGAGGAAGGAAGGAACCACCGTGCCGAACACCGCCAGCAGCAGGCCGCATCCATAGACCCGGGGCGGCAGATGCAGCAGCGTGCCCGGGGGGCGTGTCAGGCCATGGTGCGCGAGCATGAAGAGGCAGGAAAAGCCGACCACAATGCTGGTGAACCGCAGCGAACCCACGGCAGCGATGACCTTTCCGCTGAACAGGAGGAAGATTGCGTAGGTCAGGGCGCTGAGGAACACCAATCCCATCCCGAGCAGCAGCGTGGACCGGTCTTCATCGCGGCCATGGGCCTCCCCGAAAAAGGCGGTCACGATCCCGGCATAGGATGTCAGGGCGACGAGCAGTAGGGAAGGGCGGAGCCGGTAGCGTCCGAACAGGGCGGAGAAAACCAGGACCAGCGTCGGATACGTGTAGAGCACCATCCGCTCCAGTCCCACGCTGATGTATTGCAGGCCGGAGAAATTGACCAGACTGGACAGGTAATAGCCAAAGAAACCGAGTCCGGCCATGGCAGCCCAGAGCCGAGGCGTCAACGGACTGGCGGAGCGGCGGTGGCTCCAGATCCCGGTGATGAGAAAGACCGGCAAGGCAAAGAGCATCCGCAACACCAGCACGGTGAGGGCATCTGTCCCCTCGGCATAAGCGAACTTGGCGATCACTCCTTTGGAACAGAAAAACAGTGACGAGCCGGCTACGATGAGAAAGGTCAGGAAAGACGATTCTTGACGGCGGGTTGGTGGGACTGGGTCCGGGGCATTCATGGAGGGATTGCCTCCCGGAGCCAACAAAAAAGCCCGCTCCGGAAGACCGTGCGGGCTGGGGTGGTTGGTGGGGTGTCGAGGTGCTTTGGATCCTTCAATACCGCGCCATCCGACCACAGAAGCCCGCGCTTTGGATAATCCAAAGCCAAGCGGCAGGGCGGAGTGAACGGGAACGAAGCATCAACGCGACACCATTGTTCCGGCCTTTGGCAATGTCAAGTGGGTCGAAGGAGTCAGGGGCATTGCCAACAGAGCTGCCCGCTCTCCGCCCCGGTCAGCCACGCCACGGAATGGGCTTCCGCCACGGTGGGGATGTCGGTTTTCTCGAGCAGGTGGCGGATCACCCTCTCTGGGACCGCGTGTTCGCGGTCCTGGTTCTGTCGCAGGATCGTGGGCAATGGTGGCTCCAGATAGGTGATGTGGATCCGGGCCTCATAGTCGTGGCAGAGATCGATCCATTTCCGGCGCAGGGATGCGGTCACGTTCGTGGCATTGAACGCGAAATCGCGACCGGCCCGGAGATGGACGCGGCATTCTTCCCGGGCGGTCTGGATGACAAGACCCTGGTTGTCGGTCGGTTCGATTCCCATGCGACGGCGGATGTTGTCCAAAGAAACCACGGGCAGCTCGGGATGGTTCCGTTCCAGCCAGGTGTCCTTGCCCGATCCGGGAATCCCGCTCATCAGGATGACCGAGGATCGATAGTGTTCATGGGGGACAAAGAACAGATTACTCAAGGAGTCCCGGTAAAAGAGGAAGCGGGCTTGGTCATTGGCGAAGGGGTAGGGATCGGAATAGCATCCCAGCTCCTTCGCCAGGTCTTTCCAAAAATAGAGCATCGACTCCTCCCGGGTGTTTTCCACGGTATCCCGACCCCGGTAATCCGCCAGAGTGAAGAGATGCAGCAGGTCGTTGGGGACCAGCCAGGAGTGTCGGATAACTTCGGCTTCGGGGGCTTCCTTGTCGAGCAGGAACACCGGACGGCCATGGTAGCGCACCAGACGGGCGATGCGTTCCCGTTCCTCCAGAGGGCAGTGCAGTTCGCGGAGAATGCCGCGAGCCAGGGATTCACCGACGATCGAGTGCCGCGGGGAGCGGGTGCGTCCGGTCTCCGGTTCGATGTGGGTGGTCGCGGGTTTCCCGGCATCGTGGAGGAGGGCGGTGAACACCAGGGCGATCTGTGAAGACCGGGGCAGGTCCCGGTATTCCGGCAATTTCTCCACTTCGCGGCACACCAGGAGGGTGTGGGTCCAGACATCGCCCTCGGCATGCCAGACCGCGTCCTGCAGGCAATGCCGCATCGCCTCCGCCCAAGGGCGCGAGGCGGCCCATTCGATGATGGCTCCGTTGGAGGAGGCCAGAATGTCGTTCCAATGTTTCATGCCCAGATATCCGCGGTGGGGGACAGGTGGTTGGGAACCATCGTCCGGTGTTGCCAGTGTTCGCTCTGTTTCACTCGTTCGACGAATTCCGGACGCACGATTTTGGCCCTCCCGGTGACGATCCCATCGGCCTCGGTGCGGAGATACAGCCCCTCCATGCGGTGGTCGGTGAGGCCGGTCCAGGGATGGTGGAATTCCGCGCCAAAAGCGGATTCCCGGATCATTTCGAGGAGTTGGTCGTGGCTTGCCGCTCCCTGGTGGAGGATCGGGACGGTCCACAGTCCGGTGTTGTCCAACATCGTGAGACGGCTCTCCAAGGAGAGAAAACAGGCACCTTCCTTGTCATAAATATCGAACTCAAAAAAGTAGTGCGGCAAATTCCGGTAGTGGACGCTGTGGCAGGCATACAGCCATTCGCCAAAGAGAATGAAGCGGTCTTCGAGGAGACTCTCCAGAAGATCCCGTTTTACCGCTGTCCACTGTTTGAAGAGATCATACTGGGGATGCATCCCTTCCGTGATCTCGTGGCCCCGGCATTGTAGGACGAGTCGTCCCGCCGTGGTGAAATGAATCCCCACGTTGGTGCCGTCGACTTTTTCTTCGACGATCAGCGATGGGTCGGCGAGGAAGGCGGAAGAGCGCTTCGCCCCCCAATGCTTGTCGTCTTCAGTGCCTTGGGAACCGAAGAGATGCGGGGTGCGCGGGTATTTGACGAAATCGTCGCGGGTGGTGCCCATGGTTCAACGGGGGAAATGGGTGGTCGCTCAGGGGTCGGTCGCGATCCACCGCGCCGACCGGAAGGTTGGAGGTTCGACGGAACCGGCGCTTGAGTTATTCGAGAGGATTACCCCTTTGTTTGATCCCCCGCCAAGGCGGTGCCCCGGGGCAGCGGTGCGTCAGTGCGATCGATTCCCGCAGGCTACCAGAGCCGCCGCGACCTCACCCTTCATTCAGCAAGCGGCCGCAGATCGTTTCGGCGCTTTGCTCACGCATGTTGAGAATTTCCACCTGGTCGGGATCTTCCGGTAGATCGGTTCCGGCGGCGTGGAAGAGCCATTTCACTGCGCGTGGGTGACAGGCCACGATGCGGAGGGGATCATCCCCCTCCACCAGGCTTTGTAGCCTCGGGTCTTTGCGGGCGGACATTTCGCAGAGATCGGGCACCGCTTCGAAGGTTGCCCCGGAGGCGCAGAGGCGCTGCAGGACCTCGTCCTTGGTTCCTTGGGGCACCA
>ERZ795053.5346-NODE-5346-length-13305-cov-10.844302_pt1 | contig 13305 bp, 9 predicted proteins | sample MGYA00375137_ERZ795053 | MGnify/ENA primary metagenome ERZ795053 (study PRJEB30182, sample SAMN05720284) | activated sludge metagenome | isolation source: Anaerobic digester | place: Hong Kong | collected 2014-12-17 ... | reverse complement strand
TCAACCTTTGATATTAATCTGAATAATTTACCCGATACCCCCGAAATTTTTGCTCCCGGTTATATTTCTACGGGAATGTACGAACGCGATGTGGCCATTACGCTCGATGGAAACGAGATTTACTACTCGTTATTTCAGGGCGATTGGAATACTATTATGGTAGCCAAAAAGGCTAATGGGGTTTGGCAGGAACCTGTTGTTGCTCCATTTGCAAGGGATACGTTGTTTTTTTATGCAGAGCCGGCCTTGTCTGTCGATGGAAACAAAATATATTTTCTTTCCACAAAGCCTCGCGAAAACGAAACAGCCAAGCCGGGATGGAGCAACCAAAACATTTGGGTGGCAAATCGAAACGCTGATGGAACTTGGGGCGAAGCAGAACCTTTACCCGAAAATATAAACGAGTTCGAGGAGTTTTTCCCTTCGTTAACCAATGATGGTACGCTTTATTTTACCCGCACCGATGCAGAGTCGGGTATATCGCAAATTTTTCGTTCAAAATTGGTCGGTGGTATTTATCAAGATCCCGAGAAATTGCCTGAACCGATTAACGGCAAAGGAACTATTTTTAACGCTTGTATTGCTCCAGACGAAAGTTATTTGATTGGGTGCACGGTTGGGCGCGACACTGCAAATCCGAAACAGGCTACATATATGCTTTTCTTCCGTAACGCTGATGATACGTGGACTGATGGTGTCGATTTGACTAAAGCCCTTGATTTGCCTTGTCCAAGGGCTATAAGTATTTCGGTTTCGGCGGATGGGAAAATTTTATTTTTTGCTTCAACTGCTAAAACTTTAGAGTTTAAAGACCTTTTGCCGGAATGGCGGTTAACTTCCATTGCAAAAAGGCGTTTATCGCCCGGCAATGGGAATTCGGACATTTACTGGATGAAAATAGAAGATAACTTTAGCAGGTTGAGACGGTAATAGTACGGTTTGGTTAGTTTACTATATGCTAAAGCGATGCAGGTTGTGCCTGTGTCGCTTTTTTATTGGTTAAGGGAAAACTTTGGGCGTGGCGTTTCTTTTACATTTTAATAGGTAATATTGTTATTTTTAACAGGTAAATAAAACCGGACCGACAATGAGAAAAGTTGTATTGATGTTACTATCGGGCATAGTCTTGTTGGCTTGTAAAAAGCAGGAGGTAAACATTATTCCTGTTCCTATGCAGGTAGTACAGGAAAAAGGGAACTTCAATATAAATAAATCGACAAGAATACTTATAGATACAGACGATAGCGTTGCGTTTAAGGTGGCAACCTACTTTCAGAATTTGCTAAAGTCTAAAGGGCTTATTCTTGAGTTGGATAAGGTTGTCAACTTTCCGGATTTAAAAAACGCTATTTATTTTACAAAGAAAGGCTTTGTCGATTCGCTGGGAGTGGAAGGGTACATGCTAACGGTAAATACAGGAAATATTACAATTTGCGCCAATTCGGGTTCGGGATATTTTTATGCTGTTCAAACGTTACGCCAGTTAATGCCAATGGGGTTCGAGAGTGCTAATGCAAATTATAGTCGGCTGTCGGTTCCTTGTGTTCGGATTATAGATAAGCCAACATTTGGGTGGCGTGGGTTGAATTTGGATTGTTGCCGTCATTTTATGAGCAAGGATTTTGTAAAGCGTTATATCGACTTGCTGGCTTACCATAAGATGAATATTCTGCATTGGCATTTAACGGAAGATCAGGGATGGCGAATCGAAATTAAAAAGTACCCAAAGTTAACGGAAGTTGGCGCATGGCGCCAATTAGCCGATGGAACAGAGTACGGTGGTTATTACACTCAGGACGATATTCGTGAGATTGTTGCCTATGCTGCCGAGCGTTACGTAAATATTGTTCCCGAAATAGAGATGCCCGGACATTCGGTTGCCGCGTTGGCATCGTACCCACAACTTTCGTGTACGGGAGAACCATTAAAAGTGGAGACTAACTGGGGTGTTTTCAAGGATATTTACTGTGCCGGGAATGAGTTTACTTTTACATTTTTACAGGATGTGTTAACCGAGGTTGCCGATTTGTTTCCATTTCCTTACATCCATATTGGTGGCGATGAGGCGCCAAAGTACCGTTGGGAAAATTGCCCTAAATGTCGGGCAAGATTAAAAAGTCAAAAGTTGAAAAATTACGAGGAGTTGCAGCAGTACTTTATTAGCCGGATTGCAAAATTTTTAGAGACAAAAGGTAGGAGAATAATTGGCTGGGACGAGATTTTGGAAGGTGGTCGTCCGCATAACGCCACGGTTCAAGCATGGCGAGGAATGGACAGGGTCGATTCGGCGGTATTTGCAGGTGCGCCGGTAATTGTTTCGCCAACTAGCCACTGTTACTTCGATTATCCTGTAGATGTCATCGATTTGCGTAAGGTTTACTCGTTTAATCCCATTCCCGACGGGATTTCTGTGCAGCAGAAAAAGCTGATTTTGGGAGGCGAGTGTAACATGTGGACGGAACATGCTCCTCAGAAAACTGTCGATTCTAAATTGTTTCCACGAATGTTGGCGCTTAGCGAAGTTCTATGGTCGTATCCGAAGGTGCGTAGTTATGATAAATTTTTGGAACGAGTTCGTAGGCATTATGGGCGGTTGAGCAATATGGGTGTGAATTATGGCTTTGAGCAAAGTGCGGTCAAAGTTAATAGCCAACTTTCAGCAGATGCTAAGTCTATTACGGTAAGCATTGAACGGGGACAGGAAAACCTTGAAATATTTTACACTATCGATGGTGCAGAACCGATAACCAAGTCGATTAAGTACAAAAAGCCTTTTGTACTCAAAGAAAGTGCAACGGTTAAGGCTGTCGCATTTCTAAATAATAGTAGAGTTGGCGAAGTTTTTACCCGTGAATTTGTACTATCGAAATCAACTGGCAAAAACGTAAAGTTGGGGTTTGCTCCTGCAACAAAGTATATGGGAGGTGGACTTCAGGCCTTGGTTGACGGGCGAAAAGGAACCGAGGCCTATAACGATGGAATTTGGCAGGCTGTACAGGGTAGCGATATGGTAGCAACCGTCGATTTGGGCAAAAGTCAACCTATAAGCACCGTTTCGGTAGGTTTTCTACAGTCGAATCCTTCGTGGATATTTATTCCTAAACAAGTTGATTTTTTTACATCGGTTGGTGGAACCGATTTTACTTTAGTTGGCACCGTATTATCTCCGGTGAAGGCCGAGGATGAAGGGTTAATTCGACATGATTTTACGTTGAATGTAAAAGGTATAAATTGTCGGTATGTTAGGATGGTTGCTTGTAGCATTGGTAACTGCCCCGATTGGCATCCGGCAGCGGGATCGCCTTCATGGCTTTTTGCCGAAGAAATTTCGATATATTAATATAGAAAATTTGATAAGTTTGAAATAACGAGCGGAAACTACGATTTTGCCATCTCTCTCTTGCCAAGACATTTTAATTAACAGGGGAATTAGATGTTTCGATTTGATAGCATCGATTAAAGTTACTCAACCTAAATCTCCCAATTTTTTTACAACCTCATCCCGGTAATTACGTCCAATGGGAATTTGCTTTTTGTCGATTTCGACAAATGCATGGGTAAAGACCTTAACCTGTTTAACGTTTACAATATATGCACGATGAATTCGTATAAATTGAGCACTATCAAGCATCGTCTCGATTCCCGATAAGCGGAGGTAGCAAACCAGCGTGTTTTGCTTCGTGTGGACTTTTATGTAATCGTCTAAACTTTCGATGTAAAGGATATCGTTAACATCAACCTTGTAGTTTTTTTTGTCCGATTTAAGCACAATGTGCTTTTGCTCGGAGGTTGGAGTTTCTGTAGTAATCTGCTTGACGGTTTCGTAGAACTTGTTTACGGCTTTAAGGAAACGTTCGAAAGGTATAGGCTTTACCAGGTAATCCAAAGCATCCACATCGAAAGCCTCGGCAGCATAGTTCCGGTAGGCTGTGGTGAAAATGACTTTTGGCGGTTGGGGAATCGATTTTAAGAATTCTAACCCATTAATTCCCGGCATTTCAATATCAAGAAAAATCAAATCGATTTTATTGCTGTGTAGAATGTTTAATGCTTCCAACGCATTCGAAAAGCATCCCAACACTTCAAAATTGCCTATTTTATCCACGTATCCATTAATAACCCTCAGGGCGATAGGCTCATCGTCGATAATTATGCACGAGTATTTTGCCGATATTTCCATTTCTATGTTAAATCCAGGTGGAGTAAAACTCTAAACTCGTTGTTATCATTTTCAACTTTTAGCATATATTTTTTACCGTACAGTAAGTTTAACCGCTCTTCAACGTTTTTAAGTCCAAGACCGTTTGTTGCGGTCGATTTTTCGGAATCGAAATTGTTAACTATTTCAAAGTTAAGTTGCTCGTTTTTGACTATTATGGTGATGGCTATATTGCTTTTCCCCGAACTTTTATTCGCGCCGTGTTTAAAGGCGTTTTCAACAAAAGTGAAGAGAATTAGTGGAGCAATGTTATAGTTGTCGGTAATTTTCGGGTAATCGAACTTAACGCTTAGCCGGTTGTCGTGGCGAAGTTTTTCCAGGTCGATATAATTTTGAATAAACTGAATTTCGTTTGCAAGGGGAACTTTCTCCTTGTCGCATTCATAAAGCATGTAGTCGAGCAGAGTTGATAGTTTCAGTATAATTTCGGGTGTTGTTTGGGAATTTTCCATCCATAACCCGTACAGGTTGTTAAGCATGTTAAAAAGAAAATGGGGGTGGAGTTGTCCTTGTAAAAGTTTTAGCTTGGCCTCTTTCAACTTTAATTCCGTTTCCATTTTTTGCTGTTCAGCCTTATTCCTTTCGATGAGTTTTGTGTATGTTTCCTTAATAAAATGGACAATTGCGGCAAAAAGAATTATTAAAAAGCTGCCCGAAACCAGTAAAATTAAATCCGTTTTGTTGGGAAGCGACGATAGCGGGTAATGGTAAGCCGTGTACCAAATAATAAATATAATGGCCATTATGTTTATCCAAACGGAAAATATTACCGAAAATAGTAGTAGGTATAGGAACTTAAATATTTCGCCATTGAATAGGTATCGGGGAATTAAAAAGTAGTTGATGAAGTAGCTTACGCCGAAACTCATTACGGTTAGGATAATTGTAACTGTTATACGAATTCGAAAATCGTAACTGCTATTGCTGAAAATGAGTAAAAGCAGTAATGCTGCAAGAATCCAGTAAAGGATATTCCAAATGCTTCGATACTTGTCCGATAGGATTATATTTTCGCTTACGAATTTCATTATTCCAAAGATAGTTGCAAAAGGCAACAGTAAAAATGTTTTAATTCGAAATTTCGGCGAACCGCCAATTTGTTACCCCGAACAACATTTTTCCGTAAATTCCATGAATTGTTGTTTATGCGGGGACAATTGTTGGCAGTTAATCGAAATAGTTTTTATAAACTTGCACGATGCTCTAAAATTGGCTTATGTTTAACTTAAAACTTAAAAGCCATGCTACGTTTACATTTAATTGAAGGAGGCCTCTGGTGGATGCTTCCAATTTACATTTTATGGTTAACCGTAATTGTACTAACGGTATTATTAATTGTAAGGTATTTGAAAACCGGGGAGGATAGCAAAAGGATACGTGAAGTTATTCTATTCCTTGGAAGTTTTGCCTTTTTATACGGAATGCTGGGGCAAGCGCTGGGAATAATGCAAATGATGAACTGTGTAGGAGAAGTTGGAAACATTGCTCCGGCAATTATTGCCAAGGGATTTGTAGTATCAATGTTGCCAACCATGTATGGATTTGTACTAATGCTTGTTTCGTTTGTAGTTTGGTTTGTTGCAAAACGAATAAGCGCTAAGTAATTTCGGATAACATTAAACCTGCGGGAATATGCTGATTCGCGCAGGTTTGTTTTTTCAATGGTATTCTAAATTTTGCAAGTGATATTATATCGATTCATCATCAACCCTGGCTTCAATTACATTTTGAATTGATGTTGGTACATTCGATAGAAAATCGTAACTCGTAAGCGATTCAAGAGAATCTACGCTAACCCTGTAGTACGACCATGGATGTTCGTTACAGGCTTGGGTATTTGGCATTATTACGGCTATTACTCGTGTTGTTGTTGAAATTCTGCTTAAATCGTTATCGCCGTTGGTAAGTACAACCACTATTTTCCATGTTTGGCTTGGTACTGTAATGAAATTCATGCCGGAATTAACGCTTATTTCATCAAAAGTTCCTTTTGCACTGGTTCCACCCTGCCCGTATGGTCCGCTAACGATGTACAATTCATTTCCTGCGTTTACTAAAGTTCTACAGTAATTTTCCAAATCACCCCAAGTTCTCTGGTTATTATTTGGGGCTTGGGGAATCATGTTGTCCATTAAGAATGTAGCCGAGTTGTCTTCTACCGATGCAGTTCTGTCTGCGCTTGGACACATGTGTCCTCGGTCGAAGCCGTATGTTGAGTACTGAAAATCGGATGAGGTAACATGGTACCAACTTGAAGGTAAGTCAGCATCGGCTCTAAAGTTATCCTGACGGTCGGTGCTTCCAAGGTCTCCGGAATATAAATGCCAACAGGTCCAGTTTGGAGTAAGCTTGGAGTTATTATAGGATAGGGAATACTGCGTTTTTTCCATCAGGTAGTTATTCTCGTTACTAATATCGTTGGTAGCGTTGCTAGGATTTCCCAACAGTAAGTTCGAATTATCGGAGACCGTTACAGTTTCGGTTGTAAAGGTTTCGTCCGAGCCGTACGCCGTGCCTCCCGAATTTGTGGCATATGCCCTGAAATGGTATGTTGTAGAAGAGGTTAGCCCTGTTACGCTACATGTAAAGGAGCCTGTGCCTGTTCCGCTGGTAACTTTAGAATCGGAAATGGTAGGGTTAGCTGTTATACTCCAACATACTCCACGTTCTGTAACCGATGCTCCTCCACTTGATAAAACATTTCCGCCACACGTTGCCGATGTGGAAGTAATTGAAGTAGCACTGGTTGTGCTTACACTTGCCAGTTCCGCAGTTGTGGTAAAAACAATGTCGTTGCCATACATTGTACCTACGGAGTTTGTTGCATAAGCACGAACATGGTAGGTTTCTCCGGAGGTTAAGCCGGTAATATTGCTGGAATAAGTTCCCGTTCCGCTTCCGTCGCTGGTTTTAAAGTTTGCAGTTGTAGGATTCGTATTCGTGTTCCAGCAAACGCCTCTTTCGGTTACCGAATATCCTCCGTCGTTTGTAACGTTACCTCCGCTTACTGCAGTTGTGTATGTAATGTTGCTAACCGACACAGTGTTGACTGTAGGATATGCTCCGCCACTCCATACAGGAATGCCCGAACTGTTTATTTGGAGGTACTGCCCGGGTTGTCCAACAGGAATTGCTACCCAATTGGTTCCGTTCCAGTATTGCATGTCACCAATATTTGCACCTTCGGGTTTGTTGGTTAAGTCGTTGTAATTCCCAGAAGTTGCAACGGTAGCAAATGTTGGCTTATTGGTAATTTCGTTCCACGAAGGAACGTAGGAAATTGGTCGATATAACCCTTGATGGTTTCCCCAACTATAAGCCTCATTCCAGTTTGTTATGTTAGAACTGGTTATGCTACTTGATGGATGTGCTGTAAAAACAGGGTCGGTTTCCGTGTATGATTTTAAGTATCCTGCATTAGCATGATTTCCCCATGAGTAAGACAGGTTCCAATTTGAAATATTATCGGAAGTTATTGTACTTGACGGATGTGCTGAAAATACGGGGTCAGTTTCGCTTATGCTTCCCGATGTTTTCGCATAGAGGGCATAAGGTACGGATAGTAGTTGGGAGGTTCCCATTGTAACGTAATTTGCTCCGCCGTTTATGTCAACATCTACTTTTATAAAGTATGGGCCATTGCTCCAATCAATGCTTTCGAAGGATTGATTGTTTACACTTCCTATTTTTAAATTTACCAGACCGTAATTGTTGGTAGGTAAGGAGAAGGATTCTGAACATACAGAAGTCCCGTTTACATCACCTTGAAGAATGGTTACCCTGACGTCAACCTGCCTGTTTGCAATTACAGTTCCATCCGTGTTTCGAATAATGGCCTGATAGTTAAAGCTGTCCGATGTTTGTCCAAATAGAAAACTAAATGCTAGACAGAAAAAAAATAAAGCAAAAAACTTCCTCATATAAAGAATTCCTCTTAAATGTCGGGTCAAAAGTAAAAATAAAGAAGTGCCTTTATACTAAGGCTTAGGTGAAATTTAAAAGGATTTGGCAATTTGGAATAAAGAAAAAGCTTCGAAAGGGAAAAACAGTCTTTTTTTCTGTAGTACAAAAACGAAGCTGATTCCTGAAACTGAAGTAGTAATGTTTAAACGAGTTCTGCAGTATGTTTTTTTACAAAAATGTTGATTAAATATTGATGAACTAGGCTAATTTGTTGAAATACGCACGTCGTATGAAATTTGAGTAGCGTTAAATTCTATCTATTTAAAAGAGATATTTTCAATAAGTCAGGAATAATTCTAAACTCTTTATTTCTTCTTGCTATTACGTATCTTTCAATGCTTATTTTGAAATAATTAGATTAAATAACTTCCTTTTTCTTGAAAGCAAGCGTCGTAATTACAGCAACCAGCCCGGAGAATAGAAAGTTTACTAACTTAGCCGTGACGGTAGTGTCCATTCCGGTACTTATCCAAATAATTGTGAACGCCATACCTGCAACGATGGTTGATAGCGCGGCAATTCCGTGGAATCGTTTCCAAAATAGCGTTAGCAGTATTACAACGGAGAAAGTACATCCTATTCCGGCCCAGACGTAACTGACTAGCGTAAAAATAATTTTTTGTGGCGATAGGTAGGCTACAACTAAGGCAACTACGGCCAGTATTGCTGTTATTATCCGTGCTCTGGATAGCAGCCTTTTGGTATTGTCTGTTTTTGCGTACTGGTTTACAATATTCTCCGTTAGTTCTGTGGACGAAAGAACAAGAATAGAATCGGCGGTGGAAATCATGGCTGCAATGGCTCCTGTAATCAGAAGGGCTGCTATGGCCGGAGGAAATATTTTTAGCAGTGTTGCGGGCATAACGTATTCGCGGTCGGCAAGCGTGTTAGGCCCAAAAATGGCAAGGCCAATCATTCCGAGAAGCATTGCTCCGATGTATGCAATGATTGTCCACGAAATGCCGATGTTACGTGCCTGCTTTGCCTGTTTCTTATCCTTAATGGCCATAAATCGCATGGTTAACTGCGGCATTCCTCCGAGGTAGCCAAAGAACCAGCTAAACCCGCCGACTAGAAACATTCCTGCTGCTGCACCTTTTAATCCGTTGAATAGCGAGGCATGTGTCGGACTTGCATTTTGCAGTGCAGTAACTATCGATTGCGAGTAAACTTCGGGATGATTCGAAAGGTAAATAAATCCGGCAATTGGCCCTACAACGAGGGTGATTATCATAATAATAGCCTGAATAACATCGGTATATACAACGCTTTGAAATCCTCCATAAATGGCATACGGAATAATTACAATTGCGGTAAGTAGCATTCCCAACTGGGGTGAAATGCCAAACATGGCATGGAGCGTTTTACCTCCGCCCAGAAATTGTGCTCCAACGTACAGAAAAAAGAAAAACACTATGGTTGAACTGCTAACCAAGCGAATCCACTTAGCCATTTCGCCATGCCTGCGGGCAAGGTAATCGGAAAAGGTGTTGGCCGAGTACTTGGCTGCTTCGTCGCGTAAGCGCCAGGCTAATAGCCACCATGCAACAATAATTCCCAGCACACAGCCAATGGCTGTCCATATTTCCGCTAACCCCATTGCATAGGCTGCTCCGGGAAGTCCGAGTAATGCCCACGACGATTCCCCGGTTGCCCGTTCGGAAAGCGCAGCAACCCATCCCGGTAATTTTCTGCCGGCAATGGCATAATCGGTGCTGGTTTTTACTTTGCGGCCGTGGTAAATTCCCCACGATATCAGAAAAATTAGGTATGCACTTAAAACTAATGCAAGTTGTAGTTTGTCGCCCATTGCAGAATACGGTTTGTTATTTAGATTTAAGGGTGTTACGATGTTTCGAATTTATGATTTTTGCCTTAACTATCCAATTTCAACGTTTCAAACTTTGGTTGAAACCTTCGAATTTTATTGCAGGTGTTTACTTCAACTGGGAAGTTATATGATTGGGATTTGGCATAAAGTTTTAGGTTGTTAACCTGAAAATAGTGGCTGCCATGTTGAATTTATGATCTCTATTAGAAATGATATTTTTAGGGTTCGTATTGAATAACTCACAATTTTTAATTTCAATTTATAGTGGTTGAGTTTTAATTCACCTGTGTTAGCATTCTTTTGCAAAAGAAATTGAACATTTGTAGGACGGGTGTGTTTTGTATTTCATAAATTTGCATCCATGATAAACATCCAAATAAGTATGTGTTGTCCCTGTTGTTGTCAGGTTAAACCTTGGCCGCAAAGGGAGATGTTATGTGCTGAATAGTTTTTATAGTAGTTTAATCAGACAATCTCATAGACCCTTTCGGTAACCCGAAGGGGTTTTTTATTTCAATTCAATTAAAATAGATAATGTTATGATACTTAAAACTAAGAACAGTTTTATAAGCAAGGTTGAAGTTGAAGAATTCACAAACCGAGTGCTTCAGTTTATGTTTCCCGGCATATTGGAAGAATGCAGTGTCCGACGAAGCCTTAAAAGAATTTACAGTGATTTAAAAGAGTTACTTGGCAAAAACGGCTTGCAGAGCAGGATTGATGTGAAGGTAGTGGCGAGTCGATTTGTTTCGGAGTTACCGGAATTGCACGATAGGTTATTGGACGATGCTGCCTTTATTGCACAAAACGATCCGGCAGCAAGCAGCGTGGATGAGGTAATTGTAACCTATCCCGGATTCTTTGCCATTAGTGTTTACAGGTTGGCGCATTTACTCGCAGAAAATGAAATTACGCTTATTCCGCGTATAATGACCGAGTATGCGCACTCCAAAACGGGAATCGATATTCATCCTAGGGCTACAATAGGACATTCGTTTTTTATTGACCATGGAACCGGAATTGTGATTGGCGAAACCGCCATAATTGGCAATAATGTGAAACTCTATCAGGGCGTTACCATCGGAGCGCTGAGTGTAAGTAAGGAACATGCAAGAATAAAGAGACATCCTACTATCGAGGACAACGTGGTGATTTATGCAGGAAGTACAATTTTGGGAGGCGATACCGTAATTGGACGCAACAGCGTTATTGGCGGAAATGTATGGTTGACAAAAAGCGTTGTCCCGAATTCGTTGGTTTACCACGAAAGCAAGGTAATTGTTAGGAAACGAGAGTTTAAACTGGTAAATAGTTTATAGTATGAAGGTAAAAAATGTTTTGGATTCAATCGGGGGAACACCTCATGTTAGGTTAAGCAGGTTGTTTCCCGAAAACGAGGTTTGGATTAAGGACGAACGGCGTAATCCCGCGGGAAGCATTAAGGATAGGGCTGCGTATGCCATGATTGAAGATGCCGAAAAAAGAGGTGTTCTTCAAAAGAATGGAGTTATTGTTGAGCCCACATCGGGAAACACGGGAATAGGGTTAGCAATGATTGCTGCTGTTAAAGGATACAGGATAATTCTTACGATGCCCGAATCTATGTCCATTGAGCGGCGAAGGCTGCTTTCGGCTTACGGGGCAGAGTTGGTTTTGACTCCAACGTCCGAAGGAATGAAGGGTGCAATTGCAAAGGCGGAGGAAATTGTAGCCAAAATCCCCAATGCGTGGATGCCTATGCAGTTTTCCAATGAAGCCAATCCCAATGCGCACTACAGAACTACGGCCAACGAAATTATAGAGGATTTTCCCGATGGGGTAGATTATTTAATTGTTGGAGTTGGAACGGGCGGACACATTTCCGGAGTCGGAAAAAGGTTGAAGGAGGTTTTTCCTGCAATCAAAGTTATTGCTGTTGAGCCCGTAACTTCTCCGGTAATATCCAAAGGTATTGCCGGTTCGCATCCCATTCAGGGAATTGGTGCGGGGTTTATTCCGAAAAATCTTAACCGACAAGTAGTTGACGATATAATTACCATAGATGGCGATAAGGCATACGAGTATGTTCGAAAGTTGGCAAGAGTTGAAGGTTTGCTTGCGGGAATATCGACAGGGGCAAACTTGGCTGCAACGGAAGCGTACTTGCCGGAAATTGGGCGTAATAAGCGTGCGTTAACCTTTGCTTACGATTCCGGCGATAGGTATTTGAGCGTAGAAGGTTTGTTTTAATCTGTGGGTAGTTTACAACGGGTGCAGATTTATGGTTAATCGATTGCTTTTTTGGTTAACTTGCACTTATGGATGCAAAATACTATACGGTAAATGCCGATACGTCGGTTACCTGTACGCTTTGTCCGCACGGGTGTACGATAAAGAATGGACATGTCGGAATTTGTGGTACACGCCGAAATAGTAACGGCAAGCTGGTACTGACTTCGGAAGGAATTATTGCATCGTCGAATTTGGATCCGATAGAGAAAAAACCGCTGTACCATTACCATCCCGACTCTAAAATTTTTTCCATAGGCGGCTATGGCTGTAACTTGAAGTGCAAGTTTTGCCAGAATTCCGAAATATCGCAGTGTGTGCCAACCGGCTATTCGGGAGTACGGGATATAAACCCGCAGGAAATTATCGATAAAGCACTTAATCTGCCAAATAATTTGGGTATTGCCTACACTTATAACGAGCCCACCGTTTTTTTCGAATTTATGTTGGAAACTGCCCGAAGGGCAAAGGAGGCCGGATTAAAGAATGTTATGGTAACCAATGGTTACATCAATTTAGCTCCGCTTTCGGAGCTGCTCGGTGTAATAGATGCGTTTAATGTGGATTTGAAGGCTTTTAGCGACGATTTTTACAGAACCATGACGGGTGCCCGCTTAAAACCCGTGCTAAACACTCTCGATGCAATCTGCCAAGCGGGAAACCATTTGGAAATTGCATTTTTGGTTATTCCGGGAAAGAACGATTCACCCGACGAAGCCGAGGATATGTTTCGTTGGATATCGCAAACGTTGGGGAAGAATACGGTTTTACATATAAACCGATTTTATCCCGCCTATAAGTTTAATGCTCCGCCAACGCCCGTTGAAAAACTGTTGGAGTTATATAAAATTGCAACCGGTTGGTTAAACTATGTGTATATAGGAAATGTACGCGATATTAATCAGGGGACAAATACCCGCTGCCCCTCGTGCGGCTCAACGGTAATTAAACGCGACGGCTACAACACCTCGTTGGTTGCATTGGATAGCAAAGGCTACTGCAAAATTTGCGGTTACGGCCCTGT
>ERZ795053.5345-NODE-5345-length-13306-cov-10.137876_pt1 | contig 13306 bp, 14 predicted proteins | sample MGYA00375137_ERZ795053 | MGnify/ENA primary metagenome ERZ795053 (study PRJEB30182, sample SAMN05720284) | activated sludge metagenome | isolation source: Anaerobic digester | place: Hong Kong | collected 2014-12-17 ... | reverse complement strand
CTCGTCTCGGCGCGCCACAACATGGCCACCGCCTACATCATGGGCCGGGTCGAGGCCGGGGAATACGCGCTCGCCATCGCCTATTCCGCAGTACTGATGCTGGTGATGATCGCCTCGATCGCGCTGATCGGCCTCCTCGTCGGCCGCCGCCAGCTCGGCCGCCGCGACGGCTTCGGAGCGCTGCCGGCATGACCGACACCGCCATCGAGTTCACGGGCGTCGAGAAGCACTACGGCGAGACGCGGGCGGTCGCCGGCGTCGACTTCGCCATCGCGCGCGGCGAGCTCGTCACCTTTCTCGGCCCCTCGGGCTGCGGCAAGACCACGACCCTGCGCCTGATCGCCGGGCTGGAGCTGCCGACCGCCGGCACCATTCTGATCGGCGGCCGCGACGTCAGCCGCGAGCCGGCTTCGTCGCGCAATGTCGGCATGGTCTTCCAGTCCTACGCGCTCTTTCCCCATATGAGCGTGCTCGACAACGTGGCCTATGCCCCGGTGATCCGCGGCGGCGACAGGCGCGAGGCCCAGGCGCGGGCCCGCGAGATCCTCGCCATGCTCGGCCTCGACGGGCTCGGGGCGCGCCTGCCCTCCGAGCTCTCGGGCGGTCAGCAGCAGCGCGTCGCCGTCGCCCGCGCCATCGTCCAGCAGCCCGACGTGCTGCTCTTCGACGAGCCGCTCTCCAATGTCGATGCCAAGCTGCGTCGCCGGGTGCGCGCCGAGATCCGCGACCTGCAGCAGCGCTTCGGCCTGACCGCCGTCTATGTCACCCACGACCAAGAGGAGGCGCTGGCCGTCTCCGACCGCATCGTCGTCATGGATCATGGCCGCATCGCCCAGATCGGCACGCCGCACGACCTCTACGACCGGCCGAACTCGCGCTTCGTCGCCGATTTCATCGGCGATGCCAATCTGATCGAGGGCGAGGTCGCGGGCGGAACCTTCCACGCCGCCGATCTCGCATTGCCCGTTTCGGGGCCGGACGGCCCGGCGCTGGTATCGGTGCGTCCCGAGCGCATTGCCCTCAAGGCGCCCGACGCCGCGCCGCTTGGCACCGTCGCGAGCGCGAGCTATCTCGGCAGCCGCATGGAATATGTGGTAACGACCGGCTTCGGCGACCTGCTGGTTTCCGCGCCGATCACGGCCCAGGCGCTGACGCCGGGCGCGAAGGTCGGCCTGCGCCTCGACGGCGCGGTGCGGACCGCAAGGGACGGGGGGATGACGGCATGAACGACGCGACCGGCGAGCGCGCGGCGCTGGCGGAGAAGATCGCCCGCGCCGCGGGGGATCTCGCGCTCGACTTCTTCTCGCGCCGCGACGAACTGACGGTCGAGGCCAACGCCCCGGACATCGTCAGCCGCGCCGACCGCGAGGTCGAGGCGCTGATCCGCGCCCGCGTTGCCGAGGCTTTCCCAGTTGCCGCCCATCAAGTTTCGCCTCAACGGATTCCGGCGCCAGCATCGTCAGACGGAGGATCTGGCTGACGTAGGTCTCCCTATACCCTTGGCTGTCGCCAGATCGTGGATGATGGAATGCACACCCGCGTCCTGCATCTTCCGCCACCGAAACGCCCGGGCAAGCGCCTTGACCGTCGCGTTGTCGATCCGCGGCCACAGGGAGCACTCGGCCCCACCCGGCGTTACCACCGGCTACCGCCCCCCGCGCTTCCGGAACATCCGAGGGATGTGATCGACGATCGACTCGCCATCCGCCGAGACCGTCACCCTGGTCGCGCCGCTGCCATCCTGCTGTCCGCCATCTCTCGCATCAGTCCCGCGAGTTCGTTCGGCCGTAGCCGAACCTCTACGCCGCACATCCGCACGCCGACCCGCTCGACCAGCGGACCTTCCATCCGCGCCTGCTCGGCCGGGAACTGCCCGTCCCAGAGCGGATCGAGCTCCGCGAGCGCCGCTCGCGCCTCCTCTTCCGTGATGTCCTCCTGCTCGGCTCGCGCCGCGCGCCGACGATGATCTCCGGCTGACGGAATATTCCGCGCAGCTGGTCGATGTCGGTCGCCTCGATCTCGCCCGCCGGCACGATCCGGACCACGCTTCAGCACGTCCTGTCTAAAGCAGTAGTGGTAGAGCCGGTCTTCCTTGCGGGTGTGGCTCGGCGACACCGCCGTGCCCGTTGGCCCGAAGATCAGCACCTTCAGCAGTGCCGGCGTCTACGTCCCGGCGCGCTTTGATCGATGAGATGCTTCCTGACAGACTCATCCGCAGCGTTACCCCAGGTAGACGAGGCGTACCAAATTTGGCATCCGAACGGGTGCTTAATCATAGACGATATCGCCCGCCTCGTACCCGAGTTCGGCCGCGGCATCGGCAACGGACTTTCCGGTAGCCAAGGCATGCTTGGCGATTTTCGCGGCATTCTCATACCCCAGGATGGGCACGAGGCCGGTCGCCAGAACGAGGCTGTTGTTCAGAAGGCTCCGGCAATGGGCCTCGTTGGCGGCGATACCCACGACGCATCGATCGGTAAGACACCGCATGGCCCGCTTCAGAATACGGATCGACTGGAGGATGTTGAATATCGCGACTGGTTCGAAGGCGTTGAGCTGCAACTGGCCGGCCTCGGCGGCCATGGTCACGGTCAGGTCGTTGCCGATGACCTGGAACGCCACTTGGTTCACGACCTCGGGGATCACCGGGTTGACCTTTCCGGGCATGATCGAGGAACCGGCCTGGACCGGAGGCAGGACGATCTCGCCCAGACCGGCCCGTGGTCCGCTACTGAGCAGCCGCAGGTCGTTGCAAATCTTGGACAACTTAACCGCAATCCGCTTCAGGACGCCGGAAAACATCACGAAAGCGCCCAGGTCCGACGACGCCTCGATCAGGTTGCGCGCCAGCTTCAGCTCGAAGCCGACGACGCGCGAGAGCTCGGCGACCGCGGTCCCGGGATATTCCGGCGGCGTATTGATGCTGGTGCCGATGGCTGTGCCGCCGAGGTTCACCTCGCGAAGCAGGAGCGAGATCTCCCCGATCCGCTCGATGTCCTCCTCGATCGTGTTGGCGAACGACCGGAACTCCTGCCCGAGGGTCATCGGCACGGCATCCTGGAGCTGCGTGCGCCCGACCTTGTGCACGTGGTCGAACTCGACCGCCTTGGCCTCGAACGCGTCAGACAGCCGCCGCTGTTCGAGCGTGAGGCTATCGACATTGCGCAAGATCGCCAGGCGCAGCGCCGTAGGATAGACATCGTTCGTGGACTGCGACCGGTTCACGTCGTCGTTGGGGTGCAGATGCTGGTAGGCCCCGAGCGAGTGCCCCATCTTCGCCAGAGCGATGTTGGCGATCACCTCGTTGGCATTCATGTTGCTGGAGGTTCCGGCGCCGCCCTGGATCATGTCGACGATGAACTGGTCATGGTGGGCACCGCCGATGATCTCGTCGCAGGCGTCCTGGATCGCCCGGGCCCTTTCGGCGTCGAGCACGCCCAGTTTCGTGTTTGCGGCCGCAGCAGCCTTCTTGACCTGAGCCAAAGCGATCACCAGCTCGGGAAACTCCGAAACCGGGACACCGGAGATGAAGAAGTTCTTGTACGCGCGCATCGAGTGGACGCCGTACTTGGCCTCCGCCGGCACCTCGAACTCGCCCAGAGAATCCCGTTCGATTCGCATTGCGATTTCCCCCGAATGCATCGACACCACTAGGCCAGTAAAAATTGCTTGGCAACGGGTTCGACCGCGTCGGCCGAGGAATGCGTCGGTGGCGCAATCCGACCCTGTCACCCCGATCGGAGGGTTCGCTCCTTGTCCATCCTGCTGATCCACACCGGAGGCACCATCGGCATGATCGCGACCGCCGACGGATTCGCACCCGGAGACGGCGTGGTCGAAGGCTGTATCGATGATATGCTGCGTCGCGGGGAGGTGTCGAGCCGGGTAACCGTCCACACCGTGACGCCACAGATCGACAGCGCCAACGCCGCGCCGGAGGACTGGAACCGCGTGGTCCGCCTCATCGCGGAAAGCTACGAACGCTTCGACGCCTTTGTCGTCACCCACGGCACAGACACGCTTGCCTATACCGCCGCGGCGCTCTGCTTCGCCCTCGAGGGGCTTGCAAAGCCGGTGATTGTAACCGGATCGATGCTGCCGCTGACGGTTGCCGGGAGCGACGGGCGAGACAACCTGCGGGAGGCTCTGAGCGTGGCGCACAGCGCGCCCGCGGGTGTCTGGGTGCAGTTTGCCGGCAAGCTCTTGCATGGCGGCCGTGTGCGCAAGTCGCACTCCCGCCACTTCGACGCCTTCGCCGCCGAGCCGACCGAAATGGCTCCGCGTTACGGCGGCGGGACGCTGCGGTGCCACGCGTTCGGCGCGCCCGACGTCGCCATTCTGGCCTTCGCTCCCGGGGTCTCGGCCCGGGTCTTTCAGTTGGCGTTGCGCACGTGCGAAGGGGTGGTCCTACGATGCTATGGGTCTGGAACCGCCCCGGAGCAAAGGGAGTTGGCGGAAGGCCTCAAGGTCGCAGCCGACCGCCGCATCCCGGTAGTTGCGGTCAGCCAATGCCCGGAAGGTGGAATGGCGCTGGGCACCTATGCCGCCGGTTCCATCCTGCGCGACGGCGGCGTGATCGACGGGCGCGACATGACGGTTGAAGCTGCATTTACCAAGCTGCTATTCGCCCTTTCGGTTAGAGAGGACCCAGACAGGCAGCGCGACCTTCTGGTCTCCGCGCTTTGTGGCGAGTTCACCCCCGAGCGATAGCGCGGGCCGGCCTCATCGAAAGCCCCCTCCATAGCGCGAACGGTTGGCAGTTGTTGGCGGCTGCAACGGATGATCGGCCGCGAATGGCCGACGGCCAGCACCTGGGGTAAAGATTGCGCAGGCCCGCTCGCGCGAAACCAAGAGTTCGCGCTGCCCGTCCCACTCCAACGGAAACCCGCCCCAAAGAACCTTCAGCTGCAGCCCCGCCGGCTGCCGCCCATCGAGGATCGTTTCGACGCGGTCCGTTGCTAGCAGCGTTAGCCGCAGCACCCGGCTGACGTAGCTGTCATGCACGCCCTGCCTCGACAACATCTTCATCGAGCGTCTCTGGCGGTCCCTGAAATATGAATGCGTCTACCTGCACGCCTGGGAGACCGGCTCTCAGGCCAAGGTAGGTGTCGGCCAATGGATCACCTTCCACAACCACCAGCGCCCTCACGCTGCCCATGGCGGACAACCGCCGGCCGTGGTCTGCTTCAACAGCATTGAAACCGGTCACCAGGTGCAGGCAGTAGCTTAAGTCACCCAGAAATCTGTCCAATGATCGGGGAGTAGCTCACTCCGGTGGCACGTCGTTCCACGCGTGCACCACATCCGAAAGTTCTTTGAGATGACACTAACCTTCCTGGCGCACAGCGCTTCGCTCAACTCTACATGCAACGGCCAGCCATTGACGGAGCACTTGCGCGCCGTGGCCGGCATGGCGGCGGAAGGCGCCCGGCCTCTCGGCATCGAGCGGGCTGCGCACTGCGTGGGACTGCTACACGACCTTGGCAAATACCACCCTGACTTCCAGCGGCGGCTGGCCGGCGCCGCCGTCCGGGTCGACCATTCTACCGCCGGAGGCGCGATCCTGCTGCGGGAGGCCGACGCGCGCGACAGGATCGCCGCGGAGGCCCTCGCCTATTGCATCCTCGGCCACCATGCCGGGCTCCCGGACAAGATGAATGGAACCGAAACGTCGCTGGCACGACGGCTGGAGACCTTCGCGGACGGCCTCGATCCGTCGTGGCGCCGGGAGATCGCGGTCGATCTCGACGGGGTGGGCGCGGAACTCGTCGCCAAGGCGTCGGGGGAGAGCCGAGTCTATCCGGCTCTTATTGGGGGAAGTGAAGGGGGAGACCGTTTCTCATGATCGAAAAGAGCCCCGATAAATCAATTGGATGGATGGATATGTTGGCGGAGGGGATGGGCCTGATTTCCAACCTTCTCCACCACCCAAATAACTGTTACTATTATATAAAAGATAATTTGGAAGGGTGTGCGGTTCAATCGCGACTGGAAGCGAAACGACTGAGCAGTCGCCAACATAGCTTCACAAGCAGGAGCATGCACCGGGAGCGCGGCATCCACCCCATGCCTACTTCCCCAACGCTCGGCGCGACCGGTACCTTCCCGACCTAGCCTGATGATCTCGCGGCCAGCTTTTTCGAGAGGACAGAGACAATCGCGATCCAGACCGTGAGGCGCAACGTCATTGCGATGGCGGTGCGCGGTTCGAAAGCGCCGCCCAATGCGGCGTGCAGGCCGAAGGCGACGAAGACGAGCGCGATCGCGATGGCGAGCCCGGCGGAAAGGCTGGCGGCCCAGCTCGGTCTCAGCGCGATGGCGACCCCGGCGAGAACATAGACGAAGCCGGACAGGAAGTTGAACCACAGCACGAAGGGAACCACCTTGCCGGCTGCTTCCCTGGCCGCGTCGCCTCCGAACAGGACGGTTCCGCCGGACAGGATCGTCAGTGCCCCGAAGACCACCGCCACCGCCGCCACGCTCCACAGCGACCAGGATGCAGAAGATCTTGTCGTCATGTCACAAACTCCTCCTGATTGTCGAGCACGCCGTCCCGCAGGTGGAATAGCCTGTCGAACCTGTCATAGATCTTCTCGTCATGGGTGACCGCCACGATGCAGGCGTCTTGCTCGGCAGCGAGCTTGCGCAACAGGTCCATGACGATTCCCGCACGCTTGCTGTCAAGCGCGGCGGTCGGCTCGTCCGCCAGGATGATGCGAGGACGGTTGGCGAGCGCGCGGGCGATGGCGACGCGCTGCGCCTCGCCTCCCGACAGTTGCGCCGGCATCGAATGGGCGCGATGGCCGACCTCGAGATAGTCCAGCAGGGTGTCTGCTCTCCGCTGCGCCTCCGCTGCCGTCTGGCCCGCGAGTGTCAGCACAAGGGCGACATTGTCGTGGGCGTTTAGGAAGGGGAGCAGGTTGTGGAACTGGAAAATGAATCCGATCTTGTCGAGCCTCAGCCGGCGCAGATCGCGGCGCAACCAGCGGCCGTCATAAACAGCCTCGCCGTCCAAGACGACGCGGCCCGCGCTTGCGGGGACAATGCAGCCGATGATGTTCAGGAGAGTCGTCTTGCCCGAGCCCGAGGGGCCGAGCAGCGCCACCACCTCGCCCTGCCGCACCGTCAGGTTGACATCGCGCAACGCATCGACCCGTGTGGGGCCGTCGCCGAAATGCTTGGACACGCCCGAAAGTTCGATCAGGGACTGCATTGTCTCATCCCCCGATGGCGGTGGCTGGATCGACCTTCAGCGCTGCACGCACGCCGAGACCGCTGGCCGCGATGCAGACAACGATGATGATTCCGGCCAGAACCGCGGCATTGAAGGGTTCCAGCACCACACGGCGCGGGAAGTAGTCCTTGACCAGCAGGATCAGCAGCAGGCCGAAACTCCACCCGATGAGCCCCAGGGCGAGCGATTGCTGCACGATCAGCCCGATGATGGTGCGGTCCGGCGCGCCGATCAGCTTGAGCGTCGCGATCTGTTTCAGCTTCTCCATCGTCATGGTGTAGATAATCAGGGCGATCACCACTGCCGATACGGTCAGCAGGATGCCGAGAAACAGGCCGATCTGGCGCTTGGCGCGATCCACGACCGAGCCCAGCAGGATCGCCTCCTGCTGCGCCTGGGTCTGTGCCCCGAGATGCTTCCATTGCCGCACGTTTCGCGCAACGTCGTCCAGATCGGCCGCGGGCTCCAGCCTGGCGATGACCGCCGCAACAGTATCGGCGCTTTCCAGAAGGCCCGCACCGCGTGCGTCCTGGACACGCTGCGCCGGCGGTGCCAGCTGGGACTGCAGGGTCTGCGCATCGGCCAGCGTGACGAAGGCCGCCGGATCGCCCCCCGAGTTGGTGACGTCCTCGACCAGCCCGACGATTGTGAAATCGTCGCGGCCGAGCCGAATGCGGTCGCCGATCGAAAGCCCGGTCTTGCGGTCCGCTACGATCTCGAAATGGCTGACGGCAATGCCGCGCCCTTCCGCGATCCGCTCCGGCCCTCCCGGGCGGCCGGGCTCATAACCGATCACGTAGAGCCGCAGCGGGTCGCCGGCATGGGCGGTCTCGACCGTCTGGTAGCTGATGCTGCCCGCGTCGGCCACGCCGTGCAGGCGCGCCACCGCATCGCGCGTGCCGCCGGGGATCTTCGAGGCTTCTGCAAAGGGACCCTTCGTGCCGGACTCGACCACCCACAGCTCGGCCCGCGGTGCGCGGACGATGTTCAGCGCGTCGGCGACCAGACCGTTGTAGATCCCGATCATCGCAAGGACGACTGCCATCAGCAGGCTGAGGCCGAGGCAGGTCAGCACAAAGCGAAAAAGGTTGTGCCGGACGTCGCGCAAGGCCAGGTTCATGGCGCGTCCTCACGGTCGGGGCGTAGCCTGCGCCCTTCGGTCAGCCCGGCGACCGGCACCTCCACAACCTCGGCACCCGCAGTCACGCCATCCACGATCTGGGCGCGCGCATCCTCGGTGCGATGTCCGAAGATGACGGTCGCTTCGGTGGCGGCGCCGCCCTGCACCGTCCAGACCCGGCCGGTATGACCGTCAAAGCCGCGGATCGCGATTTCGGGCACAAGCAGCGCCTCGGGCAGTGTCGCGACGGTGATGCGGATCTCCGCCTGTTCGCCGAGATAGACCTGCGCCGGACAGCTGTCGCAGGCGATCCAGACACGCCGCTCCTCGTTCACCCGGTCGCTCTCGATGCCGATGCGCGCCACGTGGCCGGTGAAGACTGAATGCGGCAACGACCGCAGACGGATCTCGGCTGGCTGGCCCAGGGCGATGGCGCCGGCCCGCGCCTCGTCAATGTAGGCCAGCGTCCAGACGCTCGCCGGGTCGATAAGGGTAAAGACCGGCTCACCCGCGCGCACCACGGTTCCGGCCTCGACATGCCGGTCGACCACGACCGCATCGAAAGGGGCGCGCAACACATGGTGTTCGAGCAGCGCACGCTCATAGAGCAGCGCGGCCGTCGCATCCGCGTGCTGGGCGGCGGCAACCGCGATCTCGCTCTCGGCCACCGCCAGATTAGCGGCGGCGACCGCCACGTCGCGCTCGGCCTCTTCGGCGGTCTGGTCCGAGATCGTGTCGCGCCGCGCCAGTGCCTGCCGGCGCGCGTTGGTCGCCTCGCTCTGTGCAAAGACTGCGCGCGCGCGCGCAACGGCGGCTTCGGCCCTGGTCCGACCGGCCGCGGCCGCTTCGACGGCCGCCTCAGCTCGGGCGACGCGGGCTTCCTGCTCGCTTGGATGCAAGCGCGCGAGAACCTGCCCCTCGGCGACGATATCGCCGCTGTCGGTAGTAAGCTCTGTTAGCGCGGCGCCCACCTCGAACCCGACCTTCGATGTGATACGCGCCTCGACCGTGCCAAGCCCGTAGATGCGTATCGGCACGTCCCGCTCGGTCGATACGACCGGCACCAGCAACGGCCGCTCGTTCAGGACCAGATATCCTGCCATGGCGGCCAGACCCAGCGCGCCGCCAACAACGACCATAGTCATACGCCGCATCAGCTTGTGCTCCCCATGTTCGCGGGGTGGCTCATCAACGCGAGCTGGATTTCGAGGAGCCGTCGCCCCTCCGCCTGAAGTGCAAAGGCGCGTCCGCCAAGCGCCCACCGCATCGCAAGACCCTGCACGAGTGAGATCAGGAGAAGCGCCCCGTCGCCCGGATCGAGCTCGGACCGAATCCGCCCCATCCCGCGCGCCCTCTCCAGTTCCGCTGCAAGCAAGCCCAGAAACCGCATCATGATCGCTCGGAACCGCCGATGCAGTTCGGGGTTCTCCGCCTGGAGTTCGCGCGAATGCAGGATTGCCGGGATCGCCGGGGTGCGCTCGATCTGTGCAAGCTGAGTCAGGATCAGGGCGCGAAGCCTGTCCTCCGGCGCCCGTGTCTCGGTCAGGACGGCGTCCCAGTTTTCGCCCATCTGGACGTCCATCGTTTCGCCAACCGCCTGCCAAAGGGCCTGCTTGGTCGGAAAGTGTCGGAAGATTCCTGGCTGGGTCAGTCCGACGGCATCGGCGACCGCCTGCGTTGTCAGGCGATCCGGACCAAGCTCATCCGCCAGTCGCAGTGTCGCTGCGATGATTTCGGCCTTGCGGAATTCTGCTGACATGCGCGCCATGGCGATCCATTCATTAGTTACCGCTAACTAACTAGTTAATGGATCGCCGCTGGAGATACAAGATCGATACAGTCTCGGTTTTTCACATTGCCTTGGGAGCGATATGCAACGCGCGTAGGGCGTTCAGGATCACCGCGACGTCGATTGCCTCCTGTAGCAAGGCACCCTGCACCGGCGTCAGGTATCCGTAAGCCGCAGCGATCATGCCGAGCACTGAAAGGCCGATCCCGGCGACAACGCTTTCGACAGCGATGCGGCGCGCACCGCGCGCGATCTCGATCCCCGGCCCGAGCCGGTCGATACGGTCGACGAGCAGCACGACGTCCGCCGCCTCCGCAGAGGCCGCGGCGCCGCGTGCGCCCATCGCGACACCCACATCGGCCGCCGCGAGTGCAGGCGCGTCGTTGACGCCGTCGCCCACCATCATGACCGGCCCGTGCTTGCGCTCGCTCAGCACGAGCAGAACCTTCTGATTGGGCGTGAGGCCGGCGCGAAGCCCGTCGAGACCGAGCCCTTCCGTCACGCGTTCGGCCACGTCGGCGCGGTCGCCGGTGGCGAGCAGGATGCGCGCGATCCCCTCGCGGCGCAGACCGTCGAGCATCGCGCCCGCGCCATCGCGCAGCGGATCGGACATGACGAGGTGCCCGGCCATGTGCCCGTCGACGGCGACGGCGACGAGGACCGAGCCGGCGGCAATGACGGAATGATCGCCGGGCCGCCGTCCGACGCGAGACGCGACGAAGGCATCCCCACCAACGATGACCTTCCGGCCTTCGACATGGCCCACGACCCCTTCGCCCGGGATTTCCGCCACGTCCGACGGAACGGGCAGCGTGAAGCCCCGTGCCTTCGCGGCGGCGACAATGGCCTGCGCAACGGGGTGCTTGGAGGCCTGGTCGAGCGATGCCGCGAGGCGCAGGATATCGTCCTCCGCCATGCCGTCGTGGCTGTCGATCGAGACGATTTGCGGCCGGCCGTCGGTCAGCGTGCCGGTCTTGTCGAGGATCAGCGTTCGGATGCGCGCCATCGTCTCCAGCGGTCCCGCGCCCTTGATCAGCACCCCGAAATGCGCGGCGCGCGACAGGCCGGCGACGAGCGCGACCGGCACGGCAAGGATCAGCGGACAGGGCGTGGCGACGACGAGCACGGCGACGGCCCGGATCGGGTCGCCGGTGAACCACCACGCAGCGAAGGCAATGCTGACCGTGACCGCCAGAAACCCCAGCGACCAACGGTCGGCCAGCCGCGACATCGGCGCCTTCGAGGCCTGCGCCTCCTTGACCAGCCGGACGATCCCGGCATAGGTGCTGTCCTTGGCTTCTCTCGTCGCCGTCAAATCGAACGCCTCACCTGCGTTTGTGGAGCCGCTCATGGCTTCGGCGCCGTGGGCGAGGCGCACTGGCAGGGACTCGCCCGTCAGCGCGGAGGTGTCGACGAAGGCCGTCTCCGAGGCCACCAAGCCATCCACTGGCACCACGTCGCCCTGCCGGATCAGGAGACGGTCGCCGGGCGCGATGTCGTCGAGCGGGATCTCCTCGAGCCCGCCGTTGCGGTGCCGGGTCGCGCTCCGGGGCACGCGGGAGAGAAGGTCATGCATCTCGCGCCGGGCGCGGCCTTCGGCGAAGGCTTCGAGGAAGGTGCCACCTGAGTACATGACCGCGACGACCGCCGCGGCGAGCGTCTCGCCGAAGACGAGAGCCGCCGACATCGACAGCGCGGCGACGATATCGAGGCCCACCTCGCCGGAGCGCAGGCTGCGCAGGATCTCGACCACGAGCGCGGCGAGCGCGGGAACGACGCCGGCGATCCAGATCAGGTTCGCTGCTTCGGGTCGGCCGGAAAAGTAGAAGGCAAGTCCCGCAATCAGGCCGGTCGCGGCAATGAGCAGGATAGCGGTCTTGAAGCGGTCGGTCCGTGTCGTCTCCATGCGGCTCATCTCCCCTCGGCTGAGGCGATTGCCGCTGGCTCTTCGGAAAATAGTCGTCCGACTCCCACGCCCCGTGCGCTGGCATCATCATCGCGCAAGAGGAACAGGGCGTCGAGCCCGCTTCGTCTTGCGAGCGCAGCACCTTTGTCCGGCCCAAGCACCATGAGGGCCGTCGCCCAGGCATCAGCTTCGGCACAGGTGCGGGCCACGACGGTGACGGAGGCCGGCGACGCGATCAGCGGCGCGCCCCGCCTCGGGTCCATCGTGTGCGACAGGCGGCGCCCCTGCACCTCGATCCAGTGACGGTAGTCGCCGGATGTCGCGACGGCGGCATCCTGCAGCGCGAGGATCGAATGCGGCGTCCGGCGCGCAGGGTCCGGCGCCTCAACCGCGATGGTCCACGCCTCGCCATCCGGCCGGAGCCCCATCGCCCGCATCTCGCCGTCGATTCCGACGAGGGCGTCGGTGATCCCGTGGTCATGCAGAGTTTCGGCCAGCCGGTCGACGCCATAGCCTTTGGCGATGCCGTTGAGGTCGAGCGCGATGGGCGCGGCCTTGCGCACGCGGGCGTCGTTCATCTCCAGCGCCTCATGTGCCGGGCGGCGTGAGGCGGTCATCGCGGCGCGGATGCCATCCGCCGCGGCGTCCCCGGGCCCGAAGCCCCAGGCCGTCACCGCGTCGCCCATGCCAATGTCGAACGCCCCGCCCGAGGCGCGCCCGATCTCGAGGCCGAGGCGCAGGACCGCAGCCAGTTGCGCGGGCACCGCCACCCATTTTCCCACCGACGCCGCGTTGAGCCGCATCAGGTCGCTGCCCGCGTTCCAGGTCGACATCTGTCCGTCCACCTCTTCCACGGCCGCCTGCAGCGCCGCGCGGATCGGGGCCGGGTCGAAGTCCGGCTCCGCGAAGAACAGCGCCGACCAGCGCGTGCCCATGGTCGGTCCGTTCAGAGCGATGCGCGCGCGCTCAGTAGACATCTTCGACATAGCGCCCCTCCGCCTTGAGCACGGCAGGCGTCAGCCCTGTTGGCACGAGAAGCTCGGCCAGCGCATCGGCCACACCGGCCGCCATCTCCCGTCCGCCGCAAACCATCACGCGCGCCCCGTTGCAGATGAGGTCCGCGACCTGAGCGGCCTCGCCCCGCAGCGCGTCCTGCACGTAGTGGGGACGCGCCCCGCGCGAGACGGCCGTGACCAGCCGGGTTACACGCCCTTCGTCCTGCCATCCGGGGAACTCCTCGCCGTAGAAGAAATCGCT
>ERZ795053.5343-NODE-5343-length-13306-cov-14.259679_pt1 | contig 13306 bp, 16 predicted proteins | sample MGYA00375137_ERZ795053 | MGnify/ENA primary metagenome ERZ795053 (study PRJEB30182, sample SAMN05720284) | activated sludge metagenome | isolation source: Anaerobic digester | place: Hong Kong | collected 2014-12-17 ... | reverse complement strand
GCGCAGCCGATATAGGTTTTGCATACCTTGCTACGGAGTGAGAGGGGACGGCCCCGGTTGTTGAGGGGATTCGGTCCGTCCGCTCTCACGCAGTACGCAGGGACGGCCCGCGAAAAGCGGCCGGGACGGGGGCAGGCGAAGCGCGCGCGAAGCGCCGCGCGAGACACCCCGGACCGGGCGCGGCGGGCCGTCCCGCCCGGAGCGCCGCGGCGCTCCCGCGCACCGCCAGGTGCGCCACCGGCAAGGCGCAGCCGCAGCCGCCCACCACACCGCAGCATGCGCGGCTAAGCTCGGCCCGCATGAGCGACACCCCCCACCCCGGCATTGAGCAGCTGCTCGCCCAACTGCGCACCGAGGCCACCGCGGCCATTGAGCGGCTGCGCTCCCACCACGACCGCGCCGCCGAACACGCCGCCGCCGCCGAGGCCGAAACCCGCGCCTACGCTGCCGCCTACCGTGACATCCGAGCCCGCGGCTGGTTCACCGCCGCCCAACTGCGCGCGCTGGGATTCCCCGCGCCCCGTACCAAGCCGCGCCGGCCCAAACCTGGACCCTGACCGGCCCGCCAGCACCGAGCGGATCTCCGCTTTCGCCGTCGCGATCCGCTGCCGCTGCTCGCCGGTGAGCACCCGCGGCCGCGGCGTTTCGTCCAGGCCCGCGGCGGCAACGCCGCCGCGTTTCGGCGGCCCTTCGGGGCGCCATTCCAGCCGCCGCAGGCGGCTGGCCAGAAAGCCCCCCGGGCGTTCGATGCGGTCCGGCCAGCACCACCCGCGGGCACGCATATCGGCCTCAAGTGCGCCCGTGATGTCCGCGGCTGACCACACCGCCGGGTCGATCCCGGCCCCGGTTAGCGCATCGCAGATGGCGCCCACATGCCCCCGGCCCAACCCGTGACACCGGGCCACCAACTGACCGGCAAGGCGCTGTGTGGCCAGCGGCCGCGGCGCTCGCGCCGCGCCTCGGGGGCTGCGAGTTTGCGTGGCGGGAGTGCGTGGTTCGCGGCGCGCGTGCGCGCTTGGTGAGTTCGTCCCTACGGGACTGGAAGAACAAACACCGCCTGACGGCGGTAGGTGGAAAACGTGCACACGCGCCGGCTGCTCCGGGCGCGGAGTCAGGTGATAGACCGACGGCCGGCGGGCAGCGGCCGGGGTGCCAGGCGAGCCGTGCCCGCGTTGCGCCTCCACCGCCCACCCGCTCCCCCGCAGCAGCCGCCATACCGCGGTCACAGTCCGCGGATCACACCCCACCCTCCCGGCGATAGTGGCCCGGGTGACCGCCACATTGCGGCCGCTGTCATGGTCGGCGTACTCAGCCATCACCGCCGCCACCGCCACTACTGTCGCCGCCGTCACCGACACCCCCGCGGACGCACACGCGGCCGCGAAACACGGCCCAGAACCCCAGGACCGCACCGCCGACAACCACCCCGCCCGGCTCGTCCACCGCGGCGCCCGCGGGCAGCCTCCACCGGCGCGCACCACCCAGCCACGCCACTGCGCCGAGCGATCAGCAGCGCCGACCCGGGCGGCCAAAACATCACGATTTGCGTACACACCGAGACACACCGCACGCGCAGCGCCAGGGCGTGGTTTATCGTGAGACGAGTCCTGCAAGACACGTCCCTTTCAGGGGCAACGGGTGCGGACCCGGAACCGAGCTCGTAACTCGGTTCAAAACCAAACGACGAGGCCCGCCCTAGTGGCGGGCCTTGCTCGTCATCGAGCTAGGGGCAGCACCGCTATATGGATTTGTCCACATCTGGCCCGAAAGAACTAGCGGGCCTGGGTGCTCACATCGCCAGCGGCAAGCCCTCCTGCGAGGGGAGCGACCGCACCAGGTCAGGGCGGCCGACGTGGACAGCCAGCAGGTCCGCGGCGTACTGCGAGACCGGCAATCCAGCCTTCGCCGCCCGCCGACGCATTTCTTCCCACACAGCCCGCGGTACGCGTGACTGCACCAACATCCGATCGCCTTTATGCGGTTGGGCCATGCACCACACCCTTCCCCCGTCGCGCCGCAATCTGATTGCGACACGCCGAGGGTCCCGGCGTTTTGTCTGGTCGGCGGCCTCTTTCCCGCCCGCTCCCCCGCTGATGCGTGGATTGATGCGCATCTATCTTTATGCTTCGCGGCATGATCCTTTCGCTGGTCCACACCAAAGGCGGGGTGGGAAAGACCACGTCAAGCGTCTTTCTCGCCTGCGCCGCGGCCGCCCACGGCCGCGAGGTGGTGCTGTTGGACGCCGACCCGCAGGGGTCAGCGTCCTCATGGGCTGACCGCGCCGCACACCGAGGAACGCCGCTGCCGTTTCCGGTGGTGCCGGTAGGAGCGACGGACCTCGCCGCGGCCGCCGCGCGCGGTGCGGCGGGGCTGGTGGTGGTCGACACCCCACCCGGCACCGCCGCGGTGATCGACGCGGCCATTGACGCCGCCGACCTGGTGCTCATCCCCAGCGGGGCGGCGCCTGCCGACATTGATCGCGTCTGGCCCACGCTCGACATGACCACGCACCGGCCGACCGCGATTCTGCTGACTGGCGTTGACCTCCGAACGGCGCTCGCGACGGGCGTACCCGAACACCTGGTCGGCGAAGGCGCGCCGGTGCTTCGCACCGTAATTCGGCGGCGGCAAGCCATCACCGAAGCGTTCGGCACACTGCCGACCCGCCTGTGGGATTACGCCGATGTCTACGCCGAGCTGGTGGCCGCCGTCCAGGAGGCGCGCACGTGAGCCGCCGCGACCTCGGCGAGTCCCTGATTCGCCGACCCACCGCCGCCCGTCCGGCGGCCCGGGCCGCCGACACCTTCCAGACCCCGGCAGTCGACACCCCGCCCGCCGGCGCAATGCACCGCACAACCGTGACCTATCCGGCCCCGCTGCTGTTGGGCCTGAAAACTGCCGCCCTCAACCGCGGAACCACATTGGGCGAATTGGTCCGCGACGCCATCACCGCCGCCTTCGCCACCCCCGACCGACTCGCCGCAGCGGCCGCCGCTAACCCACGAGTCACGGGGACACGCACCACCCTGGACCTACCAGCAGAGCAGCACCGCCGACTCAAAGTCCTCGCGGCCGAGAACGGCGTTACCGTCCAGGCCCTCGTCATCGCCGCCATTGCCCATACGCACCCTGAAATGCGCTGATGCGTAGCGTCTTCCAAATGCACATCTACCTAGATGCGCATACGTCTTGATGCGCATACGAGTCTCACGGCGCGATGCACCGAGCGGAAGGCCGGCGGGGTCGTCTGAAAGCGAGACCTCGGGTTCTAGCGACGTTGCGCGCCCGTCGGTCATGCGATCCAAGAACATGGCGGCCGTTAAACGGTCGGATACAAAGCCTGAAGTAGCGCTACGACGTGCGCTCCACGCGAGGGGTTTGCGGTTTCGGAAGGATCTTGCTGTGCGGCTGGACAACGGCCAGCTTGTCAGGCCGGACATCGCCTTCACCCGATGCAAGTTGGCCGTGTTCGTTGATGGTTGCTTCTGGCATTCCTGCCCCCAGCACGGGCAGATCCCAGCTACGAATCAGCGTTTTTGGAGCGAAAAACTCTCGAACACTGTGAATCGCGACCGACTCCAGGAGCACCTGCTTAACGAAGCAGGGTGGGTGGTGATTCGCATATGGGAACACCAACAGGTCGCCGCCGCCGCTGCGGAGGTGGCCGCTGCGGTCCAAGAGTGCCGAGCACGGCGACTACCGCAGGGAGCCGAGGTCCTGAAGCAAGTCGGATCCTCGCCCTAGGATGCCGAGCATGGGCCGAAAGCTTTCCGTTGTCGATCTCTTTTCTGGCGGCGGCGGAATGAGCTACGGATTTCACGCCCACCCAGCCTTCGAAGTGATCGGCGCAGTGGACGCGCAGCTCGGCAAGCCGAGCAGCAAGCGCGGTTCCCTCGGCTGCAACTCCACCTATGAGAGCAATATCGGGGTTGCTCCACTGATGGCGGACCTATCGACAATCAATCCCCGGGCGCTCAAAGATGCACTCGGCATATCCGACCCCATAGACGTTCTGAGTGCCTGCCCTCCCTGCACGGGATTCTCACGGATGAACTCGCAAAACCACATAGTCGACGACTCCCGAAACAGCCTCGTGCGCAGAGTCGCCCAGTATGCGGAGGCGTTTGAGCCTTCCGTTCTCGTCATGGAGAACGCGCGTGAGTTGCTGACCGGGAACTTTCGCAAGCACTTCGATGCACTGCGACAACGACTCCAAACCCTTGGCTACACGACTACCGCCGAAACTCATGTCCTAACCAAGTTCGGGCTGCCACAAATCCGCGAACGCGCCCTAGTCGTGGCGGTCAGAGATGGCCTCATCGCTCGTACGGTTGATGACCTATGGGCTGGATATGCAGTCTCACCCGATGCTCTAACAGTCAAGCGAGCAATAGGGCATCTCCGTTCTTTGCACGCAGGTGAGGCAGACCCCACCGACGATGCGCACGTTTCCCCGCGCTTCTTATCGCAGCACTCGTTGGCCCGCATCGCCGCTATCCCTCCCGACGGTGGCTCCTGGCGAGACCTGTTAAACGGCGGCCACTCAACCACTAGGTTGCTAACTCCCGCGATGCGGAAGCTCATCGAAAAGAACAAGCTGGGTAGCCACCCGGACGTGTACGGGCGCATGTCGTGGAACAAACCAGCACCGACCATCAAACGGGAGTGCGGGCATATCGGCAACGGGAGGTACGCGCACCCCGTGGATAACCGCCTATGCAGCTTGCGTGAGTTGGCCATCCTCAATGGGTTCCCCTCCACGTACCGGTTCTTCGGCAGCAGCCTGGCCAACAAATACCGCCATGTAGGCGATGCGGTACCGCCGTTGATTAGCTATCAAATCGCCGCGGCGGTGAACTGGTCCTTCACCGGCAAACGGCCAGCTATGCAGCATGTCGTGCTGCCGAATACCTCTTTACGGCCGGCGGACATAGTTTCTGCCCGTGAAGAGGTCGCTTGAGCATCGAAGAAAGCCGACAGGAGCTACGTAGCAAGATCGACGCCCTAGGCCTGCAAGAGCTCTCGGTAGTCAACGCGTTTGTCGATGCTCTGTTGCAGCCGGTTGCCCAAAAGCTACTGCCTGGCTCCTGGCTGACGACGCCTGACTGGAGTGAAGCATTTCTCGCCCGGCTGCGGGCTCACCACGCATTGAGCCGAGAACCGTTGTCCACGACGCAATTTGAAGCCGCTTTCGAGAACGCATGCGAAGCAGCTGGGTGGACGGTGGAATCTTCGACATCAGCGACACAGAGATTCTTCGACACTACGATCACACTGCCCGGACAAGACCCAAAAATGCTGTCCCTCAAGGCTTCATCTGCAAAATCCATGAGCAAGAACAGCGTTCACATCTCGAAGTTGACGGAAGCAGCCTGGATTCAGGACGCCCGCAAGCAATCCGACCGCAGGGACAAGCTGATCGAACTTTTCCGGGACTATCGCGCGATTACGGATGCGATCATCATGTTGCGCGGGTTTACCAATGCCGCCGGCGTTATCTACGAACTCATTGAGATACCAACGTCCCTCTTTGAACCAATCGACCGGCTCGACACAAAAACAGCCCAGCAGCCGAACATTTCTGTTCCGCCAAATTCCGAAGACCCCTACTTGAAAGTCCGAGTTGACAGGTCCGACGCCAAGATCACCCTGGCGGCCATCAAGTTGGACGTCTGTTTCGTTCATGGACAGTGGGCACTTGAGTCTCAGGACTGATTAGGGGGTCGCCCCCCCTGGCGCGCGCTGAAGCACTGTTTCTTTTTCGGTCGATTTTGCGACACTCTCCGCCATTGCTTCATGACCTGGGCCGATGCCGCCGCCAGGTGTCCCGCAACTGGGTGCCACAACATTGCGGGCTTCATTCGGGCGTGAGCCGGTATGTCGGCTCCTCTGCGTCGAACACGTCGCTCCACCATCCCTCCGCCTCGGGATCGCCGTCTTCTCGCTTCGGTGTGAAACGGTATGTCGGCACCGCCGCATCGAGAACCGCGCTCCACCAGCCTGCGACGGGATCGCCGTTCTCCCGCATCACCGCGGCCGCTTCGAGCATCGGCTCGCCGTCTCCGGGCAGTACCGCGGTTCTGCCTTCGTCGTCGTAGAGCACCCAGCCGGTAGCACCCTCGCTCAGCATGTAGGTCACCATCGCCGGAACGTATCGCGGGCGACCGACACGGACGGCGGCATAGGTGTCGGCTCGGTTACCTGACGGCGGGCTCCCGCCCGACCCTGACGGGTCGGTTGGGTCCGAATCAGTGTGGCGGGGTGAGACCCGTGTGCTCGGTCGCGTCGCGGCGTAGGAGTTGCACGCCTGGGTGCTTTCCTGCGGGGCATGATCGGAACGGTTCTCGACGGGCACCCCTCGGTGCTGCTCATTTTGGCGGCGGGTGCGGTGGCGCTGACATCGCTCGCGCTTGTCATGCTGGCTCCCCTGATTTATGGGGTGGTCTTCGCCCGCCGCAACGGTCCAGCGCACCGCGCTGAGGCGCTGTTGCGAGCGGTAGCCGAGATCATCGCGGCGCTGCGGCGGCCACCCCGTTGACCGGCATTTGCCCAGGGCGGGCGGAGGGCGAATCTGTCGGAGGCCCCTGCCAGCATCCTGGTATGGCATCACAACCGAAGCGACAGAAGCTGACCGCCGCCGAGCGTCAAGGCCGCCGCGCGTTCCCCCGCCATTTTGTGGTGCATCCCAACCGTTCTGCGCTCGGACCGGATGAGCCGGGCCGTAACGGCCATTTCCGGGTGGTGCGCCCCTCGGCGCCGCCGCGACGGCTGACCCGGGCGGCGTGCACGGCGCGGGTGAGGTTCCCACAGCCCTGGCACGGGTACGGCGCGGCCGCCGACGGGTCGATGGTCTTGACTGCGTCGAAGTGGCATTCGGTCGTCGCCGGCGCGCGCAGTATCGCCGTGGACTACGGCGCTGGGGAAGTGTTGCCGCCGTTCGGGTTCACCGACCGCAGCAGGGGCCGTGGCTGGTTTTGGTGGGATGGCACCAGGACCGAGCATTCGATCCTTGAGGCTGAAGACGCTCAGAGTCACGTTCGGCGCTACCTTGAGGACCTTTTCCCGACCGCGCTCAGCATCGAGCTGGAGGAGCGGCGGTGACGATTCTGGGCTACGCGCGGGTGTCGACCAGCCATCAGAGCGTCGGTATGCAGATACAGGCGCTTAAAGACGCTGGCGCAGAACGTATCTGGTCCGAGCAGGCTTCAGGACGCCGCGACGACCGCCCGCAGTTGGCCGCGTTGTTGTCCTCGGCGGGCGCCGGGGATGTGCTGATGGTGTGGCGGCTCGACCGGCTCGGCCGGTCCCTGCCGCACCTGCTCAACGTTGTCGCCGACCTCGACGCTCGCGGCATCGAGTTCCGCTCACTGACAGAAGCGCTCGACACCACCACACCCGGCGGGCGGCTGGCGTTCCACGTCTTCGGCGCGGTCGCCCAATTCGAGCGGGCGTTAGCCGCAGAGCGGTCCGCGGCCGGGGTGGCGGCCGCCAGGGCGGCGGGCCGGCGTCCGGGTCGGCCCAAGCTGCCCGCGGACACCGCCGCCGCGGTGCGCCAGCTCGACCAGGCCGGAGCTCCGCGGGCGAGTATCGCTCGGTCGCTGGGTATATCGCGGTCCAGCGTCTACCGAACCCTGGCCTGAAACAGTCAGCAGCAGTCGGCGGCGGCCTCTGCGGGGTCGTAGAGGATGTGGCTGGGCTGCTGGCGCTGTCCCACCTCGTCATCGGCCTGCTGCCAGGCGGTGCGGCGGTCGGCCCCGTCGGCGAGGCGCTGAAACACGCTGGCATTCCAGCGCGCATCGTGCAGCAACTCCCGCAGCGGCCCGGCGGAGTCCGCTGATACCGCCTCCCAGGCCGCCGCGGCGGATTCCAGGGTGGCGGCGACCTCCCGCCACTGCTGGGCGATAGCGGCATTCGTGTCGTCTGGGAGACCCGGTTTCATGGCTTCCAGTGTGCTCCTGGGGTACGACAATTCAGACCCAACCGACCCGTCAGGGTCGGGCGGGAGCCTGTCTGTTCTTTACAGGCCGTAGGCCTGGCGCTGGCGGTGCCACGGATTGAGGGTGAGCAGCCGCCACCCCGACGGCGACCAGTGCAGGCCGCGCCCGGCGGGCACGCCGGTGATGTCGGCTACGGACAGCACCGGCGTGCGGTGGGTGCTGTAGCTGTAGCCCTCTGAGCGGCCGCCGTCGGCCCACCGGCGGGCAACGGTGCTGGAGTGGCTGGCCGCCACGGTCATGCGGTCGTACTCCCCGGACATCTTGGACAGCATGTCGGCGGTGTCGCGGTCGGCCATCCCGGACAGGATCAGCTTTTCGGGGAACAGGGTGAGGAACCCGTCAGCGGCTTCGCGGCCCCACCGGGCGCGGGCCTGGCTCAAATCCTGGAAGGCGACCACTAGGTGCAGGCCTTGGCCGCCGGCCTCGCTGACGATATTGGGCAGCGGAATCGGGGCGGTGTTGGCGGCCTCGTCGAGCACGAACGTCACCGGCTGCGACTGGGTTTCAGTTCCCAGGTCCACGCTCTGGCGGCGGTGGTACTGGGCCAGCCGGATGGACTCGAGAAAGGCCGCGATCAGCGGGGCGTAGTCACGCTGGCGGTCTACCGGGGCGGTGATATAGACGGTATCGGCGCCGCGCACGAACGCGGCGGGGTCGAAATTCGGTGACTCCCCGACCCGCAGGGCGGCGCTGCTGGTGTAGATGTTCATCAGCCGCCCCAGGGTGGATGCGATGGATTCGCGTTCCCGGTCGGGCACACCCAGCAGCGAGCCGAGCAGCGCCGCGGCGATGTCGGCGCCGTCGATGCCGTCCTGTTCGGCGACGATCAGCAGCGCTTCGGTTTCCGGCCCGGCCGCGGTGGGGTTCATGCACCAGCGGGCCAGCGCGCGGACATCTCCGCCGGGGGCGGCCAGCTTCGCGGCGAACAGCAGCACCGACAGCCAGGTTTCGGCGCGGTCGGTCCAGTGGTCCCCGCTGTGGGAGGCCCCGGCGGCCGCGCGGGCCGGTCCGGTCAGCCGCGCGGCCACCGACCGGGCGGCGTCCCAGCTGGTCACATCGCACAGCGGTGACCAGCGCAGGCCGATCACCCCTGCGGGGGGTGTGCCGCCGCCGGGATCGAACAGCCACACCCGCCCGCGCGTGGCGCGGGCGGCCGAGGTGGCGGCGAGCACTTCGGCTTTCATCGAGGTCGAGACGCAGGCGGCCGGGGCGTAGGCCACCGACGGCATGACGACCGACTGGGTTTTGCCGGAGCCGGGCGGCCCAACGACCAGCGTGGCCCCGCGCGGACTGGCCGCGACCGCGCGCCCGTGCTCGTCCACCCCCAGGTAGCCGCCCGCCACACTCGGCAGAGCCACCGCGGCGGGCGGCGCGGCCTCGGCGGCCGTCACCGCCGGGCGCGCGGGTGCGGGTGCCGCCGCCGGGCAGGCACTCTGGATCGCCCGCCACCGCAGATAGCGCGGCCAGCCGTAGTAGCCGCCGAGGTAGGCCAGCGCGGGCAGCCCCCAGCACGATGCGAGGACCGCCAGCGACGCTATCGACCACGCTATCCACCGCCCCGAGGCGAACCTTTTGCCGCGCTTGGCTTCTCCCACCCCCACGCACAGCGCCGCACCGACCATCACCACCACGCCCAGCCACAGCGCCGGGCCGTCGTCACCCATGTCTCCGTGGGTGACCCGCCACGTGTGCGGGGCCGAGATCACCGCCCCGGCGGCGATCCCCCACCAGTAGCGGCCTTCCGGGCCGAAACGCACCGGCGGGGCGATGTTGTGGCCCGGCCCCCACCCGCTTGGGCTGCTCACCGCGCCGCCTTCGTCTCGGCCACCCCGACCACGGTTCGGCGCATCGGATCGCGGGTCCAGCTGTAGGCGGGCCAGCCCAGCACGGCGGCGTGCCGGTTGAGTTCGGCGAGCTCGGCGGGCTTGTGCTGCCAGCCCGGACCGGTGCTGGCCTCGATGCGCCCCGGCCAGGCCGCCCCCGCCCCCTGGTGCTGCCACCCGGTGGCCCGCACCGTCGAGAGTCCGGGATGGCCGTGGCCTAACACCTGTTCGGCCAGGCCCCGCCACACCTGCGTCAGCCGGTAGGTCCGCGCCCACGACCCACCCAGCATCCCCACCGCGGCCGCCGCACACGCCGCCACGAACGCGGCGGCGAAGGGCCAGCCGGTCAGCCACACGACCACCACGAACACGATTCCGGCCGCCACGGCGGCCGCCCCCCACACCGGGATCGGCGGCACCGCGGTGACCCCACCGCCGCGCTGCCACCGCGACCAGGCCAGCCCGGACCCCACACACGCCAGCACCCCGAGCGCGGCGGCGGCCAAGATCAGCACACCCACCCAGCCCCCCGCGGTCAGATGCAGGTCACCGCTGTAGCGGATCTGGCTGCCGCCGAACGACGGGTCCGGGTCATACGGATTGCCGCTGGTCTGGAAGGAAGTTTTTGCACCGGTGGTCAGCCCGTAGGGGGCCAGGGCCTCCCACAGCCGGCCGCGCTGAGTCCAAGCCGCCACGGCGAGCATTCCCGCCCCGAGCACCATCCACAGCCGTTCATCGTCCCCGCCGCCGGCGCTGCTGCGGCCTTTGCTGGAGTTGTCCACCGGCTGACCGTAACCCGCAGGAGTGACATTTAGCCGCCACGGCCGCGCCCCTGCTCACGGCCCTGTTCACGCTGCGCCCGCCGCGCGGCGTCGCGCCGCTCGGCCTCAGCGCGGGCCGCCGCTAGGCGTTCCTCCCGGCTACCCGGCTGGGGGCCCGGCGCGCTGGCGCGGCCGCTGCGACCGCCGGCCCCGGGCTCTTCCCGGCCGCCGCCGGGCCGCCCGCGGCGCTCCGCGGCGGCGGCCTGCCGGTAGGCGCTGCGGCGGGCTTTGCGCTCGGGGGTGTCGGTGCGGGAATGATCGACCGCCCGCAACCCGTAATCGCGCTCGATACCCTCGCTGATCCGCCCGAACCGGCGGTAGTCGTGAGACTCCGAGAGCAGCCGCCCGTCATGGCCGCGCTGCAACAGCGTGATGTGAATGTGGCGCGGATCGTGGCGCACCGCTTCCCAGGCATAGCCTTCGGCCTTACCGCCGGTGAACTCCCCCACCACCCGCTCAGCGATCCCCGCCCACTCCCGGTCCGACATCACCCGGTCTTGCGGCGCCGCCGACACCGCCAGCCGCAGCACCCGGCCCCGCTTACCCGCCGCGGTATCGCCGTCCTCACGCAGTTTGATTTGCATCGACCGCCCCCGCGCCCGCCAGTCCCGCCCCGCCACGGTCCCGGCCAGCCGCCGCGGATTGTGGTGCTCCTGACGCCGCCCCGGCCCGTAGTCATAGGCCAGCGCCTTGGCCGCGCTCACCCCCCGGGTGCGCTTGATGATCACCGCCGCGACCCCCACACCGCCAGCGCCGCCGCCACCCCGGCCACCGCATCCTCCGCCGCGCCCACCGCCGCGGACTCCCGCGCCCCGGCCGCAACCGCCCCCGCCTGCACCAGAAGCCCCGTCACCCGCCCGCACACCCCGCGCGCGGTCCGCGTCGCCTCGTCCGGGCGGCGCGCCTGATGCTCGCCCACCGAAGCCGCGACCGCATCCCGCAGCCACGCCCCCAGCCCCATCCCGTTGGCCGCCGCGGCGGCCAGCATCGCCGCGTGCAAACGCGGATCGCAGCGCAAATGCACCAGCCGGTCCCGCGGCCCCACACACCAGCGCACCGGCACCGGGTCCGGGTGTCCCTCGACGACCGCCCCCGCCGCCGCAGCCACCCCCTCGGCCGCCGCCGCAATCGCCCCCGCATCAGCGCGGGCGTAACGCTGGCGCACCGCCGCGTTCAGCACCACACCCGCCCCCGTCAGAGCGGCCAGCGCATCCGCCCCCGGCCGCGGGATCTCCCCCCGGTACCCCGGCGAGTCCAGCGCCACCCGCGCCGCCGCCAGAACCGCGCCCGCGGTACCCCCCTCCCCGCCGCGCCAGTGGTCGGCCACCGGCCGCCACAACAGCACCGTGGTACGCCCCGACAGGGCGGACGGTGCTGGGGCTTGCGGCGGCACGCCGGAAGCCTACCCCCGCGACGCCCCCGGCGGCGCGGGCAAGGGCGGAACCTATGAGGCGCAGCCGATATAGGTTTTGCATACCTTGCTACGGAGTGAGAGGGGACGGCCCCAGTTGTTGACGGGGTTCAGTCCGTCCGCTCTCACGCAGTACGCAGGGACGGCCCGCAAAGCTGCCCCGGTTCGGGGTCAGGCGAAGCGCGCGCGCAGCGCCGCGCGAGACACCCCGGACCAGGGGCGCGGCGGGCCGTCCCGCCCCGAGCGCCGCGGCGCTCGGGCACACCGCCAGGTGTGCATCGGCAAGGCGCAGCCGCAGCCGCCAACCCGCCGCACCATTCCGCGGCTAAGCTCGGGGCGCATGACCGACACCCCCCACGCCAGCATCGATGAGCTGCTCGCCCAGCTGCGCGCCGACGCCAGCGCCGCTGTTGAGCGGCTGCGCAGCCACCGCGACCGCGCAGCGGAATACACCGCGGCTGCCGACACCGAAACCCGCGCTTACGCCGCGGCCTACCGCGACATCCGTGCCCGCGGCTGGTTCACCCCCGCTCAACTGCGCGCGCTGGGCTTCCCCGCCCCCCGTACCCGCACCCGGCGGGCCAAGCCGGGCGGCGGCTAGAACCGCGCGCATCTCTGCCAGATGCGCCGCCCGCTGCGCCGCCGTCGCAGGCACAGAAACCCCGTCAGCGGGCCGGCTCTTGTCCAGGCGGGTGGCGGCGCAGCCGCCGCCCTTCGGCCGCTCCTGCGGCCGCCAGTCCAGCCGCCGCAGGCGGCTGGCGAGGAACGCCCCGGGCCGGTGGACCCTGTCCGGCCACGACTGTCCGCGCGCGAGCATGTCGGCGTTAAGGGCGTCGGTGATGGCACGCGCCGACCACACCGACGGGTCAATGCCCGCCGCGGCCAGTGCGTCGCAGATCGCCCCGACGTGGCCGCCGCCGATGGGCTCTCCCCGCTCGGTCATGGCGGGTAACCCATGGCACCGCGCGGCGAGCTGCCCGGCCAGGCGCTGCAGCGGCAGCGGCCGATCCGGGCGGGGCGCGGCGCGGTAGCGCCGCTGCCTCGCTCCCCTGTCTGCTGGCACATCGTCGCGCGCGTGCGCGCTTGGTGAGGGAGTCCCTACGGGACTGACAAGACAACTACCCGGCTTCGCCGGTAGGTCGGGATTGTCCCCACCCGGTGCGGGGTCGCGGCGGCTCACGAGGTGGTAGACCGAGGGCCGGCGACCCGCCGCCGGGGTGCCGGGCGAGCCGTGGCCGCGCTGCGCCTCGACCG
>ERZ795053.5342-NODE-5342-length-13309-cov-5.006866_pt1 | contig 13309 bp, 11 predicted proteins | sample MGYA00375137_ERZ795053 | MGnify/ENA primary metagenome ERZ795053 (study PRJEB30182, sample SAMN05720284) | activated sludge metagenome | isolation source: Anaerobic digester | place: Hong Kong | collected 2014-12-17 ... | reverse complement strand
CCAAAACCTCATTGCGTTGCGCCCCGGTTACACTGCCGGTCAGCAATTGGATGTTAACGGGTCGGCCTATTGCTTGGCCGATCTGTTCTAACAACTGCCCCATTCCTTTGAAATGTTGTTCCGCCAGAATTTCAGTGGGCGCGAGGATGGCCGCCTGTCCCCCGTCGATTACCGCCAAGACCATAGCCACCAGCGCGACCACCGTTTTACCGGAACCCACATCGCCTTGCAGCAACCGACTCATGGGGACACTCAACTGTAAATCGGCGATGATCTCATCGATACTTCGCTTCTGAGCGCCGGTCAGCGGAAATGGCAGCGTTTCAAGAATTCGGGTTACCTTTTCCGGCTCAATGGCGATGGGTTGGGTCTCTTGCATTCGCCATTCGATCCGGTGTCGCAGGACACCCAATTGGATCATCAACAGTTCGTCAAAAGCCAGCCGGCGTCGGGCCGCCTCCAAGGTCTCCCAATCGTCGGGGAAGTGAATCTGACGAACGGCCTCCTCCAGCATCAACATATCCAATCGGCTGCGCGACTCATCCGGTAAATAGTCCGGCAGCCGCCGACTCCAGTAATTGACCGCGTCACGAATCTGTTTACGCAGCCATTTGGACGTGATGCCCTGCGTTAATGGATAAACCGGCACCAGCCGTCCGGTGTGAACCAGGTCTTTATCCAGTTCTTCCCATTCCGGCGATTGGAAGGTCAGCCGGCCCAGATACTGCTCTACCCGGCCGCTGAGCACCAACTCCATGCCCGGTTTGAACGTTTTCTCCAGCCAAGGTTGGTTAAACCAGGTCGCTTCGATCGTCGCCGTGCCGTCGGTCAAAACGGACGTTATAATTGAGCGATTGTTACGCGCTTGCCGCTTGCGCGTTTCCCACACCTGCCCAATGATCGTCACATCTTCATTGTATTCAAGCTGATTGATCGGCTTCAACGCCCGATAATCGTCATACCGGCGCGGGTAATGTTTCAAAAAATCTTCGATGCACACAATGCCGAGGTTAGCCAATTTGCGGGCCATGCCATCTTTAATGCCCGGCAATTTGGTTACGGGCGAATCTAGCCCGGTACTGGCGAAATCTCGGCCTGAAGAACTGCTACTAGATCGATTTGAGGCCGAAGTTGCCCCATTGCTTCTGCCGGCTGATCTCGCATCGCTCCGGGGTTTTCTTTTAGGAGAAGCGGAGCGAGACTCCGGTTGGACCGGTGGATCAGCCTTCGCTTTTTCCGGCTCCGATTGACCCGCTGCCTCCTGTGGCGGCGCACTTTTTCTATCACGAGATGAATTGGAACGAGTCGGCTGGTCGGCTTTATGTAACTTGACCAGAATTTGGTGAATAAACGTGGGGCGATCCGTGTCATCGACATTGGGATATCGGCCTAAGTCTTGCACCACTTCTTCAATAATACGACGTTCGTTGTCGGTAGAGGCTTCTTGTAACGCTTCTTCGGACCAGTTGGGCGCCAGTTTTTCGAGACCGCCCATGACCGCTTTATTCTTGTACCCTAGCCTCTTTTCTTGGGTCAGCATCCGGCTAAGTTTATCAAATGTAGAGAGCATAACGTATTTTTCTTACATCAAAAACTCATACCTTCATAAACCACAATTCCGACCGCATTGGGACCAATCCGGGTGGCCAAATCAGGACCATATTGAATTATCGGGAATTGCAGCTTAGGAAAGCTCTGTTCTAATCGTTCTTTCAGCAGTTTGGCTTCTTTACTGGGCTGTTTACTGCGCTGAATGATAGCAGTTTGTTCCAAATTATCAAATTCAGCCACAAATTCAAATAATTTCTCAAGCGCCTTTTCCGTTGTCCGTACCTTCTCCAGGGGAATGATATCGCCATCTTCCATGAACAAAATCGGTTTGATGCTCAACATCGACCCCAAAACAGCCTGGGCTTTGCCAATGCGACCACTTCGTTCCAGATAATCCATCGTTTCAACATAGAAGATTAGATAAATGTGGGGCAGCATGCCGCGAACCAGCCGGACAATGTCATCCAGCGAAGCGCCTTCTCTGGCCGCCCGGGCCGCCGCTTTGACTAAAATCCCCAGACCGACCGAAGTCGTCATCGAGTCGACAATCATAATTGAGCAGCGCCCCATCAAGGCTTCAGCGCCGGCTCTGGCACGGTGGATAGTATCGCTTAAATGGCCGGAAATATGAATCGACAGAATTTGATCCGTTTCTTCTCGATGGATCTCGGCATAAACCTGTTCGAATTCGGCCGGATCAGGCGGATAGCTGATTGGAAACTGGCCGGACAGGCCGGCTTTGCGAAATAGCTCTTCGGTGTCGGTTGACAAACCATCCAGCAACTTTTCGTTGCCCAATCGAATCTTGAGCGGGACGACGTGAATGCCTAATTCTTTGACTTCGCCTGGCTCAAAGTAAGCCGTACTATCGGTAACAATAGCAACTTTCTGAGACAAGGTAACTCGTTACTCCAATGAAATAATAAAATAAACGTGGGCCTGTTCTCCGGCGAAAACGTCCAACTCGGCGTCAGGATAATGAATCTGAATTTCGGCCGTAAGCATTTCAACCAGATCTCGCCCACTATTTTGCCCAGGATAGAGGGTAATCAGTTCGTAATTTTCAGCTTCAACCTGGGCCAACGCCTCAAGGGCGGCGGTCACCGGATTTGAGCCGACGCACAGCAACCGGCCGTCGCACCAAACTGTTACGTCTCTGTGCAGCCGGCTGTGTCCATTAAGCTGAGTTACCCGATCCCTGACTTCAATTGTTCGCACCTGCCGGGCCGCCTCGGCCATCCGGCGGGCGTTGACGTCCGCATCAAACCGTTCGTTAAACGAGAGTAGCGCGGCGATACCCTGAGGCATTGTCTGGGTTGGAACGATTCGCACCGCTTTCTGGGGTAGCGCCTCAAGCGGCTGAGCTATTGAGATTGTATCTCTATCGTTAGGTAAAATCAATACCTGATTAGCTCGAACCTGTTGCACCGCCCGCAACAAATCGTCCACATCAACCGGATACCCCAAAACCAAACACTCTTTCTGAAAAACCTCGACAAATCCCAGGCCGGCCACTACGGCTACCACGGCCACCGCCGACGGTCCATCGACCGGCTGCTGACTAAAGAATTCGGCCTGCCGAGTCAGGTTTTCGACAACCACTTGGCTTACCGTTCCAATTTTGGCTCCCAACCGCAGCGGCGCTTGGGGATCGGCGACGTGAATATGAACCCGGACTAACTGCTCCGTACCCACTACCAGTATCGACTCGCCCAAAGACGCCAACCGCGTCCGGATGTCATCGAGATCGAGCCGGTCGCCTTTAATCAAGAACTGTACATCATAATACGCCTGAGACGACTCGCCGGAGGGATACCGTACCGGTGCTGCCACCGCAATACTGCCAGGTGTATCCATAGGTTCACGGCGCAAATAGCGCAGCCCGCCCTCAAAAATGTAGAGCAGGCCCTGCCCGCCGGAGTCGGTTACCCCGGCGTCACGCAGCAGTGGCAGCAGTTGAGGCGTGGCTGCTTGAGCAGCGCGCATAGCGCTTACAATTGCAGTCCACAAAACCGTCAAATCCGGCTCAGTCCGGCTGCTTACCTCAGCGGCTTCGGCAGCGGCGCGAGCTACCGTCAATATCGTTCCCTCCACCGGATCGATGACGTTTAACCAGGCCTGATTGGCGCCTAACCGCAGCGCGGCGGCCAATTCACTACTGGTAAAGGCCGATTTCCCGGCCAGCCCGGCGGCCAGCCCTTGCAGAAACTGCGACAGGATGACGCCCGAATTTCCCCGCCCGCCCATTAAAGCGCCCTGAGCCAGCGCCTCGGCCACCCGTCCGGCTTCTCGACCGGCGACCTGCTCGGCGGTCTCGAGCGCAGCTTGCATGGTCAACAGCATATTGACGCCGGTGTCGCCATCGGCCACGGGGAAGACATTTATGTTGTTAACATGCTGGACATGTAATTCCAGCCAACGGGTTCCCGCCCGGAAAAGGTGTCCAAGCTCGGCCCCATCGCTCCGAAAAACCGGATCATTTTCAATTTCAAATACTTGGAGAACTTGGCTGGAGTGACGGGCTGACATGATAATTTAGCTTTTGTCCTGGTAACGGTGTTAATCTTTAAAGGCCAGCAACATGCGCTGGCCTTTTTAAATTGAAAGAAAATTTTACAGGTAACTGTACTATGATACAACGTTCAGTTAAAAAATGCAAGACTTTTTTTATGGTAACCTGGCCAGGACTTTAATTGACGTTCAGCAGCGGCTGTCCGCGTTGGGCATTATGAAGCTGACCGCAGCCGGCGGCAATGTCGATACCGCGCCGCAGCCGCACCGTGGTCGAGATGCCGGCGGCCAGCAGCCTATCGCGGAAGGCCAAGACCCGCTCATCCGGCGATCCGCTCCAGGGGGAGTCAGGCGTGGGGTTAAGAGGAATCAAATTGATGTGACACAATAGCCCTTGCACCAATTCGGCAAATTGATCGGCGTGAGCGTCACTGTCATTGAGACGATCCATTAAAGCATACTCAAACGTGACCCGGCGATGGGTCGTCGCGATGTAATCCCTAACCGCTGCCATCAGCATCGCCAGAGGATAGCGGCGGTTGACCGGCACGATGGTGTTACGCAGCGCGTCGTTCGGCGCATGCAGCGAGACCGCCAGCCCGACCTGCTCCGGCTCCTTGCTCATCCGCCGGATGGCCGGCACCAGGCCCACCGTCGAGACGGTGAGATGCCGCGCCCCCAGGTTGAAGCCGTCCGCATCGTTCAAGCGGCGAATGGCCCGCCAGGTTTCGGCGTAATTAGCTAACGGTTCGCCCATGCCCATAAACACAATGTTGGTGACGCGCTTCTCCTCTTGGCTGAGCTGCCGAGCGTAGTAGAGCACCTGCGCGACAATTTCGCCGACGCTCAAATTGCGCATAAAACCCATCTGGCCCGTAGCGCAGAAGGGACAAGCCATCGCGCAGCCGGCCTGAGTGCTAATGCATAGCGTTTGCCGGGTATCGTAGCGCATCAATACGGTCTCTATCCGGCGATCATCGGGCAGCTCAAATAGCGCTTTTTGGGTATAGCCGTCCGACGAGTCGATAGCCACGACCAACTTGAGGGGATCGATCAAGCAATCTTCCGCAAGCTGCTGCCGCAGCGATTTCGGCAGATTACTCATGACCGAGGCATCGGTGGCGTACTGCTGGTAAAGCCAATGCTCGATTTGAGCCGCCCGGTAAGCCGGCTGGCCCCAACCGGTGATCAGCGTTTTCAGCTCCGCTGAGGAGAGATTGAGTAAAAACGGTTTATTGTCCATCGCCCTTCTTCTTAAACAAGCCCAAAATCTTTCGCGGGATAAAGCTGATTAAGCGCCAAATAAAGCCAATTATCGCTTTGCTCAACCGAAACAACCCACCAAAAAACCTCCCCAACCAGCGCGTCGAGGTCTTCGCCCCTTTTTGGGCCGACTCGCCGGCGACGGCTGCGCCCGTACTGAGCGTCGAGCCAACCGTACCGGCCACTTTACCGGCCCGGTCGGCAATCACCGAACCGGCGCTTTTGCCGTTGTCGGTCAGCCAGTGGCCGATCTTGCGCTCATCGACCCCGCTGATGGTCCGCAGGCTGTCGGCCCAACTGCCCATAGCCTCCGGCCCCAATCGGAAATAGGCATCGGCTCGCTGGCCGATGATATAGGTTGACAGCACATTCGTCCCGGCTGAGGCCACCACCCCGATAACCGGAATCGCTTTCACAATCGACTTTTCAGCAAATTTCTCCCCTAACTTTAGCGAAGCCTGCTGACCGGCCCGGCGAGCCAGGGCGGTCGTACCGGCGCTGATCCCGGTAATAGTCATCACCAACCGCTGCTTTTCGTCTTCGGTTAGGGGATAGTCGTATAGCGCGGCCAATTCCAAGACCAACTCAGCTTGCAGCTTAAAGGTAGCCCCAATATCGGCCGCGACGCCCAACGTCACCGCTGCCGCCGTCCCAATGCCGGGAATCAACCCCGCCCCGGAGGTCACCGCGCCGATAGCGCCGGTGCGGTGGCATTTGTCTCGAACGATCTTCTGCGATAGTTCCTCACGGGTGGCGTTGGGGTTGTCTCTTTTGAGTTTTTTGATCCGTTCCGTCGCTTCCTCGAGATCGACATCGCTGACCACATTGAAGATCGTATCCATCAGCGCGTTGGCTTTGGTTTCCACATCCTGGCGCACGACCGGCGGTTGGGCGTCGATCTGCTGCAAATCGTGGTCAACGGCATCAATGATTTCTTCGGCTTGGTTTTTGAGGGATTTTTCTTCCATTGGGTTTCCTGGTGTTTTTTCTAAGGTCTTTAAGCAAATTACCAGTAATGATTGATCGTTGTAAGTTCCTTACGCTTTACGTTTTACGCATTCGAAAGTTGCAGACCCATCCTATACCGTGTTAATTATAGCTAAAAAACGCTGCTTGCCTAATGAAATTTTGAGATAATGGGTTAGAACTTTGACATCCCCGGCCCAATAGCGATAATGACCGACAGAATTTAGGAAACGGAGCCGACGTTGAACGATCTTTCACCCCTTTTCGATCAAATCAAGCAGCTTTCCGGCGATAGCCAGGCCAAATTGGCCGAGTACGTCGCTTTTTTGCAATGGCAAGAAGCCCGGCTGGCCCAGCCGTCCGCTACGGGCTGGAGTTTTAGCTTTATCGAAGCCTTCAAACAAGCTTCTTCTCAAGCCACCATCGATCCGGCTGGGATGGACATCAAAATGGCGCCGGCAGCGGTCGGCGGGCAGAGCCGGCCGGCTTTGTGGGCGCACCCGCCGGTAACCGGTCAGGCCGTGATCGAGTATTATGTGCCTATTCCGGAGCAGGTGAGCGATATCCGGCTGAACCTGGCGTTTGGCATTCGGGATGGGGCGCAGATGGCTGAAGATAACCTGGTGGCTTTTGGGGTCAAGGTCAACGGTATGCGGGTGTGGGGCCAGCAGAGCAATGCCCAAACCTGGCAGGAGGCGGCGATTCCCTTAACGCTGACCGCCGGCGATGTCGTCCGCTTTGAGTTCACCACCGAGGCGCTCGGCAGCCATGAGTGGACCTGGGCCGTATGGGGCAACCCGGAGTTGACCGGGCTATAGATTTTCCCCCGGCTTGTAGGTTCGCAGCACCGAGCCGCCGATAAACTCCCGCAGCAGCGAATTATCCGGCACCAAATCCGAGGCGCACGGCTCGAACCACTGCAAAAATGAGAGCAGCCGCTTGGCTTCGATATGCTCCAGTTTTCCCGGCTCGATTTGCAGCAGCAGGGGTTCGACCAGCGGTTTCATCACCGCCAATTCGTAAACCAAGGCCGAGTTGAACATAATATCGGCGTTTTCCTGATAAGGAAAAATCCAGGTGTACTCGCCCTGGCGCACTTTAGGCCAGCGCAGAATCGTATCTTTGGCTGTGTAACCGCGATGCCGGGCGTCACGGATAATGCGGCGGATGAGCCGGGTGTCGGTGGTGGGAATACGGTTGTGCCGGTCGAGGTTGAGCTGAGTAATGGCCGATACATACACCCGAAAAATCTTTTCCGCCGGCAGGTCGGCCACCAACTCTGGGTTCATGCCGTGGATACCTTCAATCAAAATCATGTGCTCATTGCTGATCGATATCGTTTCCCCCGGCTCGTTTTGACCGGTGAAGAAATTGTAATGAGGCATCGTCACCGAGCCACCCTGCATCAACTCTAACAACGTTTTGTTGAATAGCGCCAGATTGAGGGCGTATAGACTCTCGTAATCGTAATCGCCGTCTTCGTCGCGGGGGGTCTCGGTGCGATTGACAAAAAAATCATCCAGTGCCACGGCAATAGGGCGAATACCGTGCGCCAGCAGTTGGATCGCCAGACGCTTGCTAAACGTGGTTTTTCCGGCCGACGACGGGCCGGAGATCAAGACCAGTTTAACCCGATGTCGAACGGAGGCAATCAGCGTAGCGATCTGGGCAATCCGTTGTTCTTGCAGCGCCTCGGCGACCAAGATGGTTTCGAGCATATCGCCGGTTCTGACGACCTCGTTCAATTTGCCTACGCTGTGAATATCCAGCTTACGCATCCACGTCCCATACTCATCAAAAACATGAATCAATTTAGGATAATTAACCCGTGGTTGCAGTTCATTAGGCCAATTGATGCGGGGATAGCGTAGAACAAACCCCTTGTAATAGGGGTCCAACGCAAAAATCCTCAGATACCCCGTCGAGGGCACTTTATAGCCATGCATGTAGCCCCTAAAATTTTTGAGCTTATAGGTGGTCAGGTAAGATTTTCGTCGAGTTTTAAGTAGGCTCAATCGACTATTGGCTCCGCTGGCTTCAAAGATATTTTTCGCTTCTTCAATCGGAATCCGCTCTTTGACAATCGGCACATTTTCCTGAACCAATTCCCACATCCGGGCTTCGATTTTTTTCAACTCCGGCTCAGTGAAGGGTAGCCGGTCTTCGGCTTCACAGTACAAACCACCAAAGTTCAAACCATAATCGATGGTGATTTTGACATCCGGAAATAGTTCGGCCGCGACGGCCACCAGCAAAAACGCCAACGAGCGGCGATATACTCGCATCCCGTCGCCATCGGCTAACGTCAGGACATGCACATTCAAATCTCGATCGGCGTGGTAGGTTAACTCTCTAATCTCACCATCGACCAGGCAGGCCACCGGAATAGGCTCCGGGGGAAAGTTGGCGGCTTTGACAAAGGTTTCAATGGTGGTATTGAGTGGGCCTTCCAGAACCTGACCATTACTAAATTTGATCTGAGCCGTCGTTCGCGGCTGAGAAGGGAAAATTTGTGGTTGACTCATAGAATAGACTCGAGGGTGGCTATGAATTACAAGGTTGAATCGTTAGATGCGAGGGATTGGAGATAGGGAGATAAGGAGATTATTTGTCAGTCAATCTCCTTATCTCCCTATCTCTTAATCTCCTAAGTTAGCCGGACTTTTAAGCAGGGCCAACAGTAATTTTACCGCGTTTTCAACATCGTTGGTGCTAACCATTTCGGAGGGGGTGTGAATGTGGCGGCACGGAATGGAGAGCGCTCCGGCAGCGCTGCCTTCGTGAGCTAACTGCATGGCTCGCGCATCGGTTGAACCAAGCGTGAGAATTTCCATTTGGTAAGGGATGTCGTTGGCCTGGGCTGTCTCGACCATCCAATTTTTGAGGCCGGGATGGGCTAGCATGCCCCTATCCATCACTTTGATGGCCGGCCCTGCGCCGAGTTTGACCTCAAAATGCTTGCGTTCCGGCACGTCGCCGCTGTCGGTGACATCGACGGCGATTGAGACATCGGGATGGACTTTGTAGGCGGCGGTCGTCGCGCCTCGGACGCCAACTTCCTCCTGCACCGTGAAGACAAAATGCAGTTCGTGGGGCGTCTGATCAAGCTGTTTTAGGGTTTCGATCAAAATGGCGCAGCCGATGCGGTCATCCAGGCTTTTGGCAACCATCACCTGGCCCAAATCCACAAACGGGCGTTGAAACGCCGCCACATCGCCGACCCGTACCGGCATATCGTCTTTACCGTTAGCGCCAAAATCCAGATAGAGCGACTTGTGAGAGTAGTCCACCTCATCGTGCCGGGGCCAATTTTCCACGTTGATCACCCCCAACGCCCCGTTGGTAAACAGCGCCCGGTTGCCGATCAACGTATCCGGCCAAACGGCGCCCAACGCAGTGAAACGCGCGAACCCCTTGTCGTTTACGTGGGAGACCATCAAGCCGATCTCGTCCATATGAGCGGCCAGCATAATTTTGAGCCCCTCACCGGAGCCGTTCTTAACGGCATGCAAATTACCTAGCGGATCAACTTCAACCGAGTCGGCCACATTCGAAACTTGCTCACGAATGATATCGCGCACCGCCTGTTCATAGCCCGGCGGGCCGTAGGCTTCGGTTAACGCCTTAATGAGATCTTTCATATCAACTCCAAGGTCTAGTCTTCCAGTTCAAGTCTGGCCCGTATAAATTCGCGAACCGTGGTCATCACCTCAACCGCCCCGGTCGCTTCCTCAAATGAAGCGAACCGCCCTGGATAACGGGTTTCGACGCTGTAGCTATTTAAGGCCTGCATCGCAGCATTGATTTTTGAAAATTGTGCATCAATCTGCCGGCAAAGTCTTAGCAACTCAACCAAATCGTGAGTACGTTGAAACTCAACTCTATGTTGAGTGAGAAAAGCTTTTACATATTTTTCGGCGCACTGCTGAGTGTGAAAACAAATGGCGTCTGCCATGCCCTCATGTTGTAGATTGAGCAGACTGGTCGCCGCTAAAAAGTCACCTTCAGCTTTTTGAACCCACTCTTGGGTGTAACGATTCGATTTGGCATCTGGTTCTGTCATCGCGATATCCTGTAAGAGAGCGTGTTCGGGTTTTTCGTAAAGAATTTTGCCCTTAGCGATAATATTGCGCAGAAAAGCGTCACCGGCTCTGATTCGATCAGTTATCTCACGAGGCGTGCGGACCAAGATATCCAGACCAAACGGAGCCTGGAACGACAGCGCCATATCTCTTTGCGTTTGTCTGGGATCATCAGTATCCAGGATAACTAATAGATCAACATCACTACCCGGCTGAGGCCGTCCGGCGGCGTAGGAGCCAAAGAGCATCACTTGCTCCGGCTCAAAGGTCTGGACAATATGGTCAACGACCGCCTGAATGGCTTCCATCGGAATCTGATCCCGCTCGTTGACATTTGGAACGCTAATCTTTAAATCTTTTAGCAATTTCAACCTTCTTGAGCCGGTAATTTTTGTAAGACCGCTGTCATCAACTTTACCGTATTCCAAAAATCGGTCAAATCCAGAACGGCAGCCGGGGCGTGAATGTAACGCGCTGGGACGCTAACCACGGCCGACGGTACGCCCTCGCGGATAGTATGAACCGCGCCCGCGTCGGTGCCGCCGATGCCGGGACGTTTGAACTGGTAAGGCAGCCCTTCAGCCTCGGCTGTTTCGATCAGCAAATCGACCAGCTTACGGTCAGCAATGAACGAGCGATCCATGACTGTGATGGCCGGGCCATCGCCCAGACGGGGAAACCCTTCGTCAGCCTCGTCACTCTGGCGGGGGAGATCATCGGCGGCGGTACACTCCAGTACAAAGGCCAGATCCGGATCGACTGCATAAGCCGCCACCTGCGCCCCGCGCAGCCCGATCTCCTCCTGCACCGTAAACACAGCGACCAAATCGATTGGGTAGTCGCCCTTCAGCAGTTCGACCAACACGGCGCAGCCGACTCGATCATCAAAGGCTTTGCCTTTGACCCGTCCGACGTCCGGCGAGATCTCATCGGGCCGGCCGCCCAGGTAACCAAATTCGGTCGCAAAAGTGGCAAAATCGCCTACCTTCACCTGGCCGTTCGAATCGCTGTTCGCGCCGATATCGATTGACATTGAATCGATACTGCCGACCTTGTGACGTTCGCTCCGCTTCAACAGATGCACCGGTTTGAGGCCGATGACCCCCGGCACGCGCTCCGAGCCGACCACCACCGCCTTGCCGAGCAAAATGCGGCGATCAAAACCACCCACCGGCTTGAATTTCAACATACCGCTGCTCTTGACCTCCGAGATCATAAAACCCACCTCGTCCATATGGGCTGCGATCATTACCTTGGGCGGTGGAACCTCGGTCTCAACCCGGCAGCGGCGCGTTACAAACAAGTTCCCCATCGTATCGATGCGCCACGAATCGGCGTAATCTTTCACCGCCTCCACAATAATTTTACGTACCTCACCTTCAACACTCGACACACCGAAGGCGTTAGATAGTTCTTCTAAAATCATGCGTTAATCCTACAAAATTTGGTCTTGTAGAACGTGGGACGTAGTGCGTAGTGCGTAGTGCGTAAACCTCACATTTATCGTCCAACTCTACAACTCCAAAAACTCCCCAACTCTAAAAACTCTTTTAACTCTCCAACTCCACTCGAAAGCGTAAATTACCAATACCGATCAGGTCATGATCGGCCAAAGTGGTTGGTTTGGAAATGGGCAACTCATTAAGCGTGGTGCCGTTTTTACTGCCTAAATCCTCAATCCACCATACGCCATTTTCTCGGCTAATACACGCATGCTGGCTGGAGGCCAACGAGTCACTCAAAATAATGGTATTATCGGGGTCGCGGCCCAGATAAGTCACCGGCTGGAGCGGCAAGGTATCACCTGCGACCAGCGAGTTATCCTCGGCCGGCGTTACAACCCGCAGATTGTGGAGAGGCTGCATCCGGGCAGCGGCCAGTTGTTCGGCGCTTTTTAAATCGTACCAGATGATGTAAAAAGCCACTCCCAAAAAACCATAAAGAATGACGGCAGCCAGGATACGCAGGCCCAATAAGATCCAATCCAAGCTCACGAGCCGGCCCTATTCTACGAATTATCCTGCACAATAATATGCAGGACGGTACTGCCAAAGGTGAGAACATCCCCATGTTTAAGAGCGCACTGCGCCGTGGCTTCGGCATTGACGGTGGTATGGGGATTCAAACGAAGGGTCTTTTCCTGTTCGCTGACCACTTCGGGCTGGACGGGTGGATAGAGGTGATAAATGCCGTTACGCCAGCGGAGTTGGGCATGATAACGTGACACGGTTTGATCGCCCAATATCACATCGTTATCTAAAGCGCGGCCAATTCGGATCACCGGCTCGCCCAACGACACTGTCTGATCGTCAAATTGCAGCGCCCATTGGCCGGCATTGTGCGTCGCTACGAAAAATGCCTCTTTCGTTTTGGTCCGATGCTTGCCGTCGTTGCCGTTCACATAACGCGTTTTAATTTTCACCTTGCCTGGCCGCACCGCGTCAGACTTTTCAAGCATCACCCGAATAGGGCCAACGGGTTGGTAATTCGCTTCCTGGATCAACCAGGTCAAGTAGTTACGTAGGCGAATCACCTCAGCTTCAACACTTGAGCCAGCCACCAATTGGCTGTAATCACCCGGATTTAAGGTGATGTCATAATAATTGGGGATGTGGGCGGACTCGGTCTGGCTGACCTCCGGCTGCTCGGTTTCAACGGCGACAGCCAAGTGGCGGGCTAAATCGGCCGGGTGAAGTTGAGTATGAAACAGGCGCGAGAAAATCCCTTCAATCAAGCGCTGGGCAATCGTTTCCAGTCGATCAAATTGATTCATACTGATCATTATAGCTTAGCCTCAGAATTTTAAGAAAAGCGATACGAGAAATTGTTAGAGTGAAGCTAATTGACAAGTTATTTAAGATGGATTATAACAAACAGAGACCTGATGCATAAAGCGTCAACTCTAAGTGAAAAGACTATTTTTATTCCTATGACCC
>ERZ795053.5340-NODE-5340-length-13312-cov-15.399261_pt1 | contig 13312 bp, 11 predicted proteins | sample MGYA00375137_ERZ795053 | MGnify/ENA primary metagenome ERZ795053 (study PRJEB30182, sample SAMN05720284) | activated sludge metagenome | isolation source: Anaerobic digester | place: Hong Kong | collected 2014-12-17 ... | reverse complement strand
GTACGTTCAAATCCAAGCAGTGCTCCAAGAAACAGGGATAGAAAAAAAGGCTGAAAGAGATTAAAGTTCATGCCAGGCTCCGGAGAACAGGAAATATTTCAGGCATATTAATCCCGGCGTATTTACTATGTCAATCCGTTAGCTGTAATGATATGTATTTTATTATTTTTTAATGTAGCGCTATTTGCCTTTAAGGTAAAGGGGACAGGCGAGTACCCTGTATTCGCCGGTTTTTTCATCCTGCATGGTTGCCATGGAACTTAAAGAGCCGCCATAATTACAAAGAACCTGATAGTTCCTGAGCTCAACATGGTGTCTGCATTTTTTACAATCTTCAAGATTCATTTTTTTTATACTCCGAAATCAATATAAAGAAATAAGGGGAATTATTCAACAATTATGTCTCTTATATCCGGCAAAAGCACATTCGTGCTTAATGAATTTATTGTCAATTATTATATTAAATAAAATATTAAATTCATTTTCTTTTAAATATTTAATAAGATTTTTTATTTCAGCCCGGACAAAGAACTTTTACCATCAGCAACTTATCAACAAATTCTGATTTATAATCAAATTATACTCGACATTATTATTAAAATATTAGCTGATCAGGTTACGGTTAAATCATGAACAGCGTATCCAGATATCCCACAGAGGAAGAATGCTTCAGCATCATCCGTCAATATGACATGCTCCCGAATATAATTGACCACTCGGTGCAGGTGAAGAATGTTGCACTGGCCATATACGATAATCTGCGGGAAAAGGGACCTGTAAGCAGGGAACTCCTGGTTGCAGCAGCACTTCTGCACGACATAGCGAAGACCCGTTCAATACAAAACCGGGAGATGCGCCATGATCTGATCGGAGGGGAGATGCTCCGCGAAATGGGACTGAATGAAATCGCCGAGATTGTCGAAAACCATGTTGTATTCACAGGTTTCCAGCCTGACGGGCCCCTGACTGAAAAAGAGATTATATATTACGCTGATAAAAGAGTAATGCACGACAAAGTGGTTAATGTCCATACACGGGTTGATGATCTCGTTGAACGATACGGCATTAACGAAAAGGTCAAAGAACTTATAATCAGAAATAAGGAATTTGTCCTGGAACTTGAAGCGAAGATTGAGCGGTTCATGATTACCGATATTGAAACAGCTCTTAAAGGATTATGAAAAAATATTTAATACTCGACTGCTACGTGGATGAACCGGCATGCCTTGGTGTGCCGCCATTTATCTCCCCCTACCCCCGCTATATTTACGGGGCGCTTATGTGCGCAGGTGTAAACCCGGGCTCCATCTCCTACCTCACAATTGACAGCATGAGGGAGCAGAACTTTACTTTTACAGAAAATTATGATCAGGTTTTTCTCACTGGTGGTGCCGTTGTTCCCGGAAAATATCTTGGAGCAAAGATAGGCACACTGGCAGAGATCAACCGAATCATCCGCCAGAACAGGAAGACCCCCATAGCAGTCGGAGGACTCATTAACCGCGCGGTGGAACGCGATACAGGGAATGTCACAGTTTTAAAAAACGACATCGAAAAATACGCATTCACACTGGCGGCAGGTGAGCCCGCTGATATGCAGAGAACTACTGAAGAAATTGCGCAGTGGTCTTCCGCCGGTGCTGAGGTAGTAAAGAAACACCCCTGGTTCCCTGACATCATCTGCGAAATAGAGACAGGCCGGGGATGTCCCAGGGAAAAACACTGCTCTTTCTGCTCAGAGGGGCTCATTGATAAAATAGAATTCAGGAGATCACGCGAAGTACTTGATGAGATAGATTCACTCCTTAAATACGGGGTGACACGATTCCGCATAGGGAGACAGCCTGACATTATCCAGTTCGGAAGCCGGCTTAAAGAATTCAGAAACGGATTCCCTCAACCGGAGCCCTCTGAAGTTATCGAACTTTTCAGTGAACTGAAAAAGCGGAAAGATTCCGGGGCAATACATGTGCTTAACGTGGACAATGCCAATCCCGGTTCAATTGTAAACTGGCCCGAACACTCGGCAAGGATACTTGAAATTATTGCAGCAGCAGTCACACCGGGCGACACTCTCCCCTTCGGAGTTGAGTCATTCGACCTTAATGTAGTGAAGCAGAACTCCCTGAAGGTTACGCCGGAAGAGGCAGTCATGGCAATACGTATTGTTAATGATATATGCGGAGGAAGAATCAACGGCATACCTGCTCTCCTCCCCGGAATAAACCTTATCCACGGACTCAAGGGTGAAACCATGGATACCTTCAGAATAAACTATGAGTACCTTGCCCGCATTGCCGAAGAGGGGCTCCTTGTTAAAAGGATAAATATCCGCAAACTTCACCCCTACCCTGACACACCGATCTACAGCGAGAAGCTGAAGATATCCAACGGCATGACCAAACGCTTTGAATACTACAGGGACAAGATACGTGATGACATTGATAATCTTATGTTAAGGCAGGTATACCCTGCAGGTACAATACTGCGTGAAAATTTTATCCTCGAAACACGTGACGGATACTCGATGGGTAAGCAGATATCAAGCTACTCAATTACAGTAAAGATGCCCGGCGAGCTGAAACTCCGGACATTTCAGGATGCAATCATCACAGGGCACCGGGAGAGATCGCTCTCCACACTTCCGGTGCCCTTTAATATAAATACAGCACCGGCAAAATCATTTGAACTTATACCCGGTATCGGGAGAGAAAGAGCTTCAACAATAGTTCTTAAAAGGCCGTTTGAAACACGTGAAGCTCTTCGGGATTTCCTGGACAACACCCCGCCGCAGCTTGCAGAAGCGATCATAAAAAACTCACGGGTAGAGACTGCTCAGTAGGCTTTCCTCACTTCGTCAGCGATTATCTCAATGCCGCGGCTAACCGTATCATCACCCTGTGAATAGGTTACCCTGATGCACTCATTCCTGTGCTGCCACTGCCCCGCAAGGCCGGGAAAAAAGTAATGCCCGGGTACAACAAGAACTCCGCGCTTTTTAAGTCTCTCATACAGGGTATCGCTGTCGATCTTAATCCCACGGAACCAGAGCCACAGGAAGATTGCACCCTCGGGTTTATGTATATGGAAGTCAAGGCCGTGGAGTTTCTCTTTAAAAAGTGCAACTGCACGTTCAGCTTTACCCTGGTAGTACGGCCTGATTAAATCGCGGCTTATATCAATAATTTCTCCTGTGCGCACAATCTGTTCAGTTAATGTTGAACCGAGGCTTCCGGGAGCAAGATTGATTACGGCGTTCATCTGGCTTACAGCGCTTATAATCTCTTCGCATGCGATGATTATCCCTGTGCGTACACCGGGGAGACCTAACTTCGACAGGCTCATGCACATGATCACGTTCTCATCCCAGTAGGGTTTCACATCAGTAAATATTATATTGGGAAAGGGAGTGCCGTATGCGTTATCAATGATAAGAGGAATCCCGTGTTTTTTTGACAGAACCATGAGCTTTTCAATTTCCGTGTCACTGACAACATTGCCTGTGGGATTTGTAGGGCGCGACACGCAGATTGCCCCTATATGATCATCAACGACAAGCCTGTCGAAATCTATACTGTACTTGAACATATTATCCCCGAGAAAAGTAATCTCAGGCCTGATTGACGTGAATATGTCCTCACTGGAAAGACCGGCATCTGCATAGCCGATATACTCAGGCGTAAGAGGGAGGAGTATCTTTTTAAAAGATCCGTCACTGTACCTCCCGGAGAACATATTAAAAAGAAGAAAAAAAGCTGACTGGCTCCCGTTGGTAAGAGCTATATTCTTTGCTGTTATATTCCACCCGTAAAGTCTATTCAGGAGAGCCGCAAGTTCATCAAGGTATAGCGGATTCCCCTGTGGTGTATCGTAGTTGCCTACACACTCTTCAAAAGCTCTCCCTGTTTCCATTACCTTCATCATAGATTCACGGAAGATTTTCTGAACTGCCGGGATATGCGCCGGGTTACCCCCTCCAAGCATAAGCATATCCCTGTTAACGGACATCGCCTGCCCCAGATCATCCATAAGTACATTTATACCTGATTTCTGACTCACCTTGTCGCCGAACATGGAAAACTTCATAAAAAACCCCTGAGTTGGAATGAGTAACACTTTTCAACCTTGAGTTTTCTGCTGTCAATGATTTTAGACCGGAATAAACGGCTTAGATTAAATTCTGCGTGCTGCAATAATGGTTATATCATCAGATGGAGTCTCCCCCGTTGTGAATTCACTGAACCTCTTCATAATATGCTCAATAGCCCGGTCTGCATTCATGCCGTATGTTTCAGCAAAGGCAATCTCTATTCTGTCAGGGCCGAAAGGTAAACCGCTGCTGTTTCTCCCCTCGGAAAGTCCGTCTGTAAAAAGAAGAATTGAATCACCTGGAGATAAACTGAATCTCAGAGAGCAATACTGTGATTTATGCGATGTGATGCCGAGAGGTTTACCTTTAAATCTGCAGTCGGGATCTGTAACCACCTTCACACTGCCGCTGTTGTTCCTCATAAGAAGAAGATCCGGATGGCCCGCATTGACATATTCTATAAAGTTCCCTTTCATCCGAAGCAGTATACCTGTGATATAGGTATTGATATCCTCAAGCTGTTCCACAAGTTCACTATTTACAGCATCTATTATCCCGGAGGTTTTCCCTGATGAAAGCTTCTTGAAATTACGGAAAAGAACCGGCTTTGAAAGAATCGTTATTAACGCAGGCGCAACACCATGTCCTGAAACATCAAAAAGCGATAACCCCTCAAGCACCTCTCCTTCATTATAAAAATCGTAGAAGTCTCCTGAAACACCGGATCTGGGCTTTGATATAAAAGCGATGTCCCAGCCGTTTACAACAGGGGGCCTTGCCGGGAAGAGTGAGGCCTGGATGTCATGAGCCAGCTCCAGCTCTATCTCTGCCATGGACTGTTCTCTCCTCAGAGAGCTGTTCAGCTCTTTTAGCCCGAGGTTGGCAATTTCAAGCTCCCTTTTAGCTGACTGGAGTTTTCTTTTACTGTTATCGATAGTTTTCGCAGCCAGAGCAATCAGAACAAAGGCAGGGGCAAGGCAGAAGGCGAGAAAAGATTCTCTTTCGAGGGAACCGTATTGCCCCTTCACAGCTATGGCATAATAGATAGTACCGAAATAAATGATAAATGTTGAGGCAGACATGAAGAGCGACTGAATAAAATTAGTATAAGAGAGAACGATGGTTATTGCGATTAAAGAACTGAGAAGCCCCAGTATCCTCAGGTTACCCATAAGATAGACCCACAGGCTGAAAAAAATAAGATAAAAAAACATATCAACAGAAAAAATACCCCACTCCTGCCAGACCAGCAGTTTTTTCTTAAATGCTATTATTGCAAAAAGAATAAGAGTCACAAGGAGAACAGAACTGCTGATAAAAAATGTTTCAGTGTAAGTAATCTGGGTGAGCCCAAGCTTAATTGCTAAAACAGTTTCAAGTGTAATAATGCCGTAACCGGCAAATACAAGAATCTGCCCCCTGTACAGAAGGTAGTAGCGGTAAGGGTGTATCTCTTTAAAAAGAAGATTTTTTCTTTTCATAATCTGGTTCATTGTACTTCCTTCCCTGTTCCTTCCCCTGTAAACCGGTTTTGTCAGACTCTATAATCACCCTGTACAACCGCAGCCGAGAAAGTCAACAACTAAAAAGCCCATCCGGGCTTTTTTAATTAGATTAACCCAGAACAGTATAATTTAGAGTGTAATAATTATGAATTTCCGGTTAAAATATTCACTGATGAAAAAATTTTTTTCCGAATATACCTTAAAAAAAATTAATAAATGACGGATTTTAATCCCCTGATAACCCTGATTTACATTACTCTGTAATAAAAGATATGGAACAGACAGAAACCTCTGAAAAAATAAAGGAGATCCTTGCGCGACTCCCGCAGGAACCGGGCGTTTACCTCATGCACGACAATGAAGGGGGTATTATTTATATTGGAAAAGCCAACTCCCTGAAAAAGCGTGTCTCCTCATACTTCATGAAGAAAGATCACGATCCGAAAACCTCAATCCTTGTAAAAAATATATACGACATTGAATACATAGTGACAGGAACAGAGATTGAAGCGCTTATACTCGAAAGCAACCTGATTAAAAAACATAAACCGAAATTCAACATTCGCCTGAAGGATGATAAACGCTATCCATATATAGCAGTTACCCTGAAAGAGGATTATCCCCGTGTAGTTTACACCCGCAACATCAATAAAGGGAGCGACAGATATTTCGGCCCCTTTACAGATGCAAAGGCAGCCAGGGGGACAGCTGCCATGATTAATACCCTGTTTAAGCTTAAAACCTGCCGAAGACCGCTTCCGCTCAGAGAAAATGAAAGGCCCTGTATTAACTACCAGATAAAAAAGTGCTCCGGTGTCTGCCGCGGGGTGATTTCAAAGGAGGAATACAGATCTCTTATTGATAACGCTATCAGTTTCCTTGAAGGGGACATGGATCCTGTGATTGAGAGCCTGAATAAAAAGATGAAAGAATACTCATCAAAGATGGATTTCGAGAATGCGGCCTCAATCCGTGACATTCTATACGACATTCAGAAGATTTCACAGACACAGAGAGTTGACATTCAGACAATATCCGATCAGGACTGTATTGCCTGCGGCATCTTTGGCGGAGAAGCGCTGGTTGTGCTTTTCGAATTCAGGCACGGCATACTGACGGGGAGAAAAATCAGCGTTTTCGACAACGCGGAGTACACCACTCCTGAAGAAGTGACACGCAGTTTTATCCTCGAATACTATGAGGATAAGGATATACCTTTACGCATTGTATCAGAGACACAGGTACAGGACTCCCCGCTTATCATGCAGCACCTTTCGGAGAAGAGCGGCAAAAAGATTTCGCTCACTGTTCCGCGCTCTGATGAAGATCGTGGAATTATAAACATGATACGTAAAAATATCGACATACTTGCTGTAGAGAGGAGGAGCGCTGAGGCCGCAGATCCTGCAATTGCCCTTACAGAACTGAAAGAAGCTCTATCCCTTGATACTGAGCCTGAGATTATGGTCTGCTTCGATATTTCCAACACACAGGGGGATGAATCTGTTGCATCGATGGTGCAGTTCAGACTCGGAAGACCGGATAAGAACGGATACAGGAGATTTAAGATACGCGGATATGACGGTCCCAATGACCCGGGGATGATACACGAAGCAGTATCACGAAGAATTCAACACCTGGTGAATGAGAACATGGAGATGCCGGATCTGATTGTAATAGACGGCGGTCCTGCACAGCTTTCACGCGCTATGGAAGCGGCAGCAAACTTTGACGTGGATCTGAAGATTGTTTCTCTTGCAAAGCGTTTTGAAGAGATATACACCTCCCCCATCGAACCCCCTTTGCGCCTTCCTGAAGGGTCCCCTCCCCTTAAGCTGATGCAGAACATCAGGGACGAGGCGCATCGCTTTGCTATAACATATCACAGGAAACTTCGTGATAAAAAATTCACGGCATCAGAGCTTGATAATATCCCGGATATTGGTGAAAAGACCAGAAAAGCGCTTCTGAAACACTTTAAATCCATTGAAAATATTGCCAGTGCCGGTTTAGATGAGCTTATGGAGGCTGAGGGAATTGGAGATAAGACTGCAGAAAGGATCTTCAGCTATTTCAATCAGAATAATACTGAGTGATTTTTTTATACATTCCGTTTATTTTTTCTTTACAAGATGAAAGCCTCTGCTTTTAATGCTTCATGCGTACGGGGCGTGGCGCAGTCAGGTAGCGCACATGACTGGGGGTCATGTGGTCGCTGGTTCAAATCCAGTCGCCCCGAATTTAAGCCCTGATTAATTCAGGGCTTTTTTAATATAATCTGATAAACACAGATTCTTCTTAACATCCTTCGACCAGATTTCCGGCAAAAGCAATCAATAAAGCTTTACAATACACCGTATCTGCCATAATAAAATGCATTTACCCAATTAAAAATCAATGATGTCAGGAGTATTCCTTATGAAATGCGTATGCGGCTATGAAGAAAAATTTATTCAGTCCGATCCAGATAACCCCGCTTCTTTATATCCTGATAATAAACCCTTCTATCATGCGGATCTCACAGTTACCATAGACAGGCGGGAGGGAAAATGGGATTGCAGCAGGTTTATCCGGAAAGATGTATTTGTATGCCCTGAATGCGGGACATTAAAGCTCAATCTATAAATCACGTGACCTTACAAAGGCTTACATCTCAATGTTATGTGGTAACAATATTTATAAACAATATCTTCTTTATTATTAATATTTTTAATCATAAAATTAAAGCTCCAACTTTGTAATACCGATATAGTTAATGTAATCAATAATACTTTACAAAGTAAAAGGAGAACATATGGCAACCTCAAAACAAATAAGTCTTACTATCAAGAGAAAGACTGCAAAAGTAGCTAAGCTGAAAAAAGAACTTAATGCTGAAAATTCTTCAATTTCTAAGCTCAATGGAGAACTGGCTGTTGCAAAGAAAAAAGAAGCTGAAGCAAAAGCAAAAGCTAAGCCAAAAGCAAAAGCTAAAGCAAAGGCAAAAGCTAAAGCTAAGAAGTAATCTTTTTCTGAAAAAACTATTAATTGCCATGATACACCAGAACAAAAGGCCCTCATCAGGAGCCTTTTGTTTTTTTATAGATACGTTTTTATTAAGTCAGATTATTCTAATCTGCTGATTCTGAATTAGTTATACTCATCAAAGCATCTTCTTCTGTCTCATATATATCAAAGTATGTTGTCATAAGAGACCGTTTGAATACTTTCTTAACGAACTCCCCCAATCCGAATATTTTAAAAAACCTGCCGTCTTTATTCAGTTTTCTCATACTGCTGATCAATACTCCAAGACCCGATGAATCGATATAAAATACATCCCGCATATTAAGGAGAACTGAATTATTACTCTGCCGGATCAGCATATCGATTGCCGCATCAAAAACCGGGGAGTTATATATATCTATTCTATCAATGCATTTAACCACGGCAATGCCGTTGACTATTTTTATATCAATGCCCGGATTGGAAAATGAAAAATGAGAAAAGGTTTCCTGTTGTCCCATATAACTAAACCGAAAATGTATTATAGAATAATAACTCTGCATATCTATTCTATAATCAATTAAAAAGTCTGCTATAAAAAAAAATCAATAGAAATTTTCAATAATTTCCTGAGTTATTCCAGGGTTTTTATCTCATTGATATCCGGCAGACTCAAACTATATATAAGTCACTGCCGGTATACTATAACATTTCACATTTGCATCAGTACTCTCTTCGTCATCCCTGCGAAGCCAGGAATCAAATAAGATGTTTTTTATGATATTCCGGCATTCTACCCCGAGGGTACTTCTTCCCTACGCTCAGGGTACGCACGCTACAAAGGTATGATAATGCAGTAATCGCTTTATAAAATAAGAAATTACCGCAAAGATTATATTTAAAACTCCTCACAAGGGACAATCAGAAGCACGAATGTATTAATTATCATAAATCTGATTATTCTCTCCCCGGATTCTTTTAAAAAATACACATCCGTTATAAACATGCAAGAACACAACCATCATTCCAAATCTTTTAACTGGAGGAGAAAATGATTGTACATGAATGTGATACTGCTGTAATCATGCATAAAAAAGATAAAAACTACTTATACATCAAATGGCAAAGCTATACCCTGGCCTCTGATTATCACAAAATCGCAGATACTAAATTCAATTACATGATTAAGCATAAAATTAAACTGCTCCTTAGCGACATTACTGAACAGAAAGTTGTGGCACCCGCTGAACAGGAATATGCCAGGGACAGAGTTATCCACTTTCATGACAGTATGGGGGATTACAGGCATGCAATAATCATTAACCCGAGGAGCATTGCCGCAGCCTGCGCTTTCAGCTACAAAACAATGGTTAATGACACCTTAAATAAAGAGATAATCAGGATGTTCGAGTCTGAAAAAGAAGCTCTTGAGTGGCTTTTTGTAGGCTCTGCCGCCGGGCAGTTTTCATAAATAAAATTTGCACTCACCCTTGTGAAGAATTATTTTATATAATAATTCCCAATGGTGGTTAACATGAAAAAAATAATGATGTTTATCTCCATCCTGATTCTTCATGCAAATACAGTCATCTCTTCAGAGAATAAACAGAACAATCTGATTAGTGCTGTTCTATCGGATAAATACATTGAGGCGGAAAATATTCTAAAATCCGGATATAATGCTGATACTCCCGGAGAGAGGGGGGAAACAGCGCTGATTACAGCCTCAAGGTACCGCAAGCAGAAAATGGCAGAACTCCTTCTGAAGTACGGCGCTGATGTCAATAGAAAGAATTCATCCGGGGAAACAGCTTTAATGGCCGCATGCGGTTACGGATCTGATTACGTAAAAAAAAGCACAAACGCTGCTGATAAACTTGCAGTTGTTAAAGTACTATTAAAGGCCGGGGCTGATGTGAATGCGCAGGAGAAAAATATAAACTGGACACCTTTAATATATGCAGCCTCTGACGGGAAAAACACAAACCTTGAAGTAATAGAACTGCTGGTTAATGCCGGGGCTGATATAAAACATAAAGGGCGTTACGGAGAAACGGCCCTTATTAAAGCGGCTTATGTACTGCGTTATGATATTGTATCATATCTTGTTTCAAAAGGGGCAGATGTAAACGCAGTGAATACAGTGGCGCATGGCGAGAATGCCCTGTTTGCTGTTCTGGAGGGAAGCACCGGGGAAGCTGTTCATTTTGATAAACGGAAAAAAAAGGAAATCCTTCAAAGTAAGGCTGATATTATCAGGCTTCTGCTGGAAAAAAAGATTGATGTCAATTACAGGAATAAACTGCAGGAAAATGCTGTTCATCTTGCTGTAAGATTTATCGACAATACCACACCCGGCACACTTACTCTTCTTAATCAGTACAGAGCTGACTTTAACCTGAAAGAGCACCAGGGTAAAACCCCTATGACAATTGTAAATTCAAATTATCTTGAGGGTAGTATAACAAAAAAACAGCATCAGGATATAACATCACTTCTTAAACAGCTTGGAGGGAAAAATGAAGCCATTACGGCAGATATGACAGAGCTGCTTGTTGGGGCTATTACCAGTAATAATTTAAAGGAGATCAATGAATTTCTGTCACAGGGTGCTGATATAAACGGCGGCAATGAAAAAAGCGGAGCTCCCCTTTTTGCTGCGGTTCAGTCGGAACATTCCATGAAGCTTGTGCCATATCTTCTAAAGAAAGGTGCTGATATGAACAGGCCGGTTAAAGCTATTGGCCGCAGTTCATTTCTATTTATTGCCGCTTATGGAGAAGGATATACCATGCGTTATTCGGGATATCTTCCTCTCTATAAATATATGCTCAGTAACGGAGCTGATGTTAATGACACGTTAAAAGACGGCCGCACCCCTCTGATGTTCACGACATACAGAAGCGATACTGAAGCGCTGAAACTGCTCCTGGCAAAAAATCCTGATCTAAACAAAAAAGACGCATCAGGGATGACAGCTCTGATGTACGCCTGTAAGAATGGAGCCCGCAAGGATTTTATTGAAGTTCTTGTCAAAGCAGGGTGTGATATTCACGCTAAAAATAATGAGGGTAAAACCGCTCTGATGTTTGCCGTTATTTCTGATGAAACAGATCCAATGCGGTTTCTTGTGGATACGGGTGCGCGGGTAAACGAAAGCGACAGTTCAGGGATGACCCCGTTAATGCATGCCGCCGCAGATTTCCCATCCAGGCGGAGCGCTGAGACCGTCAGCTACCTTCTTTCAAAAGGGGCTGTTGTTTCCGTTAAAGACAGAGAGGGGCGTACAGCTCTTGACCATGCCAGGCGTATTATGGAAAGCTATAAACGGGATATGACTGACACTGTTAAAATACTTGAAAAAGCTGAAGGAAGATAACAGGATAAATTTTCTCCATTTATTTTATAAGACCTCTCTGGCGTGATATTTCCTCCATCTCATCATTGAATTCCGGGAACCGTATCCTCAGGCTGTCAAAGTCTGATTTCGAGAGCCTGTACACTTCGCAGTGAGTGAGAGTATGAATACTTGCACTCCTCTTCTCACCGATAAGGAGTGATGTTTCTCCAAAAGTAGACCCGGGCCCTAATTTTGCAACCTGCTTATCATTTACCAGCACCTCAATCTCCCCGCTGCTTAAAAAATACATACAGTCTCCATATTCACCCTGTCTTATAATGTAATCCTCCGGCAGGTAGATAAGCGGTTTCAGCATCTGAATTGCTTCACGTACAAAAAGATCCTCGGCATTCTTAAAAAAATCAACCTTCATCAGCATATCACGATTAAGATAGAGCATTATTTCAAGGGAAAGGCTCAACGGGAGATCTGATAAAGGATTTTCATCAGAGACATTTTTCTTTTTGTCCCATATATAATGATAGTAACTGAGGATCTTATCCTGCAGCTCTTTCGGTATATCTTTATTACTGAGATATATCCTTACTGATTCAATCTTTTTAATAAACTCCGCGCGTGCAACATCGAGGTTTGCTATAAGCCCGGAAACGTTACCAATGATGTAACCATACATGCCCACGCCGAATACCTGCACAATGATTGTGAAAATAATCTGAACATTGCTGTCATGATCCGGATAATAATCTCCATACCCGATTGTTGCAACGGTTGTCACACTCCAGTACAGGGCCCTTATATACCGGTCAAGCGGAACTCGCGCCGCCTCTGCCGCCCCTATCACAATCCAGCCAAGAGCTATGTAGTGTACAGCCTGAGTAAACCAGAAAGCAAAATCCAGCAGCCTCATTACTCCGGGATTTATGCGGAGATACTGCTGCAGTTCCCCTGTTATTTTTTTAACTTTTAAAAGCTTCGCAAGAGTTATAAGCTGGAGCACAATAAAATAGAGATGCCGCCCGTCATGTTCATCAGGAAAGCCGATTGCGAGGAGAAGTATAAAATCAAAGGGAAAGGCTGTAATAAAATCAACAGTGAACCACCCTTTCAGGTAATGTACTGCAATGGTTTTTCTGTCATCAGATACCGCATGCTCTATCTTCACCGTGGAATTAAAATTCACCAGCACATCAAGGGCAAAAATAAGAAGGAGGCCCCAGTACAGGAGATCACATTTATAAACCTGGAATGTATACCTGTATGAAAATGCAATGGAGAATATCAGTACCGCAAAAACAACGATGATATTCCAGATAGTTTTTATTCTGCTGTTGCTGATTATTACCGGAATTTTGAGCATAATTACCTTACCTG
>ERZ795053.5338-NODE-5338-length-13318-cov-6.616753_pt1 | contig 13318 bp, 19 predicted proteins | sample MGYA00375137_ERZ795053 | MGnify/ENA primary metagenome ERZ795053 (study PRJEB30182, sample SAMN05720284) | activated sludge metagenome | isolation source: Anaerobic digester | place: Hong Kong | collected 2014-12-17 ... | reverse complement strand
GGAATGTAGGCGTTGATTTCACTTCGTCTCTGATACTGAGCTTCAACATCCACCCACAGTCCCGCCTCAATCCGCTTGCCGTCCAATGCCTGTTTCACCAGGTTCGCTTGTTCCTGCAAGCGCGTGTTCAACGGGAAGTGGTAGCCGCCAATGCGAACCCCGCGCTCAGTAAATGCCAAATAATGGCGCTCAAAATAGATGTCCTTCAACCAGCCAAACCCAACCCGCAAAATGACAAAATCAACCTGCTCGGCGATTTCGTCGTAATCGATCTTAGCCGGATCCTGGTATTTGCTGATATCGATGCCAAATTGGAGTGTCATTTATACTCTTTCTATGAAGCAATGCGAACCATTTTCATGTTATTTGACAATGAGTCTGCGTAATATAGGTTGAGTGACCCACCAGAATACTGTCTCCCAATAAGTTCGACATAATCACCTACTGCCAGTTCAAACATAGCAAACACTGGCACGCTTGTACTGCCCGATGCCATAGTTAGGTATCTTGTCTGTCCGACATAGTTCGTTCCGTTTACTCTCAAAAGCGCATCCCGATTGCCAGTTGCGTTTGCTTCAAAAGTTACCTGTCCAGTAATCAGATAAGTTCCTGCTTTCACGCATGTAAGTCTTTCTGGGTTGGTGCTGTTGTCGTGTTGGGAGTGAGAATCAAACTCCTCTGCATTCAAAGGAATTGCATAAAGAGTTCCACTGGTTGTAAGAGTAAAGGCGGTGTTGTCTCTGTAAGCTGATACCTTATAAGCAATATCTCTTACAAAATCCGTGCTATCCAGTCCATCCAACTTGTCACTATCAGCCGCTTTCCCAGTTGTAAGCAAGTATTGCGGATGGTCATTATCGCTCAATCCAGCCAGTCCACCATGATCCACCACCGAGCCAGTAGTCTTTTTCAGTTCCGTTTCTACCGCCACCACTTCGGCTTGTAAATCATTAATATGCGCGGATGCAATTTGTTCACCCGCCGCTTTTGTACTAAATACTTTTACTCCACCTGGAAATGTTGCTGCCATAATTTATTCCTTTCGTTGTCTAAAACATCATGATATAAGACGAGCCCGGTCTGATTGTTACTTCAAGATAGGGCGGATATGTTGAGTCGTTAAAGTTGCAGCCTTCAAAGCTTTCCCCGGTTTGTCTTCCGCCGGTTGGGAATATCGCCATAGCATTGTTGTTCGACCACATCAATTTAAATATATTTGGATCAATATTCATCGTTGAATATCCTATTGAAGCCCACAATCGCGTTCCAAGTGAGGTCACATAATGGTCAGTTCCAGAGCCGTCAGCACCCGCCACGCTCCATGCGTTTGTCCCATCGTATTTAAACCACGTAACCTGAGTTGTAGCGGGTTTTAGGATTTCATATCCGATTGAATTTTGGGTGGTTACATTTACCAGTGAATCCATATAAAGCTTTAAACCGACCGCCGCAATCTTAGACGGGGCTACGTTTGCCAGGTTGCTTAAATCAAACTTCATAATCATTCGGAGTTCTTCGCCATAAAGCGTATTTCCATAACCAAGTCTTAAATAATCGCCGACATTCTCATATGGCTTTATCATCGTTCTTCCCCAAGAAAACGGACATGTAATAGTTTCGGTCATAGTTTACGCCCTTCCTGCTACAAGGATTATTGACAGCCCTTTAGCGCCAGTGCCTGCCGATGTAATTTGGAACGAACAGCCCTGGAATTGTGTGACCGTCCTATAGGATGTGTTGATAGAGCCTGCTGGGGAGTATAACGAACCCTGAGAAACTGTCAATGTGGTAACCGTGTTTCCAGCGTTCTTTACCGCAACCACAACGCTTCCGCTTGAAGAGGCAACTGACAATGTTGCGTACGCTTCTTTAATCACAAGCCCATTTAAACTCGGCGGCCATAGAAATTCGTTCGTCCATGTGCGCAAAGCAGACACCTCATCATTTGCGAGTAAGCGTACCAATAACGTTTTATCAATTGAGACGAGTTTGGCATCCGTAATCGTGGCATTGGCTATTTTATCATTTATCACAGCGGCAGCCGCGAGTTTTCCTGAAGTAACCGCCCCATCCTTTATCTTTGCCGTTTCTACCACGTCTACGTCAAGTTGAGTTGCCGCGCTTATTCTGACTTGATTCATCGTGATAAGCTTTGTCATTGTGGCAGCCGGCGCGCTTACGTCAAGGAATAACAACTTATCGTTGGTAGCAACCGGTTCTTCCATCGCTGGAAGGGTGTCAATTTTCTTTGTTACAGGTTCTTCCATCGCTGGAAGGGTGTCAATTTTCTTTGTTACAGGTTCTGCCATTATTACATAGTCCTTTCAACGCCGACAAGTTCAGCGTCTATCAAATATCCGCCTGACAAATTGCTTACCAACCGCTCAACCACCCCGACAATATCCTTGCCATAAAGCGAATCAATTACAGCGAGGTTGCCGGGCTTTACGTCAGAGCGAGGGAACAATTTGCTGTTCTGCTGATAGCGCAATTTGGCATATTCAGCGATTCTGGCAAGCGCAAGATTCACCGTTTCTTCATTGCCGGTTCGGATGAACGGCAGCAGCGTAGCATTGTCTATTTTCCAAACGTTAGGCGGCGCGTAAACGCTCCAGTCGCGGCGATAAGTAGATAGATCGTAAATAGCATTTGACGCGTCATACGCAAAGCCCTCGTTATAGTTCTTTACGCCGTCCGGGTTTATCCATTCTACTAACTGCGTTCCGTCTAACCAGGGCTTGCCTACCACCTTTACTTCTGGCATTGGGTCGGCGGCTGGTACGTGTAAGTAGACGTAGTTGACCCCAAATTCAAATTCGCCATAAATGGTATAACCGAGAATATAATCGTCCGTAGACGCCGGGTCAATGAGCCATTCGCCGTTAGCCGTTCCAAGATAAGTGATAACGTCGCCGATACCGGACGCGCTTACCCAGTGATAAGGCTTTGGGTAAACGACCAAATAGTCTCCCGGATTGAGTAAGGCGGAAAATATGTTTTCTTCTACTTCGCTCTTGGTGTAATCGTGGCTTGTAATTTGAACCGCCGTGACGAGCTGCTGAATAGTTAGCTCCTGCGAGTCCGTCTTTTCATCATCGCTGATAAAAATGTCCACAATTTGATCGGAATAAAGCACGTTCGACGTATCATATTTAGCGCTTGCGGAATCATAGTAGCTTATCGTTTCAACTACTTTCGCAAGCGGGATAATGCCCTGCTTTATGCAGATTTTATCCGAGCCGGCTGTAACCGCATAGGCGCCGCATGAAAATAAGACCAGTTGCAACGATTCACGGAGCGTCTTGTTGCCAGGCAAGTAGCCTTTTAGCTGCTTACTGGCAACGGCGGGGGCTATCTCATATCCAACGTCAACAGACTTCATAATATCGGCAACAATAGTGCTTACTGAAGTTGGCAATTCGTAAAAGTTGCCAAGATACGTTTTGTTATCGAGCGTGCCAATGGCGTCCACGCAAACCAGTTCCAGTTCACCCTGTTTTGGGTTGCGCCATTCTTGTAGATAGAACCGCCCGACCATGTGCTCAACGCCGTTCATAGACTCGCGGATGTCAACGATAAGACCGGTAGTCATGGACTGGTAGTAGATACCGTCCGAAAATGGGCTGAATTTATCCCTGATAGTTCTTCCCTGGTCGTCTACAATGGTATCATCCAGCCACACCCTTATTCTTGCGGTTGACGATGGAAGTTCAATGCCAACCGGGTGAACTTCCTGGATGGTCTCAGCTTCAATTACAGCTTTATCGCGAAACTCGACAATCTCGTTGTTGATGTGAAGCTGAATAATCGGAAAAGTGTTTGCCATGATTAAGCAACCTTTGTGGGCTGTTTGCTAACTACCGACACGGACATGGACTTCCAATAAGTGACGCCATTCTTGATTCGCAGCATCTCGTTTTGCGGGTTAGCAAAGTAGCCCGTGAACGTGTGCGTTCCGTCTTCATCCCAAAGCGTGATGGTGTGAAACTCCTCTGCTTCGGTGATTTTCTTCCATAACAGTTTATATTCCTCTGGGAATTTGTATCCGCTGGCAAACTCGATTTCGTAGTTAAAATAAATTCCAATAAGGCTTCGGTGAAGGTCTCCGTCTATCGTTCGTTCTGCATAACTATCTAACGCGTCCGCTTTAATGGTCAACTTCTTGATAGGCACGACATATTCTCTATCGTCAATAATGATTGTATCTTCACGAACGCTCATGACACCCTCACAGCTTGCGCTAACATGGTATTGCCAACCCGACTATTCTCACGTTCAATGTGCGGCTTCAATTGTCTAACCAGTTCTCCCATTGTCCCGCCGAATGTGATCGTGATATTTTGATTGCTCATCCCGCCTACTTCTTCCCTGACAATTTGACGAATGAGCGCCTCTGGGGCTTCAATGTTAGTTCCTGACCGTTGATCTCCAACAACTGCCATAAAAGGCGCGTTAGGCGGAATGACCGCACCGGTTGCAAGAAGTGGTATTTGCGGCGCGCTAACGTTTGGAAGGCTTACACCGAAACTATTCCCGCCGAAAAGTGGCACCCAATCGGGAATTGTGAACGAGATTCCATTTAGAGCATTAATGACACTATTAATGCCACTGGTTAGCCCTGTGAGCAACCCGTTCAAAAAGTTAATAACGTCGTTGAAAACGCCCTTGACGAACTCGCCTAAGTTTGTAAATGGACTTTCGACAAACCCCTTTATTTCCTGAAACGCGGTATCGAACGCGGTTTTCACTGGATCGATTACATTGTCTGTGAACCATTGCGAAACGGTATTCCAAACGAGCTTAGCATCATCCCAAGCTCCCGTAACAAATCCAGAAATGCTGCCCCACGCATCAGAGAAGAATCCTTTTACCGGTTCGGTTACGTTATCGTAGAACCAGGTTGAGACGGTAGTCCAAACGAGTTGAACATCATCCCATGTTCCAGTGAAGAATCCCTTAATATCAGTCCATGCATCCGAGAAAAATGTTTTTACTGGTTCAGTTACGTTATCGTAGAACCAGGTGGAGACGGTATTCCAAGTCTTTTTGATGTCATCCCAAGCTCCTGTAAAGAAACCGGATATGTTAGTCCATGCGTCCGAAAAGAACGTTTTGATAGGCTCTGTTACGTTGTCGTTGAACCATTTAGCGGCTATATTCCACGCCTCTTCAATTTTTCCCCAAGCCTCCAGCGCCTTTTCTTTGACCAAATCCCAGTTAGTAGCTAACCAACCAATTGCCGCAAGCAAAGCAAGCACCGCAGCGATAATTAATACCGTAGGTGCATAAACGGCAAGGGCGGCAATTGCTATTCCCGCAAAAATTGTTGCCAGTAACATAAACGCATCCGGATTTTCTTCTATCCAAGTCGCAAACCCCTCAACCGCCTTTGCAAGTAAGTCGATAACGAACACAACGCCATTGCGCACATTTTCAATGAATGGCATGAAGTTAATCCCATTAGGAAAAAACAGCTTGAACGCCCCCGTTACGGCTTCACCAACCCTTCCAAGAGCAGCACCAAGCCTTGAAAACGCCGCCATTAATGGTTCAAAAATGCTTTTAATCCCATTAACAAACTCTTGTATTTTCTTGCTTTCTTCACCAAGCTTGTCGGCTAAACTTTCCCCTCCAGGCTGTTCAACTGGCGGCAATAAGCCTCCTCCACTACCAGCACCCGCTCCACCGCCGGCCGTATCCTGACTTAGCACATTCAGCTTATCGAAACTTGCGAGCGCGCCCTTAGCCGCCTTACCAGCCGCTTCAGTGTTTGCCGCCGTATCTTCCATTGCCGCAGCGGTGGCTTCAGCATTATCCGCCATTGCCGCTTCAGCGTCTGCCATGCCAACAGCCGTGCCAAATAACAGGTTCATGACTTGCCCGACAATGTTAAATAGTTTCGTGAACCACAAAACAACCTGACTAACAGCCGGTATAATAGCGTTTAGAACGGGAACAATAGCATTGCCAACTGCCACTTTTAGGTTCAGGAACGAGGCGGAAAGAGCCGCCGTTCGTCCGGCATAACTGTTTGTGTATTCAGCAGCCGCCCCAGCAAACACGCCGCCTTCTCGCATGAAGCCATTAAATTCAGCTTGCCGCTTTTGTGCCAGTGTGAGGTTGTTCGCGGTCGTGCCAATTTCTTTCGCGTATTCCTGCCACATTTTGGCAACGTTTTTCTGGATACCTACGCTGTCTGTGAGCAGAGAGTTTTCCATGCGCAAGCCCATCGTAGCCTTCTCAATGGCTTGACCCATCGTGAATTGACCTTGCCGGTTGTAGACCGCCGCGTCCTTCATGACGTTCATCATCTGCTCAATTTGTGACGTATCATAACCGCGCGAGACCATGTTCTTATAGGCTTCATAAGCACTGGTCATCGGGACTAACCCATCGGCGGTATATTGCTGAATGAAGGTGGTAGCCTCTTGCATGGAGCGGTTATTCGCGTTCATCAAGAACTGCAAACCCTTAAATTTAGACTCCATCTGAGTCGCGGCTTGCACGCTTGCCTTGCCAAAGTTTGTAATTGCGGCAACGGATAATGCGGCGGCGGCAATTGCCCCAAGTTTACCGAACATACTTGAAATCGAGCCGATCCCCTTTTGAAATCCGCTTGTGTTTAGTTTCGTGTCAAAAGTTAGATATCCATCAGCCATTATTGCGTGCCCTTTCCGCCGCCTCGAATGCCAACATGTTCTTATGTTCCTGCCAGGTTATGTCAGCATCTTCAGCACCGGCAATGTAGAACGAATCGCCCATCTCTGCTATTGCCGCAAGTTCTTTTTCGTTGCAATCCCCATCGTAATAGCGTTTGCGCATAGAGCACAATTCGCTAAACGTGGTATCCCGCAAGTCACTAAACAGCGCCCTGAATCTCCACCAGTGCATGTTGGCAGTGGCAAGGTCAATACCGTGTCGGGTTGAAAATGCCGCATAGATCAACTCCGCGTCTTGCTCATAGCTGTAAGTGCGAATCGGATCCGCGCGTCCGACGGCTTCTTCAAGCGGCTTACCGCCATGTAAGAACCATAAAGCTTGCTCAACCGCCTTCACAAAATCATCTGGTATTTCTATAAATAGTTTTTGTACCACATACACGGTTTGCTCAAGCGGAGTCAAATCGCCCTTTTCGAGCTCTACCATAATATCCAGGCAATCCCTGTGCCCCCAATTAATGGGATAATCCTCGCCATCAACGGTAAGGGAGGTAGGGAATGCTGAAGTCAGGATACTTGCCATTTATTGCGCTTTTTTCGTGCTACGCGGCTTTTTGAGCGGCTGTCCGAGCTTCTTTTCGATTGTTTCCTGACTAACACCGTTAATCTTACCCATCACCCAGCTTAGAAATTCAGCCATGAGATCAGGATCGAAGGCGCGTTCACCAAATAGCTTAGCAGACGCGCCCTTGCCAAAAATGTCATCCAGTTCACCGATAAAGTAATCTGCAACTTCCTGGTTATAGTCGAGCACGGCTTTCAGGTTAGAAGGCAGCTCCCCTTCAGCCGCCTCATTCATTTTGTCGAGCTCTTCAGCCTTTTCTGCCATTTCTTTTTGCTTAGTTTGCAGGTCGAGCATAAACTCGGTGATCCGCTTGCGTAACAGCATGTCATTCGGGTTAAACTCAATAACCTTGTTCTCATCGCCGTCAATTGCAACCTTAACCGAGTTAGTTCGTGTAAAAGTTTCCATGCGTCTCCTTACGGTTAACCCTAATCTGGTTCAAACACGCCAGTGTCAGGATTGTATTGACCAAACACGGGATCGCCCTGATGTACCAGTGAGACCGAGATTTTGAGCGGCTTTACCGCCTCGTCACCCATGCTGTTATAAACAACGCTTACTTTGTCCTTTACGGCTTCATAGGTTGTAACAATATCAGGATCTACTCCGGTAGTCGTTGCCTCGGTCATGTCAACGGAGAGCAAGTAGGTTTCAGCTTCCGAGCCGATTTTCCGATCCCACATTATGCCGAAAAGGTAAACGTTGGCATCATCAGCAGAATCGTACAACAAGTCGAAAGTAGTCTCGGTTGCAAGTTTGGTAGCATACTTGGTCTTAACATCATCGCCGATATAGGCTTCTTCTTCGATCTCAGGATTGTAGCTTGAAGTCAGCGAAGTAATGCCTTTATTGAGCTGTTTCCAGGTTACTGGAGTAGCAGCCGTTTGAATATAGTGGCGCATTTTAGAGCGCATAATCTTTTCAGTTGCCATGTTTATTGTCCTTTCAGTGTTTACGGATTAGCCGCAAATGACTTAGCGCTTAGATCAAATTTACCCACAACCGGATTGCCCTGGTGGGCAAGCGTGACGCCGATTTTGAGCGGCTTCAAAGCTTCATCGCCCAAGCTGTTATAGATGATATTGACTGTTTCTCTAACCGCCGGATATTGATCATCGCCGGTTGGTGTAGCAGAGTAATTGACCGTCACCAGTTCCGAGTCCGCAGCCGTGCCAATAGAACGCGCCCAAACAAGACCGAAGATTTTATCGTTAGCCGCATCACCCTTGATTCGATTCATGTCGAAGGCAGTCTCAACCCCCAACCCAGTAGTATATTTTGTCGAGGCGGTGTCAGCGATGTAAGCCTCCTCTTCAATCTCCGGGTTGTAATTCATAGTCAGCGAGCTCACGCCTTCGTTAATCAAAGACCATGTCGGGGATTCAGTTGTATTCGTGTTAAGGTAGTGTTGCACCTTATGTCGCATGATTTTTGCCATGTTATTTATGTCCTTTCATAGACTAAACGGCAATTTATGCTGTAAACCGCCGTAGTTAATACTTCACTGGCTTCTAAAAGAAAGCCGTTAGATAGCGCCTCAATCCACAAGGCGGTGTTGCCAGAAGGCAACGTCGGGAGCGTGCCGTCTTCGCTTTGTTCTCGCAGCCAGTCTGAAAATTGCTCATAGAAGCCGTTAGCTTGCAAGCGGTCTGCATCTTCAACGGTTGCGGCGCGCATGTTCAGCAAGAAATGCCGTCCGTAGATACCACCGCTCACAATATATTCCTCTATCTTTTCCAGTTCTGGCAGCATGACTACCGCATACTCAGTCGGTGTATCTCCCACAAACTCCACATACACACCGCCCGCAAGTGGGGTGTAAGTTTCCAGAAATTCTTTTATCCCTTGCGCAAAACTATTCACTTCAGCCATGCTGCTGACTCCTTGCGTATGCCTTCACGGAGCGCTTGAAACTCTCGCCGCGTTCTGTCTTCCATCTCGAAAACCAGAGCCTGCCTCTTAGTCCGCCGGTACTCGACGTTCCAGGTGTGCGCCCGCCGTAGTATTGCGCCTTTGCATAAGGCGCGAGGTAGCGGATAGTGCCAGAACCGATTACAGAGCCTAATTGAGCCGATTTAATCATCATGGAAGTCCGCAAGGGGGTATAAGGCTCCATGCCCTTCAGCACGCCGTTATCGATGAATATTTGAACGTTGCCAAACCTATGCGTGTAAGCTTGCCCAAAGCCTGGATTCCAGATCAATTGTGCCTTGCCGCTGGGGGTTTGAACAATCTTGCCGCGAGGGGTGCTGATAGTCAGGTGACTTGCCGCCATTAGACGCCGCCTCTCAATTCCCAGTGACGTAAAGCGAATGAGCCATAGTCTTTATTGTCCGCTTGCCTTATTTTGATATAAGACGGATATTTAGCCATTAGAGCGCTTATCGTGAACGAAGAAGTGATTTCATCGCTTACAAGCCCTTTGACCAGAATATCGCCTTTTTTGAAGGCAAAGTTGCCGGCAATGAGCGGAACGTAGATCGAGGCTTTATCCGCAGAGGTTGAGCCCTGCTTATCGGCAATATTGATTTCTGCAGACTGCCACATCACCGGTTGCACTTCATGGCGCGTCCAGACGGTAGTCGTTCCGCTTTTAGTGGCTTCGTACCAGGTCATCGAGTGAGGTGTGTACATTAGTCCATCCCTCTGAATAGCAGCCCTGTAAATGCCAAATACTCGCGCATGGCATTGGACACCTTCGCATTGACCGTCAAAGCCGTGTCAGGTGATACCGCAAAATTAACCGAATAGTCTCCCACTTTCTCGCTTGCGATAGAGCCGCCGTTCGCTTGTGAGTCGGCGTTGTACAAAGCGTCCGCAGCCGCGCAGGTTGCCATTTTGATTTTGTCTATCAGAGCCACATCTTCAGCAGCCGTGATAATCGCTGAAGCGCGCTCGAAGGTGTGAAAGTCCACCGCCGTTGACGCGCGTTCTGCATAGCGGTAGAACGAGTCGGCAGGGACGGCCACGCCCTTATAGTCGTTTATGTAATACTCCAAATCAATGAACGCTGCCATCCCTTGCCTCTCTCTTAGAATACGATCCAGCTGATTACGTTATTTTCTACGGTGTTATAAGTTGTGCCATCACCAACAGTTAACACGCCATCCGCAATACTAAGGGCTGCGTCTGAAGTTGCCACTTTGCCAGAAGAAACAACCTGAACCACAAAGCCCGTAGCTCCAGACATGCCAGTATTAATTTCGACTTTATCTGCGCTTGCTTCAGCAGCGGTTACGGTATGAACACCCGACACGGGCATTCTGCTAATCCAGTCAATTCCAGAAATTGATCCAGCCATTATGCACCTTCAATCCAAATGATATAGCCATTGATTTTGCCAGCCGTGAGAGCCGCAGTGCCAACGGTGACGGTGACAGCCTTAGCCGCTTCCAACTTGATGGGAGCCGCAATAACAGCCGCCAACGGAAGTTGAGCCTTGATTGCCAGAGATGCTTTGCCCGTTGCAGCCAATAAGTCAGCCGCGTTTACCAGGCTAATTGCCACAGTCGCGTCGCCATCCGAAGTGACCGCCGTGATAACGTCAATTTCGCCGCCAATCACGATCGCGTTGTCGGGAATAGTGACCGCCAACGGGTGAGCCGCAACGGTCTTGTTGCTCACCGGAGTTGGTGAGGTTGCGTCATTTGCCGCCGTGTCAAACACGAACGGAGTAACATGATAGCCGGAGGTGTAGGCCAATTCCGCGTTGATAGCCGAGAAGTTATCGTCCGCGTCCTTGAGCCAGCCCGAGCCGGTAAGTGCTTTAATTGTTGCCATAGAATTTATCCTTTCTTCTTGGCTTGTCTACGCGCCTTTGGTTCAATAATCGCCTCAGGCTCAGGTTGGGGAGCAGCCGGTATTTCTACCGGCTTTTCCTCCACAACGGGTACATACCCAGCGGCGATATAACGCGGCGCTTCTATCGCGCTTACGTCAATCGTGATTCCGCAGTTAATCAGTTTCACGACTTATGCCTTCCAGTGAGCGTAAATACCGTTGAGCTTGTTCGCTTGAACAAAGGCATCGTGGTAAATGCGATATTGCACCAGCCAGCCGTCGGTGGTCTGGTTCTCATCAGGAGAAAACACCTTCAGAGATTCGTGCTTTGCAACTTGCAAAACAGCCGATGGATGGATGATCATGAAGTTGATGTCTTTGCCGGTTTCGGCGGTCTTGGAATATCCACCAGCATCCACAGTTGCACCGGCATTCAATGTCACACCGCGATAGAAGCGAGCCTGTGGGACCATAATCACGTCCATGCCGGAATATCGCATAACGCGCTTGTCAACGCTGTTTTCGTTAGCCAGGAAGCGGCTGACTTTGCCCTCAAGCAGGTTCAAGCAAGCGTCTGAGATGTACAGGATACGCCCTTCAGCCGGTACTTCGTCCTTGTCCAGTTCCAACTTTGCGGCATCCAGTGCACCGATGATGGTGTCGGCGGTCAAGGTCGCGGGAGTGGCGGCGTTGATCGAGGCGGTGCTTGCGTACTTACTGAAGCGGTAAGCGTCGAGTTCGGGGGCAACTTCTGTGCGCATAAACTCGCTTACCAGAGTTCCGAATGCCATGCCTAAGGTCTCTTCGTCGTCCATGCGGTCAATAACGAATGCCCGACCGCGCTCAGTAGCGAGAGTCAAGGTTTCCCAAGCGCCCACGATCTGACCAGCAGGATAGCCGCTAACACGGCTGTAAGTGCCTAAGCCGATAGGATCGGTTTTGAACACTTTCACTACATTCGCGCCGGCAAAGTTGACCGGCTTGGTCAAGGCGTCCAGACGCGCGGTAAGTGATTCTCGTTTGTAAATTTCATCCAGAATGGGCTGAAATTTTTGTGCTAATGCAATAGATTGTGCCATTTTAGTTTCCTTTCAAACTATTATTATGTTGGCAGTCCGGCCGCTTTCCTTGCGGCAACAATGACTGCGTCTTGGTTTTCGATGGGTTTATTGCCCCCGCCCGCGACAATCTTGGGCGTGGGGATGTCCGATTCGAATAGATAATCATTCTCGGGAACGATTTTTTCGAGTTGCTCTTTGAGCCCAACTAAGCCTTCGTCTGTCAGCTTCAGATCCGCCTCATTCAATAGCGCCCTGACCGCCTTCACGTTCTTAGCCTTGTGCCCCTTCAACGCGTCCGCTAAGGCACTCTCATAACGAACCTTGTAGACTTGCGCTTCAGCGTCTTTTTGCGCTTGTTCGGCTTTAGCCTTCCATTCGTCGGCGCTTTTCTTTACGCCTTCGATGTCCAGCGCTTTGAAGCCATCAATAGTTTTAGAGGCTTCGTCCAGTTGGCTTTTCAGGCCGTCTCGCTCTGCCTGGGCTTCGGCAAGTTTGGCTTTGTGAGCCTCAATATCCTTGCCGTACAAGGTCATGACCGAGTCAATAACCTCTTTTTCCAGTCCGAGTTTCTCCAAATCTTCGCGTTTCATGTTTACCTATCCTTTCCTCTCCACCTTTTACGGCCACTAACGCAGTGCCATTCGTAAGGTGCTGCCTCTTTACGCTCGCAGTCAGCATAGTTTTTGCAATGAAAGCGGATAAGCCGCTCATAATGCCATAATTACTTAAATACCCGTTCCCACTCATAGCGCCGTTCAAGTCCGGTTTGCTTTGTGAAGTCACGCAGCCGGTATTGCCAGTCTTTTATCTTAGCGCCCGCCATCGCATATTCTTCACCCAAGCCGGCCGCCTCGAACATCGCCTGTTTGCGCTTCCAGTCCCTCACGCCGCGCTCTAAATATCGCTGCTGCTGGGTTGCCTCGTATAAGTCCATCTGCTTGCCGCCATAAGTTACTTGCGCGTTATTCACGCGGTCTAATTCATCTTGCGTGTAGGTTGGCTTTTCGTAGCCTTCGAAAAATAACCAGAGGCTATGCCTACAATTCCATCCAAGCAGCCCCGCTCCCGTGCCGTAACCGGTGGTCTCGATGAACGGCTCGTATTTGGGGTGCGTGCCACTTATGGAGTAAACCTTGCCCTGCCATGATTCGTGGTTTGCCGCCCCTACGCCCTTATTTCTTGCTCCTGGATGC
>ERZ795053.5337-NODE-5337-length-13318-cov-7.575737_pt1 | contig 13318 bp, 14 predicted proteins | sample MGYA00375137_ERZ795053 | MGnify/ENA primary metagenome ERZ795053 (study PRJEB30182, sample SAMN05720284) | activated sludge metagenome | isolation source: Anaerobic digester | place: Hong Kong | collected 2014-12-17 ... | reverse complement strand
GGCATCATGGCGCTCGTCGCCCAGCAGGAGCGCGAGGCAATCTCGCGACGGACGAGGGAGGCGCTGGCGGTAGCGAAGGCTCGGGGTGTGAAGTTGGGGAACCCTAACGGGGCGGCCGCGCTCCGGCGGTCTGGGCAAGGCGGGGTGGCGCTGCGGGCCACGGTGGCCGCGAATGCAGACAACTTCGCCGGCGACCTATCTCCGATCCTGCGTGATATTCGCTCAAGCGGCCACCATTCTCTGCGTGCAATCGCGGCCGAACTTAACGCCCGCGGAATGCGCACTAGGCGCGGCGGGCGGTGGCAGGTGTCGAATGTCCGGAACTTGCTGAGGCGGATCGGTGATTAGAGTGGCACGCAGGCAGACCCCACTGCCAGGCAAACCGAGCTAGCGCACTTCCTGATTGGCGTGGGCTCCGCACGGCATAAGGGGCAGTCTGACTGTCCTTGTTTGGACCGGTTCGAATTGGTCTGCCAGAACCACCGGAGCGGTTCATGATCGTTCCGCCCGCTGGATCGGGACACGCCTCCGACCTTGCCGGCGCTGGCCTCTTCAGGCGGTTCGCCCGTTGACCGGCCCAGACCGAGCCAAGGACGATCAGCACGCCGAGCCCTTGCAGCAGAGACAGCGACTGACCCAGCACCACCCAGCCCAGCAGCACAGCAGTCACTGGGCTCATCATGCCCAGCATTGAGACCGCGCCCGGCTCGATCCTTGCAACGCCGCGGAACCAGAGCGCATATGTGGCCGCAGCACCGATGAGCCCAAGCCAGACCAGCCCGGCCAGGTTCGTCGCCGTGAGCGGCGGAAGCGCGGGCTCAATGATCAGTGCCAGCGGTAACAGGATCAGCCCGCCAGCAGTCAGCTGCCATGCTGTGAAGCTGAGGGCGGATACCGGCGGTTGCCACTTCCGGCTGAGGACGGTGCCTGCCGCCATGGAAGCAGCGCCACCAAGCCCAGCGGCGATACCCACGGGGTCGAGTGCGGCGTCGGGCCCGATCAGCAACAGCGCCACGCCCAGAACGCCGGTAGCCGCCGCGGCCAACGCACCCGCCCGGATCGGCGTGCCGAGCCACCCACGCGACATCAGGATTACCAGCATGGCCTGAAGCGACCCGAGTGTGGCTGCTACTCCACCGGGAAGTCTGTAGGCAGCCACGAACAGTAGCGCCCAGAACAGGGTGAAGTTAAAACTGCCGAGCAAGAAGACGCGACCGAGCCAGGCACGGGGTGGCAGGCAACGCGTGACAGCAAGCAGCAGCAATCCGGCTGGCAAGGCCCTAAGCGCGGCAAGGGTCACGGGATAGCCCGCAGGCAGCGCCTCGGTCGTGATCAGATAGGTGCTTCCCCAGACCGCCGGGGCGAGCGCTGTCAGAAGGATGTCGGTGGTGCGGGACATGGCTGTGTCTCCTGGCTTGGGCTTACCAAAGCGGATGGAAGGGCAGGCGCGGACGGTCCGGCCAGGTATCGAGGCCGATGTCGCGCATCAGGTGAGGCGGCAGATCGCACGGGACGACGCGCGAGATGCGGTGCCAATACCGGGCAGCAGTGCGGAGGAAGGAGAGGGTCATCGCATTTCCTTTCAGGCGACAAGGCGGAGGGCGGCTTGCAGTTGCGTGGCCAGATCCTCGCGCGGTCCGTTGACGAGGCGGGTGCCGGTCTCGCGGACGATAAGGGTTGGAATGGACCGGACCTGGAGCGCGCGGGCCTGTTGACGGTCGGTCTCGACGGCACCAAGGGTTTCCGGGTCTTCGAAAACTTCGGCGAAGGCAGCGCTCTCGAAACCGAGATCCCGGGCGGCGTGAAGCACGGTTGCCGGGTCGGCGACGTTCCGCGCCTCGCTCAGATGCGCGCGCTGCAAGCGGTCAAACATGTCCCAGTGGGCAGCCTGTCCGCCAAGCCGCTCCGCCGCCTTGCATCCCAGCGCCGCGGTCATGCCGTGGGGATAGTCGAATGGCGCCGCGCGCATCGCGTCGATATCAACGAGTTTCGGCCGGTCGCTGACTTGGCGGCAGACCGCCCAGTGCCCGAGGATGGTCTCGCGGGCGTCCTCCGGCGTGCCCCAGCGGCAGGCCATCTCGGCGCGGTTGGCTTGCAGGACGAAGGTGCGGTGCCGGATCTCTAGGTCGAACTCGGCGGCAAGAGCCCGCATCCGCGACGAGATGTTGAAGCACCAGCAGCAGACCACGTCGTGGAAGAAGTCGATGGTGAGGGTCGGCATCACGCGGCCTCCTCTGACAGGGCGGATCCAGTGAGGCGCGCGGCGATCCGGGCGACATGCGCGCCCTGGAAGCGCGCGCCGGCGAGGTCGGTCTCTGTAGGCGCGCGTGAGCCATCGGCCCCGGCGATGGTGCCCGCGCCATAGGGCGCACCGCCGACGATGCCTTCGGCCGTCGTCTGACCGGCGAAGGTGTAGGGCATGCCCGCGATCAGCATTCCGAAATGCTGCAGCGGGATCTGGGTCGACAGCAGTGTTGCCTCGTGCCCGCCATGCTGCGAGCCGGTGGAGGCGAAGACGGCCGCGACCTTGCCGACCAGCGCGTTCCGCGCCCAGAGTCCGCCGGCCTGGTCTAAGAAGGATTTCATCTGCCCGGCCATCATGCCGAACAGCGTCGGCGTGCCGAAGATGATGGCGTCGTATGCTTCCAGATCGGCCGGTGCCGCGACCTGCGTGTCATCCGCTACGAAGCTGGCTCTCTGCCGGATCGCCTCGGGGACGGTCTCAGGCACGCGACGCAGGTCGACATGGGTGCCTGGCACGCTGCGGGCGCCTTCGGCTTCGGCCTGCGCAAGGGCACGGACATGGCCATAGCTGGAATAGTAGAGAACGAGAACGCGGGTCATGGGATCCTCTCGGAGCTTCAGGTTTCGATGCCTGAGAGGATCGTGGATCTGGCCTGCCGGAATAACCGGCCCGCTGTCACTTCATTCTTTACGCAGGTTGAAGAATGTCAGGGTTGGAGTGCCGCGCGCAGGTGGTCGAGGAAGGCCGTGACCTTCGCGTCCATCCCCAGCCGCGAGGCCGTCACGGCGAAGATCTCGGGCGCGGGAAGCTCCCAGTCGGGCAGAACGCGCACCAGCGCGCCCCGCGCCTCGGCCTCGTTCGAGACGAAGTCCGGCAAGGTGCCGATGCCCTGGCCCGCGATCAAAAGGTCGCGCAGGACGAGGCTGTTGCCGACACGAACCGGCGGATCGAGGTCGATCGTCACCGTGCCGGAAGGGCCCGTCAGCGCCCATGAGGTCAGGTGGTCGGCGAGCAGGAAGCCGATCACCCGGTGCCGGGCAATTTCCTGCGGGACAACCGGCACGCCCGTCCTTTCCAGATAGGCGGGTGCCGCGAAGATCCGCTGCCGCATCGTCCCCACCTTTCGCGCCACTAGCGCCGAGTCTGGCATGGCAGTCCGAATGCGGATAGAGACATCGAACCCGCCCTCAACCATGTCCACCACCCGGTCGTCCATGGACACTGTCAAATGCAGATCGGGATAGGCGTCGAGAAAGCTCGGCAGGATCGGCGCGATCACCGTCTGCCCGAAGGAGCTGGAGGCGTTGACCTTCAGGTGACCGCGCACGGCGCCGGCGCCATCGCGGATGCGCGTCTCGACCCCGACAACGGCATCCAGAATGCCGGTCGCCTCGTCATAGTAGAGCCGCCCGGCATCAGTGAGCGACATGGAGCGGGTCGTGCGGGTGAGCAACGTCGTGCCCAGACTCTCTTCGAGCAGCTTGATCTCGCGGCTTAGAAGCGCGGGTGACACGCCAAGATCTTCCGCCGCGCGCGCGAAGCTTCCGCGTTCGACGATGCGGCGGAAGGCGTGCATGACGGAAAGTTTGTCCATTCGTCTCGGTCGTTTCTCGCGTAAGCGCCTCTTGAGGGTCGCATGTACCCCGACCCTATCACGGACACGGCAAGGCGCGAACCGGCAGTTGACTGTCACCTAGTGCAAATGGAGACTAGTTCGAACTGGTCTGACGGCCCGTTTTCGACGAATTGTAGTGGAAGGCCGGTCAACTCCTGGCGAGGCAGGCCCGAAACAGCGCCGCAGACCTCCGAACCAACGCGCTTAGTTGGCCAAGCGGGGCAAATCGCAGGATTTTCATTACAAATTTCTGTGCCCGCCGAGGCGCGGGTAGGCTCCTTCTCAGCGACCACGAGCTAGCGAAAGGCCTACCAAATGACTGATGACATGCTCCATGTGATGGAATGGCACAACGGCGAAAAGGACTATTCCCCTTTCTCTGACGCGGAAATGAAACGACGTCAGGACGACGTCCGAAAGTGGATGACGGACAACAACGTCGATGCGGCGCTGTTCACGTCCTACCACTGCATCAACTACTATTCCGGGTGGCTGTACTGCTACTTCGGCCGCAAGTACGGCATGGTGATCACGCAAGATGCGGCCACGACGATTTCGGCCGGGATCGATGGCGGCCAGCCGTGGCGGCGCAGCTTCGGCAACAACGTCACTTATACCGACTGGCGCCGCGACAATTTCTACCGCGCGGTGCGCCAACTCACGCCGGGCGTCAAGCGTCTCGGGATCGAGTTCGATCATGTCAACCTCGACTACCGCAAGCAGCTCGAGGCAGCGCTGCCAGGGGTGGAGTTCGTCGATGTCGCACAGCCCTCCATGTGGATGCGTGCGATCAAGTCGGCGGAAGAACACAAGCTGATCCGTGAAGGCGCGCGCATCTGCGACGTGGGGGGCGCTGCCTGTGCCGCCGCGGTGGGCGCCGGCGTACCGGAGCATGAGGTCGCCATCGCCTCGACCAACGCGATGATCCGCGAGATAGCCAAGTCCTTCCCATTCGTGGAACTGATGGATACCTGGACGTGGTTCCAATCCGGCATCAACACCGACGGAGCCCACAATCCGGTCACCAACAAGAAGATCCGGTCTGGCGAGATCCTGTCACTGAATACCTTCCCGATGATCTTCGGCTACTATACTGCTCTGGAGCGTACGCTCTTCTGTGACAGCGTCGACGACGCGAGCCTGGACATCTGGGAAAAGAACGTTGCCGTGCACCGCCGCGGTTTGGAGCTCATCAGGCCCGGCGCAAAATGCAATGAGATCGCTCTGGAACTGAACGACATGTACCGGCAATGGGATCTGCTTAAGTACCGGTCCTTCGGCTATGGGCATTCCTTCGGCGTGCTGAGCCACTACTACGGCCGCGAGGCCGGCGTCGAGTTGCGCGAAGACATCGAAACCGAGCTCAGACCGGGGATGGTCGTTTCGATGGAGCCGATGGTCATGCTGCCGGAGGGAGCCCCCGGCGCCGGCGGCTACCGCGAGCATGACATCCTTATCGTGACCGAAGATGGGGCGGAAAACATCACCGGTTTCCCCTTCGGTCCCGAACACAACGTGATCCGCAACTAAAGCCCCAATAGGAGCAATAGGAAGAGCCCGGCTGCGGCCGGGCTCTTTTTCGTGGGTTTGACGGCCGCAAGTCTTGTGGACGCCAAGGAGGCGACAATTGCGCAAAGGAAAACGGGACCGCATGCGGTCCCGTTCGTCACGTCAGCGATGGCTTCAGAGGAATTCTTCCCGCAGCGCCGCTACGATGCCCGCGGTGCAAACCTCAAGCAGGATATGCCCCTTTTCCACCGAAGCCTCTTTTGGCGACGACAGCGTGCCAGATCCCGGTGTCCACTCCGCCTTGACCGGGTAGACATCGTAGGGTGGGAAGGTTGCAGGCGGATGGTCGACCGCTCTGTCCAACTGCACCAGTTGCGGATGCAGCGCCAGCATCAGCGAGGTCTCAAGGACCCCGCCATGTTCGACATCCCAGCCGGGGAAGCCGCCGGGATAAAGCTTGGCGATCGCGTCCTTGTGGACGAAATCCCAGTAGGACAGTACGACGACCTTAAGGTCGGTGATCCCGTCCCAGCGCAATTCCCTAAGTGCGAGGTCGATCCCCTCAACGATGAACCAGGAGTTCTCGAAATGCCCGTTGACGAGGCAAATCTTGCGCACGCCGTGCCGCGCGAATTCCTTTACCACGTCCTTCAGCGCCGCGACCAGGGTCGCCCCGTCGAGGCTCGTCGTCCCAGGAAGATGGTTTCCGCCGCCCGACTTCTGATGCGATTTGTAGCCGTAGGTAAAGGCGGGCGCGACCAGCCCGCCTATCTCGGATGCAACCCGTCGGGCAAATTCTGTGGGAAGAAGCACGTCGACATGAAGCGGCATATGGTGGCCATGCTGCTCCATCGATCCGATGGGGATCAGGATCGGCGTTTTCCCGTCCCCGACTGCTGCAGCATAGTCAGGCCAAGTCAGTTCGGATGCGAACGCGCTGCTGAGAGACATGAGGACTCCTGCTGGAAAGGCTTTCCACAGAATTACGTTGCTGGAGTTCGATAAGAAAAATAGATTGTCCCAATTCTTCCATTTCGGGCGCAAATACATGGCCGTTCTGACGAACCTGCCGACTGACCTTCTCAGAACCTTCATCGCGGTGGTCGAGCTTGGTGGGCATTCCAAGGCTGGCGCTCATCTCGGGCGGAGCCAGCCTGCCATATCACTGCAGATCAGGAGGCTCGAAGAACTCGTTCGCGCACCGCTCCTGTCTCAGGAAGGGCGCAGCATTCAGCCAACATCCGCAGGCGAGGCGCTCTTGAGCTATGCACGCGAGATGATCCGCATCAACGACGAAGCGGTGAGCTATTTTCACCGCTCCGACAAGACGGGCGTGCTCAGGATCGGGCTGCCGACCGATTATGCGGTCGCCTTTCTCCAGCGTTCGATAACGCGGTTCAGCCTTGACCACCCGGATGTGGAATTGGAGGTACACTGCGACCTCAGCCGGGAACTGCACCAGCACCTGCGGGCGGACGATCTGGACATCATCATTGCCGTCATGCCGAATGCGCAGATGCCCTATTTGTCACGCGCATGGGTAGAGCAGCCCCTCTGGGCGGCGGCCGATAGCTACAGGGATGTCGCCCATCGCGCAGTACCGCTTGGCGCGCATCCCGAAGGCTGTGACTATCGCGCGCGCATGATCCAGGTGCTGGACGCCGCAGAGCGCCGCTGGCGTATCGTCTACACAGGCCCGGGCATATCCGGGCTTCAGAACGCAGTACTCAACGGGTTGTGTGTAACGGCTCTGACCCGCGCGACGATGTTGCCGGGGATGCGTGTCCTGAGCGAGACTGAGGGCTTCCCGGCCCTTGAGCCACTCAGGGTCGGGCTTTTCTACAAGCACCCCCGGCTTTCGCCTGCGGGGCTGCAACTTGTCAGTGATCTCGTAGCGGGTCTCGATAGCGTCGGGTCGAATCTCCAGCCGCCAAGCGATTGAGCGCGACGAATGAGTTATGTGGCTAAATTCTGTTTTCTTATAGCCTATTGCGCTCAGGGGCCTGACCTCTGATCTTTGTCGAGCACTTGCGCTGCTGGTGATCGCGCGAAGGCATAACCGCGGCAAATCGAACGATTTCAATAACGAATTTTGTATCTCTGCTTCCTTGGCCTAGCGTCCCCTTCAACGACGCATGTAGGCAGATCGTGGAGGGAGTCAAAGATGCAACCGTATGCCGGACTGAACAAGGGAATGACGCGCAGGTCGCTTCTCGCAACGGGCGCTGCGGCCCTTGCGACGCCGATGCTTTCGCGGCGCGCTTTCGCGGCGCCGACTGAACTGACGATGCTGGCTTGGTACGGCCATGCCGAACCCGATGTCGTGGCCGAGTTCGAGGCCGAGAACAACGTCAAGTTCGTGCCGAAATACTATACCGGCGGTGACAACATGCTTGGCCTGATCTCGCAGTCGCCGGCCGGCACCTATGACGTTATCCTGTCGGATGCCGAATACGTTCAGGCCCTGAACGAGGCGGGCTATGTCGAGGAGCTTGATCCGAACGACTATGCCATTGCCGACTATTTTCCCGAGTTCCAGAACTTCCCCGGCAATTGGAGCGATGGAAAGCTCTTCTCGCTGGTGACGCGGTTCGGCTTCCTCGGTGTTGCCTACAATACCGATGCGCTGACCGAGGCCGAAGCCGCAAGCTACAATATCTTCTGGAACGAGAAGCTGGCGGGCAAAGTCGGCCATTTCGACTGGCACCTGCCCAACCTCGGCCAGATGAGCCTGCTGAACGGCAACTCGGCGCCTTATGACATCGACGAGGCCGCTTGGCAGGCCGTAAAGGACAGAACCCTTTCGCTGCGCTCACAGATCGGCGGCTTCTTCGACTACGGCGGAACCTTCTCTTCGCTGAACGACGGTCAAATGCTGGCCTTCGCGGGCATCGGCGACTGGATCACCGGGGTTCTGGAGAAGAATGGAGCCAAGGTCCGTTCGGCCATCCCCGAGGAGGGCGGCCTGCAATGGTCGGAATGCTTCTCGATCGGCAAGGGGTCGACCAAGGCCGACCTCGCGAAGAAGTGGATCCAGTACATCACCTCGGCCAAGGGCCAGGCGAAGTCGGCGCAGATGGCGGCCTATCCCGCGCTTGTCCCGAACCAGAAGGGATGGGAAGTGTTGCAGGCCGAGAACCCGGCCGAGGCCAAGCGCCAAGGCATGACGAGCGAGGCCGGCAACGTGATCGACATGATCCGCGCCGGGCGGATCAAATATCGTCAGTGGCCGATCCAGCAGAGCCTTGAGGACTGGAACGACTTCTGGTCCGAATACAAGGGCGCCTGAGTCCTCCCAGGCCGGCGGGCGCTCCCCCCGTCGGCCCTTCCCCGTTCCCGCAGGAGCCACGCCCGATGCGAAGACCGATAAGTCTCTACGGCCTTACCTTCTCCCTGCCGCTCTTGGTCTGGCAGGTACTTTTCTTCGTCTTCCCGCTTGTCTTCCTTATCGCGCTCAGCTTCTGGACCGTAAAGAACTTCCGGATGCAGCCGGATTTCGACAGCGTGAACTGGGCCACGATGTACGGCCGTTCGATCTTCTGGAAAGCCTATGGAACGACCTTCGCGATGGCGGCCGCGGCCTCTGCGTTGGCGAGTGCGCTGGCCTTCCCCTGTTCCTACGCGATTTCCTTCAAACTGTCGGATACGGCGCGCCGCTGGGCCGTCTTCCTGATGGTGATCCCCTTCTTCACCAGCTACCTCGTACGAGTCTATTCCTGGCAGATCTTCCTGTCGGACGCGGGCATCATCAACGTGATGCTGGGCTGGGTGGGGCTCGGGCCTTATGCGCTTCTCAATACCGTCGGCGCTACGATTATCGGCTATCTCACGCTGACATTTCCGTTGGTCGTGCTGCTCCAGCTTTTCAGCCTTGTGTTCATCGACCGGACCCTGATCGAGGCGGCGCACAACCTGCGCTGCGGACGGCTGCGGACGGTCTTCACGGTTGTCATCCCCTCGGCTCGCGTCGGGCTCGTGGTTGCGGCGCTTTTCGCGTTCATCCTCAGCTTCGGTGACTTCGTAAGCCCCATCTACCTCGGTGGCGGGGATCCGACGACGCTGTCAATCCTAATCACCGACACCACGAAGTCCGGCCAGCAATGGCCCCGTGCGGCGGTCATCGCGTTGACGATGATCGGCACGCTCTTGGTCGTCGCCTTCGCAGCTGTTCGCTTTGCCTACAAGGGGCGCACCAAATGAGTGCCACGGATACCGCCAACATCAATCGTAACCGGGCCATCGATGTCGCGCTGAAGGTATATATCGTCCTGGGATATGCCTTCGTTTTTGCCCCCATCGCGGCAAGCTTCGTATTCTCTTTCAATTCCGACCGGTTCCCCTCGATTCCGCTCGGGCACTTTTCGCTCGAATGGTACCAGGCGGTCGCCTCCGACCCGCTGGTCTGGCAGGGCCTGCGCAACACACTGTTCGTCGGGGTGACCGTGGGCATCGTCGCCACCGCGCTCGGCTTTGGCGCGGCCTATACGGACTATCGCTACCGCTTTTTCGGCAAGCAGATCTATCTGGCGCTCGCGTTGCTGCCGCCGACGATCCCGGTCATCATCCTCGGTCTCGCGATGCTGGCCTATCTGTCGCGGATCAACCTGTCGGGGAATGCGCTTTCCGTCATCATCGCACATGTGGTGATCTGCGCCCCCTTCGCGATGGCGATCATCCGTCTGCGGCTGTCGCAGATGGACCCGGATCTGGAAGCGGCCGCCTGGAACCTCGGAGCGTCCGAATGGGCGGCGATGCGACATGTCATCGTGCCCTTCGCCAAGCCCGCAATCCTTGGGGCGCTCTTCATCACTATGGCGGTTTCCTTCGACGAATTCGCGATTGCCTGGTTCGTCTCTGGCCTGAACGAAACGCTGCCCGTTAAGGTGCTGGGCTTCCTGCAGGGGCAAGTCAGCCCGCGGATCAATGCCATCGGCACCTTCGTGTTTGTCACATCCATGTCGCTCGTGATCTTGGCGCAGCTGCTGCTGACAGGTCGGGGCCAGAAAGCCCGTCCTGCGGCGGATGAATAGGAGCGAAGAATGAAGAACGACGCACTTGTATCCTTTGAAGGTGTGGTCAAGCGCTTTGGCGATTTCATCGCGGTGCAGCGCATGGACTTCGAGATCGCCAAGGGCGAGTTCCTGGCAATCATGGGGTCTAGCGGCTGTGGCAAGACGACGACGCTGAGGATGCTCGCCGGCCTCGACGCGCCGACTGAGGGCGTGATCCGGCTTTCGGGCAAGCCGATCAACGACCTGCCGACCTGGAGCCGCGATACGCCGATGGTCTGGCAGAGCCTCGCCCTTTTCCCGTTCCTCAACGTGATCGAAAACGTCGAGTTCGCGCTGAAGATGCGGGGGGTCGGCAAGGCTGAGCGCCGCCGCCGCGCCGAACAGTGGCTGGACCGGATGCAGATAACCGAATTCGCCGGCAGGAACATTTCGCAACTTTCCGGCGGCCAGCGCCAGCGGGTTGCACTTGCCCGGTCCTTGGTGGTGGAGCCCGAGATCCTCCTGCTGGACGAGCCTCTTTCGGCGCTCGATGCGGCACTGAAGGTGCGCATGCAATCCGTGCTGAAGAACCTTCAGCGCGAAACTGGGATTACCTTCGTCTATGTGACCCACAGCCAGTCTGAAGCGTTCTCAATGGCCGACAGGGTAGTGATCATGAGCAGGGGCAAGATCGAGCAGATCGGAACACCGCAGGAAATCTACCGTACGCCACGCACTCGATTTGTGGCGGATTTCCTGGGTTCGTCAAATATCTTCACCGGCAAGGTTGCAGCCGCCGGGGATGGCGTTGTCACGCTTGATACGCCTTCCGGGCCGCTCAAGCTCGCGTCGCCGGATGCGTCTTTGCGCGCGGCCGTTGGACAGACCGCAAGTCTCACCGTTCTCGACACGAAGACGAACCTCGCGGTCACGCCGCGCACCGGTCAGGGCGTGAATGCCATTCCCGTCCGGATGATCGGTGAGGAATTCATCGGTGCGACCGCCACGATCTACCTCGAAACTCGCGAGGGACAGGAGATCCGGATCCAGAAAAGCCACGAGGAACTGGCGAACCTGCCGCTGGAGATCGGCAGGGAGTTTGAGGCCTACTGGTCCTTCGACGACGGCCATCTGGTCATGGAGCAGTGAAGCGGAAATGGGCGGAAATTCGTTTCACAGGATCGACCGCCGGCTAGCGAACCAGCCGGTTCCGCCCCAATGCGGCCGGCTGATGCCGCTTGCCGTCGATCTGGTCGAAGAAGACCTGGATGCCTCGCTGCTCTCCGTCACCACCGGAGGGCTCGGTAAAGCCCAGATCGACGCCATCTCGCTGCCTTCGATACATGGCTCGCTGTTCTTCAAGGCGCTGGTATGGTGCGTCGCTTCCGCATTTCGCCAGTCGCAGTCGGCGCGTCGCGCGCGCCTCCCTCTTGAGGTCGCAGACCGAGCCTCGGAGGGGATGTGAGATCTCACGAGGTCATGGCGGCGAGGCCCGCGCCGCTCATGATTTGACCACTGCCTGTCGGGAAGGATCCCAAGATGCTGGATACAGCCGAACCTCTCGTTCCCATCGGTGCCGCGCACTATCCGATCGGCCATGTCGAAAGCGCGAGAAGCTATGCTTTCCTGCTACTGCGGGACTTCACGCTTCTGGCCTTCAGCTCCGCGATCGAGCCGTTTCGAATTGCAAACCAAATCTCCCAAAAGCCGCTTTATCACTGGAGCGTTGTGTCGGAGGACGGTGGTCCAGTCCGAAGCTCCTGCGGGATACAGGTCGCTGTCGATGCACCTCTGGAGGACGTCGGCCGCAAGACCACCATCTTTGCATGTTCGGGCAATCTGAGAGGCGGCAACCCCTCGAAATCTACACTTGCCTATCTGCACTGGCATCATCGGACCGGCGGCCTCTTGGGGGGCATTTGCACCGGTGCGGTCGCGTTGGCGAAGGCAGGGTTGCTCGAGGGGCGCGCATTCACGCTCCACTGGGAATGCCATCCCGGCTTCATTGAACTTTTCCCGCGCCTCGCGCCCAGCAAGCGCCGGTTCGAGATTGACGGGCGTATCATGACCTGCGCCGGAGGAGCGGCGGCGGCCGACATGGCAATCGCTGTGATCCGCGAAGACCACGGAGAGGCATTCGCGGCGGTCGTGGCGGACATGTGCCTTCTGCGAGACGACGCCGGTGCCAATCTTGGACAGCGGATGTCGATCGGCGCGGCCCTTCATTCCCGCAATCCCGGACTGATCGAGATCGTGAAGCGCATGTCGGAAAACATCGAGGTGCCGGTCTCGATGGAAGACCTCGCCGCGTCAGTCGGGTATTCCGTTCGCCATATCGAGAGGCAGTTCAGGAACTGTCTGGGGGAAACGCCGACACGTTTCTACCTGAACCTCCGGCTGGACCGGGCGCGAAGCCTGATTACCGAAACCGACCTGACCCTTTTCGAGATCGCCGCCGCATCCGGCTTCAACAGCAAGTCCCACTTTGCCAAAGTCTTCACTAAGCGCTTCGGTGTGCCGCCAAGCAGGATGAACCATCGCCGCCGCGGCGCGCGGGCGATTCCCCAAGCCTAGCTTCGAGGTGTTGCCGACCTGCGCATCAAGTTGCTGGTTCGGCAGGCGCCGGCGGACGGCTGAGCGCCTCGGCAAGCATGTCAAACGGGCGCCTGCGCCTCCACGCGGCGTGTGACAAGATCCTCTTTGGCGGGACCCGCATTGGCGCTGCCGCGCGACGGGTGGGCTATAAGACTACCTCGCAGCTCAGTCGCGAAGATCGACGCCATTTCGGGGAAGCAGCCTCATCCACAAAAAGAGCGACTGCAGCCCCATGATCAGCTTAACGCCGAGTGATGCTTCCATCGATGGCATGGCGACCTAGTATCAATGAATGCAATAACTTGGGGGGCACTGTCAGAAGAACTTGGCTTGAGACGCGGTGGGGCGCCCGGCTAGGCTTCC
>ERZ795053.5335-NODE-5335-length-13319-cov-7.876055_pt1 | contig 13319 bp, 10 predicted proteins | sample MGYA00375137_ERZ795053 | MGnify/ENA primary metagenome ERZ795053 (study PRJEB30182, sample SAMN05720284) | activated sludge metagenome | isolation source: Anaerobic digester | place: Hong Kong | collected 2014-12-17 ... | reverse complement strand
GGCTCTCCTTGAACATCACCGAGCTCGGGTGTATCTGGACGCGCTCGCCCATCAGGGTGCTGAAGACGCCGCGCTCCTGCCTGGCGCAGACGAACTGGATGAGGCCGCGGCTGACGGCGCAGAGGTAGTCCTCTGTCGAGCCGCCGGAGGCGATCGGTACGCCGAGGTCGTGGACTATCAGCTCGATCTGTTCCTTGATCCGCACGATCTCGAGCATGGTACGCTCGTCGAGGTAACTGCGGTCGCAGAATTTAGCCTTGTGCCGAGCCTCGACGAAGGCCTCGAACAGCTTGAGGTAGGAGACGAAGTCGCCCTCGGGGTCCCTGAACGCGTGGTGGGCGCGCCTGGCCTCGAGCTCCTCGCCCGGGGGCAGCACGTAGGGGCTCTGGGTCGACAGGAAGGCCGCCGCTATCACCACCTCCTCGACGACGTCGGGGTAGCGCAGTATCGCCTCGACTATCATGCGGGACAGGCGCGGCAGGAGCGGGAACGCGCACATCATCTGGCCGACCTTGGACAGGCTGCGGTCCGGCTCGAAGGCCTCGAGCAGGTTGAGCACGTCCATCGCGCCGAGCACGCCGGCGCGCGGCGGCTTGGAGATGAAGTCGAAGCGCTCGAAATCGGTGATGCCCAGCTCGGCCATGCGCAGCACCACCTCGGACAGGTCGGTGCGGTAGATCTCCTCCATCGTGAACAGCGAGCGGTTCTCGAAGTCCTCGCGGGGGTAGAGGCGGTAGCAGTAGCCGGGGGCCGTACGGCCCGCCCTGCCCTTGCGCTGGTTGCTCGAGGCCTTGGATACCGGCACCTGGACCAGGCTGGCGGTATAGGTCTTCGGATTGTAGAAATTGAGCTTGGCCTGGCCCGAGTCGATGACGCTCGTGACGCCGTCTATGGTAACGCTGGTCTCGGCGATGTTCGTCGAGATGATCACCTTCTTCTTGCCGAGCGGGGCCTTGTCGAACACGCGAGCCTGCTCGTCCTTGCCGAGCCGGGCGTACAGGGGGACGATATGGATGCGGTTCTTGCTCTCGCCGTAGGCGAGGCGTTCCATGCAGTCCTTGATCAGCTTCTCGCCCGGCAGGAACACCAGGATGTCGCCGTCGCGCCGGTCGCCGACGACGCGGTCGACGATCTGCTCTATCTTGTCGATCAACGAGTCCGGGTCGCCCTCGACGGCCGGGGGATCCCAGACGACGGTCACCGGATAGACCTGCGTCTCGATCTTGACGATGGGGCAGTCGCCGAAGTAGGCGCTGAAGACCTCGGCGTTGATCGTCGCGCTCGAGACGATGACCTTGAACTCCGGCCTGGCCTCGAGCACGCGCTTGAGGAGGCCGAGGATGAAGTCGATGTTCAGGCTGCGCTCGTGCGCCTCGTCGACCATGATCACCGAGTACTTGGACAGCGCCGGGTCGAGCTTCATCTCCTGGAGCAGGATGCCGTCGGTCATGATCTTTATCTTCGTGTACTGATTGGTCTTGTCCTCGAAGCGCATCTTGTAGCCGACGAGGCCGGGCAGCGGCGTGCCGAGCTGCCTGGAGATGAACTCGCTGACCGATATGGCGGCGATGCGCCGCGGCTGGGTCACGCCGATGACGCCGTGGTCGGCGAAGCCCGCCTCGTTCAGGATGACCGGGAGCTGGGTGGTCTTGCCCGAGCCGGTCGGGCTCTCTACGACGATGACCTGGTTGTCGCGGAGCGAGGCGAGGATACGCTCCTTCTGCTGATAGACTGGTAAGCTTGTAGGATCCATGCGTCCATTGTAATCCAACGGGGCCGATTATCAAAGCGCATACGGCCGCTGTATACTCCGGCGCATGCTCAAGGAAGTCCTGTCGGTCGTCGTCGTCGTCGCGGCGATGGCCGCCATAGCCGCGGGCCGCGTGCCCGGGCTGCGCATGAACAGGGCGGCCATCGCGTTCGCGGCCGCCGCCATCCTCGTCGCCGTCGGGGCCATACCGCTCGCCGGCGCCTTCGAGGCCATAGACCTCGGCACCATCGTCCTGCTCCTGTCGATGATGGTGATCGTCGCCGCCGTGCGCCTCTCGGGCCTGTTCGACGTGGTGGCCGCCCGGCTGGCCGGCCTGGCAGGCTATCCGCGGGCCTTCCTCGGGGCCGTCGTCGCGGTCGCGGGGGCCTTGTCGGCGCTGTTCATGAACGACACGATGTGCCTGGTGCTCGCCCCGGTCGTCGCCGAGACGAGCCTGCGCTCCGGCCGTAACCCGACGCCGTACCTGGCGGCTACCGCCATCGCCTCGAACGTCGGCTCGGCGGCGACCGTCATCGGCAACCCGCAGAACATGCTGATAGGCGCGAGGAGCGGCATACCCTTCTCGGAGTTCGCGTATCGCCTCGCCCCGCCGGCCATAGCGGGCCTAGCCGTCTGCTGGCTGGTCGTCCAGCTGGCCTTCCCCGGCGAGTTCGGGCGACGCCGGCGTCCGTCCCCGGCAGCCGCGGATGAGGCGGCGATGCGCGCGACGAGCTCAGGCCCGCTCGGGGCGGTCAGGCTGGATAAGAAGCTGGCCGTCAAGTGCGCGGTCGCCAGCGCCGCGATGCTGATAGGCTTCCTGGCCGGGGTTCCGGTCGCGCTGGCCGCGATGGTCCCGGCCGCGCTGCTGCTGTCGTCGACCCGGTTCGAGTCGGAGAGGCTGCTGTCCGGCGTCGACTTCAACCTGCTCGTGTTCTTCGGCGGCCTCTTCGTGATCACCGACGCGGCCGCTGGTACCGCGGCCTTCGCCTGGCTCGAGCGGACGGCCCTGACCGGCGCGGCCGCCTCGCCGTGGCTCTTCGCGTCGGCTACGGCCGCCGTGTCGAACGTCGTCTCGAACGTGCCGGCGGTCATGATGCTGTCGCCGATAGCCTCTGCCGCCGCCGATCCCCGCTCGGCCTGGCTCCTGCTCGCGATGGCGAGCACCTTCGCCGGCAACCTGACCCTGCTCGGCTCCGTCGCGAACCTGATAGTCGCCGAGGGCGCGGCCGGACGCGGCGCGAGGCTCGGCTTCGTCGACTACCTCAAGGCGGGCCTGCCCGTCACGCTGATCACGCTGGCGATAGGCACCGCCTGGCTCGCGCTGACGTCTGGCCGATAAACGAGCCGCCGCTGTTGACCAGCGGGCGCCGGCGGACGTACAGTAGGCGTACCGGGGTGGCGGGAACTTCCGTTGGAAGGCTTTCGTCTGAGAACAGACCCGATGAACCTGATCCGGGTAATACCGGCGGAGGGAGTACCATGCTCACTCATACCCATGGCGCGAGGGCCCTCCTCGCGGCCGCGGCGATCTCGATCGCGGCCATAGCCTCTTCATGCGTCCAGAAGGGCGACGCCCAGCTCGTCGTCTACGCCTACGACTCGTTCGCCAGCGAATGGGGACCGGGGCCCATCGTCATCCCGGCCTTCGAGAAGGCCACCGGCATCACGGTCGAGCTCGTCGTGCCAGGCGACGCCGGCCAGGTCCTGGCGCGGGCGGTCGACGAGAAGGCCTCGCCGCTGGCCGACGTCGTCATCGGAGTAGACGGCAACCTGCTGCCAAAGGCCCTGGCTGCCGGCGTGCTATCGGCCTACGAGCCTAAGGCGAGCGCCTCCGTGCCGCCGGAGCTGGTCCTCGACGACCAGTGGCGCTTGACGCCGTACGACTGGAGCAGCTTCTGCGTGATGTGGGACTCGGAGAAGCTGGCGGCGCCGCCCGAGTCGCTCGAGGACCTGACGAGGCCGGAATACGAGCGCAAGCTCATCCTGATGGACCCTCGCACCTCGACCCCGGGGCTCGGCTTCGTCGAATGGACGGCGGCGATCTACGGCGACGGCCTTTCGGACTACTGGAAGCGTCTCGCGCCGTCCATCCTGACGATGTCTCCCGGCTGGGACACCGGCTACGGGCTGTTCACCGCCGGCGAGGCGCCGCTCGTCATATCGTATACGACCAGCGCGGCCTACCACGCCGAGTACGAGACGGCCGGCCGCTATAAGGCGCTCGAGTTCGCCGAGGGCCACCCGATACAGGTCGAGGGCGCCGGCATCGTGGCCGGCGCCAGGCACCGGAAGGCGGCCGAGGCCTTCATCGACTTCATGCTCGGCGACGAGTTCCAGTCGGCCCTGCCGCTGACCAACTGGATGTACCCGGTCAAGGAGGGCGTCGCCCTGCCGCCCAGCTACGACGCGTCACGCAAGCCGGCCAAGACCGTCAGCGCCGAGCTAAGCCCGGACGAGCTGGACGGGGCTGTCCGCGCCGCCCTCGACGCGCTCCAGGGGCGCTAGTCCGAGGCCATGAAGGCGATCCGCTCCAGACGATCGTCGCTCCCAGCCGCCGTACTGTTCCCGGCGTTCGGGGCTGCCCTGCTCGTCCCGCTCGCGGCCGCTTTCATGCCCCTGTTCGACGGAGGCGCCGCCGCCAACCTGGTTCGCGCCTTCGCCGACCCGCGTTTCTTCCGGTCGTTCGCGTACGGCCTATCCCAGGCCGCGGCGAGCGCCGTATTGGCCGCCGCGATAGGGCTCCCCGGGGCCTTCCTGATCGCTAGGCGCGATTTCCCCGGCAAGAGGCTCCTGTCCGCGCTGTCGGCCGTGCCGTTCTGCGTGCCGCCGCTCATAATCGCCGTCGGCTTCGTGCTGTACTACGGCCGTGAAGGATTCCTGAACCGCGCGCTGATGGCGGCGTTCGGGCTCGACGAGCCGCCTCTACGCTTCCTCTACTCGTTCGCCGGCGTCGTGATGGCCCACGGCTTCTATAATTTCCCCGTCGTGATGCGCTTCGTCGGCGACGCCTGGGCGACAGCGCCGCGCCGCCACGAGGACGCGGCCAGGCTGCTCGGCGCCTCCGAGCGCCGAGTGTTCATGACGGTGACCCTGCCGTCCATCCTACCGTCCATCGGCGCCGCGATGTCCCTCGTCTTCCTGATGTGCTTCTATAGCTTCGTCATCGTGCTGCTGTTCGGGGGGCCGGGCGTCGGTACGCCCGAGGTGGAGCTGTACCGGGCGGCGCGCTTCGAATTCGACCGCCCCTTGGCGAGCGCCTTCGCGCTCGTGGAGACCGCGGTCGCGATGGGCGCCCTGTCCCTGTACGCCGCCTTCGAGAGACGCGCCGCGGGCGACCGCGAGGAGTCGGAACGCGGTGCGCCGACCGGCTTCCGCGGCGCCGGAGAGGTCGCGCTCGCCGCGCTGTACGGGACCTTCATCGCGGTCTGCTTCATCGGCCCGCTGGCCTCGATAGTCGCCGAGTCGCTGACGATCAGGAGCGCGGCCAGGGTCGGCTCGGGGCTGGGATTCGGCAACTACGCCTCGCTGTTCGCGAGGCGCGGCTTCGCGCCCGCGCTGGCGAATACCGCGTCGCTCGGGCTCCTGAGCGCGGCCCTCGCGAGCGTCGCCGGCTTCTCGCTTTCCGTCGGCCTCAAGCGCGCCCGCTCGCCGTTCCTGTCCAAGATCCTTCCCCTGCTGCCGCTCGGCATATCGGGCGTGGTGCTCGCCTACGGCTGGAGCTCGGCGCTCGGCCGCTCGTCAGCCTTGGCCGTAGCGGCGGTGCAGGCCGTCTCCGCCTACCCGTTCGCGCTACGCGCCATCCAGTCGTCGGTGGGCCTGTCAGACGAGCGCTACGTCGAGGCCGCCCGTAGCCTCGGCTCGTCGAGGCTCGGCGCCGCGCTGCGCGTGCGGCTGCCGATGGCGGCCCCGTCGATAGCCTCCGGCTTCGCCTTCGCGTTCGCGATGAGCGCCGGCGACGCGAACGCGCTCATCGCGGCGCCGGTCGCCGGCTTCGAGACGCTGGCGCTGCTACTGTACCGGCTGGCCGGCTCCTATAGGCTGAACGAGGCCTGTGCCGCCGCGGTGGTGCTGGCGATCGGCACCGGCTTCATCTTCTTCATAAAGGACGCGAGCGATGTCCGCCTCTGATCCGGTACGACTCGAGATGGTCGAGCTTACCAAGGCCTGGCCCGGCCAGGTAGTCAGCGTATCCATGGTCGCCGAGGCCGGCGGCATCCTGGCCGTCGCCGGCCCCTCGGGCTGCGGCAAGAGTACCGCGCTCAGGATGGCCGCCGGGCTCGAGCCGCCGGACTCGGGCCGCGTCGTCGTGGGAGGCCGCGACGTGAGCGCCCTCGAGCCGAGCCTGCGGGGCATAGGCATGGTCTTCCAGGACTACGCGCTGTTCCCGCACCTGGACGTGGCCGGCAACATCGAGTACGGCCTCAGGACCCGCGGCGTCAAGGCCGCCGAGCGCCGGGCGACCGTGTCGAGGCTGCTCGACTCGCTCGGCCTCTCCGGCTTCGAGCGCAGGCGCCCCCGAGAGCTTTCCGGCGGCGAGCGCCAGCGGGTGGCCCTGGCCAGGACCCTCGCGGTCGAGCCCGCGGTCGTGCTGTTCGACGAGCCGCTATCCTCGCTGGACGCGGCGCTCCGCAAGCGGCTGCGCTCCGACATCGTCGACGAGCAGCGCAGGCTCGGCTTCACCGCGGTCTACGTGACCCACGATCTCGAGGAGGCGATGGCGGTCGGCGACCGCCTCGCGGTGATGGCCGACGGCAGGGTCCTGCAATGCGGCCCGCCCGACGAGCTATGGGAACGGCCCGCCAGCGCCGAGGTCGCCGCGTTCATCGGCTCCGGTCCCTGCCTGCCCGTCGTCCGCGTCGAGCGCGACGACGGCGTCGTCGTCGCCGTCACGTCGGCCGGACGCTTCGCCGCGCCGGCCGACGGCCTGTCCGCCCTCGAGACGGCGGGCGCCCGGCTGTTCTTCGACCGGTCCGCGGCGACGCCCTGCGCCGCCGCGCCCGGCGAGACGGGCGTCTTCCGCGCACGATGCGTCCGGCTGGACTACGCCGGCGACTCGCTCGAGTGCGTCGTGGAAGTCGACGGGGCCGGCCTATCGTCGCTCCGCCTGCCCAAGTCCGCCGAGGCGCGCGTCGGCGACATGATCAGCCTGCGCGTGCCCTGGGCGGCGATCAGGATACTGCCCGCCGCGGCCCGATAGCCGCTAATCGGCGTAGCCGTATTCGTTCAGCTTATTGAACAGCGTCCGCCTCGTGATGCCGAGCTCGAGCGCGCTGGCCTCCCGCTTGCCTCCGTTTCGGCGCAGCGCCTCGAGGATGGCCCGCTTCTCGAGCTCGGCGATGGTCAGGGCCTCTCCGTCGTCGGAGACGAAGGGCGAGCGGCCGGGCTCGGTCCGCTCCGGCTCCTCGGCCCGCCGGCCGTGCGAGCCCGGGCCGAGCTGGAAGTCGTCGGCCTGGAGCTCGTCGCCCTCGGCCAGGATAAGGGCGCGCTCGACGGCGTTGGACAGCTCGCGGACGTTCCCGGGGAACGGATAGCCGGCGATCAGGCGGAGCGCGCTCGGGGCGAGCCTCGCGTTCTTGCGACCGAGCGACGGCGCGAGCGTCTCGACGAAGTAGCCCGCCAGCGCGATCGCGTCGTCGGGGCGTTCGCGCAGCGGCGGTAGGCGTATCCTGACCACGTTGATCCTATAGTACAGGTCTTCCCTGAACGAGCCGGAGGCGACCATGGCCTCGAGGTCGCGGTTCGTCGCCGCGAGTATCCTGGCGTCCACGGGTACGCCCTTCGTGCCGCCCAGCCTGGTCACCTTACGCTCCTGCAGCGCCCTGAGGATCTTGACCTGCATGTGGGCAGGCATCTCGCCTATCTCGTCGAGGAACAGCGTGCCGCCGTCGGCCAGCTCGAATAGCCCGGTCTTGCGCTCCGCGGCCCCGGTGAACGCCCCCTTCTCGTAGCCGAACAGCTCGCTCTCGAGCAGGTTCTCCGGTATCGCGCCCAGGTTGACCGCGACGAAGGCGCCCTGGCGGCCGGAGCGCTCGTGGATCAGCCTGGCGGCCACCTCCTTGCCGGTGCCGCTCTCGCCGGTGATCAGCACGGTGGCCGGCGTCGGCGCGGCCCGATCTATCAGCCTGAGCGCTTCCTTGATAGCCGGCGAGTCGCCTACCATCCTGGTCCTGTCGACCGAAGGCCGCCTCGAAGCCTCCCGATCCGCGCTCAGGCGGCGGTCCCGGACGGCCTTGCGGAGGCGTATGACCAGCTCGTCAGGATCGAAGGGCTTGACCAGGTAATCGAAGGCGCCGAGCCTCATAGCCTCGACCGCGTCGCGCACGTCGCCGTGGGCGCTCATCATGACGACCGGCAGGGTCATGCCCTCGTCCTTGATCCAGCGCAGTAGCGAGATACCGTCCACGCCGGGCATGCGTATGTCGAGGACGGCCGCGTCGAACGGCTCGTCTGATAGCCTGGCCCTGGCCGCGGAGCCGTCGGGTACGAGCTCTGATTCTATGGATTCAGCCCTGAGGAAGGCCCCGATCGAGCTCAGCAGGTTCGGTTCGTCATCGGCTACGAGTACGCGCATCTGTGTTCTCCCGAAAATTAACTCTGGCGAGACGGCCAGTATAGCAAGTATACTGTACTGATGCTCGACTCAAGAGTGAAACGATCGGCTCGCGAGGCGATCGTCGCCGGGATTTTCTATCCGGACGACCCGTCGAGGCTCGAGTCTAGGATCGTACGGGCGATCGCCGTAGCCCACGAGGCTTCAAGCCGTGACGCCTCGCCGCCCGCGGGAGCGGGGAATATACTGGCCATACTCGCGCCGCACGCGGCCTTCGATTATTCTATCGGGCTCCAGGCGACGAGCTGGTTGGCCGCGGCCACGAGCCTCGTCGCCTGCGCGCCCGAGCGCGTCATCGTGATCGGCCCTACCAGGCGTCTTGATGAGCCGGGGGTGTACCTGCCCGAGGTGGAGGCGTTCCAGACCCCCCTAGGCGATATCGAGGTCGACGTCGAGGTCTGCGAGGAGCTGGAATCGTGCTGCACACTGTTCTCTCGTAACGATATACCGCATTTCGAGAGCCATTCGATCGAGTTGCAGCTACCGTTCATGCGACTCCTCTTCCCGGGAGCCAGGCTCGTCCCGATCCTTGCCTGCGGCGACGTCACGGTCGCCTCGGGCTTGGCTAGGGCGATGGACGCGGTGCTCGGCGCCGACCTGGGGCGGACCCTCGTCGTCGCGTCGAGCAACATGGCCGCGTCCATAGTCGCGGCCGACTCCGCCGGGCGCACCGACGAGCTGCTGCGCAGTATGGCGCGTGGCGCCTGGCGGGACGTGGCGTCCCGCGACGATATAGGCGGCTCGGCGGCGATAGCCGCCGCGATGGCCGTAGCGCCGATGCTCGATCGGCGATTCTCGTTGCTCGGCCGGGGCGATTCGCTCGGTCACGAGAAGTCTGCCGCCGAGCGGGTCGTGCAGTACGCGTCGGCGGGCTGGTACCGTATCGGCGCGGCGCCGAAGGAGGCCCCATGAGCCTCGATCTATCGAACGACGACGAGCGAACGCTGCTCGCCACGGCGCGGGAGGCTATCGAGTCCAGGCTGCTCGGCAGCCGACCCGCCTGGCCGGAAGCCGGCCAGGCCCTCCAGGCTCGGCTCGGCGCCTTCGTCACGCTGCATAAGCGATCTTCGTACGGGCGGCGGCTGCTGCGCGGCTGCATAGGCAGGATGAGCGCCGACAAGGCCCTCGTCCTGACCGTACGCGACATGGCCTTGGCCGCCGCGTTCGAGGATCCTCGTTTCCCGCCGCTGATCGACCGTGAGCTCGAGGCGATAGACGTCGAGATATCGGTACTGTCGCCGTTCGAGCCCTGCTCGCCCGATGACGTCGTGCCCGGCGTCCACGGCGTGCTCCTGAGGCGCGGCTACTCCTCCGGCGTATTCCTGCCCCAGGTCGCCGCCGAGCAGGGCTGGGGCCGCGAGGAGCTGCTCGAGGAGCTATGCGTCAAGGCAGGCGTCGCTGCCGGCTCGTACCTGGCGCCGGACGCGAGCCTCTACCGTTTCACCGCGACGGTATTCGGCGAGCTGGGATCCTGACGGGCCTCGACCACGGTCACGCGCCTCTCCTCCTCGTCGATCCGGAGCCGCGCGAAGCCGGATACGCCTATGGCGGCGCCGTAGCCGGCGACCAGCTCGTCGAGGCTCAGCCGCTGGGATGGGTACGGCGGGAACAGCGATTGGGTGGCGGCGTAGGCTATGCCGTCGGGCATGCCGTCCGAGCCGAACAGCAGGTCCTCGCCGGGCTCGAAGCCGGCGTCGTCTATCAGCATCCTGAACGGATTGTTCCTGGCGAGGTACGGCTCGGTTAAGCGATCGGTATAATCACGCGAATCGCTCGTGAAGTTAGGCTGCATCGACAGGATCGCTCCGAGCCGCTTGGCTCGACCGGCCAGCGCCTCGTCTATGAATTGAACGTGCTCGAGCCTGACGATAGGCATGGCCCGCTCGCCGAGGCGCTCGAGCGCGGAGATGGCCTGGGCGATGGCCAGCTCTCCTATCGCGTGCATGGCCACGCCGGCGCCGTAGGACGCGATCTCCTCGAGCATGGCGGTCAGCTCCCCGTCGCGGTAGGTGAACATCGCCTCACCGGCGCCTATCCACGGCCCGGCGATAGCGGCGCTCCTGGCGCCGATGGCGCCGTCCAGGTACAGCTTGACGCCCATGACGCGTTCGCGCCTCGGCTTGTCTAGTTTCCTATACAGGGCCGGCGCTACCCATAGCCTGAGGCGATCGGCGTAGCTCGAGGCCAGGCACGCGTCGAGCGCCTCGAGCGTCGGCACGGTCATCTCGTCGGTCGATCCGATGCCGAGGCCGTTCATCGCGTCGATATAGGAGACGAGCTTGGCCTCGTCGAGGCCCGCCAGGCCGCAGTAGGCGCCGAAGATGGCCGGCACGTTGGCCTCGCACCAGGCCTGGTCGTCCCGCCTGGCGGCGACCTCCGGCACGACCCGTTCAAGGAACGGAATAGCGGAATCGCTGACGACGAAGCCGTGTAGGCTAAAGTTTATCAGCAGGACGGGCGGTAGCGAGGATAGGGCCTCCCGCCCCATCGGCAGCTCGAAGGATTTCCAGCCCCTGACGACCGACAGCGTCCCGGGAGGGAGGCCGCGCAGCGCGGCGACGGCCTCGTCCGGCGACATGCGCGATATGTCGAGGCACGAGGCGAACGCGGCGTAGAGCGCGACGTGGTTATGGTTGTCATGGAGCAGGGGTATGGTCGTTTCCATGGTCACACGATATAGCGGACCCGGCGCGATTGCAAGCTAGCCGGTCGCTCCGGCGTCGGCGCGACCGGCCCCGCCCTTCCGCCTAGCCGACGGCCATTGAGCGACGAAGGTGCCGGCGAGCATCAGCGCGCAGCCGACGGTCTCGCCGCGGCTCATGCGCTCGCCGAGGAACAGGGCCCCCGACAGGGCCGCGAACGGCGACTCGAGCGCCATGATGATGGCGGCCCGCGCCGGATGAGCCCTGCTCTGGGCCACGGCCTGCAGCGTATACGCCACGCCTATGCTCAGTAGGCCGCCGTAGGCTATAGGCGCGGCGCCGGCGGCGAAGGCCGCGATCGACGGCGACTCGAACGCCGCGGCGCCGAGCCAGCACCACGCGGAGCATACGGCGAACTGGACGCAGGCCAGGATCAGCGGCTCGACCCGCGAGGCCCAGCGGTCGAGGGCCAGGATGTGGGCGGTCCAGAACGCCGAGCTGGCCAGCACGAGGAGGTCGCCCGCGTTGACGCCGTCTATCGACGAGAACGACAGCACGTAAAGGCCGCCGAAGGCGAGCGCCGCGCCGGCCCAGGTGCGGGCCGGCGTCCTCCGTCCGAGGGCCATCGCGGCGATGGGCACGAGCACGACGTACAGGCCGGTAATGAAGCCGGCCTTGCCGGCGCTCGTGTACTGGAGCCCCGCCTGCTGGAGGCCCGCCGCGACGGCCAGGATGGTCCCGGCTATCAGGCCGGGGCCGAGGGCCGCCTTGAACGCGGCCAGGGTCGCGCGCCTCGCGGCCAGGACGGGTACGAGTACGGCCGAGCCGAGCATGAACCTGGCCGCGTTATACGAGAACGGCCCGAGGCTGACCATGCCGAGCCTCTGGGCGACGAAGCCGGTGCCCCAGATGGCCGCGGTGATGAAGAGCAGCGCCTCGTAGCGCGCGGCCCCGGCCGATTGATCCTTGCTTGCCATGGCGGCAGTCTATCAGCGCCGTTCGGACCGGTGCAAGGCGTCCCGAACGGTGATACAATCAGCCATGGTCCAATCGCTCCTTAAGCTCGGCGCCGCCGCGATCGCCGCGGTCGCGCTGGCCTCGCTGCTATCCTCGTGCTGGTACGTAAAGCAGGCGACTCATTTCCTGTCCGAGCGGGCCGCCGCCGTGCCCGTCGGGCGGGTGGCCGCCGATCCGGATACCCCGCCCGAGACCGTCGCGATGCTCGAGGCGGTCGAGCGCGTCAGGCGCTTCGCCGTCGAGCGCGTCGGGCTGTCCCCGACGAAGAACTATACGCGATACGTGGCCCTCGACCGGGGCTACGTCGCGGACGTCGTGTCGGCCTGCGCGGCCGACTCGTTCGAGCGCTATCGCTGGCGCTATCCCGTGCTCGGCGAGCTGCCGTATAAGGGGTTCTACGACAAGGCCGACGCTACCCGCGAGGCGAAGCGGCTCAAGGAGGCCGGGCTCGACGTCATCGTCAGGCAGGTCGACGCCTTCAGCTCGCTCGGCTACTTCAAGGACCCGCTCTACTCGTTCATGGCCTCGAGCGACGAGGACGAGCTGGCCGAGATGGTCATACACGAGTCGGCCCACGCGACGCTGTTCGTAAAGGGGGCCGACCAGTTCAACGAGGGCTTCGCCACGTTCGTAGGCAGGCGCGGCGCCGAGCTGTACCTCGAGGAGCGCTACGGGCCGGGATCGCCCCAGGCCGCGACGCGGCGCGATAGGATAGCCGACGGACGGGCCTTCGTCGGCTTCATACGCGGCACGGCCGCCCTGCTCGAGGAGGCGTACGCCGACGCGTCGGTCGGACGCGACGCGAGGCTCGAACGGAAGGCGGCGATCATAGCCGAGCGGGCGGCGCTGTTCGCCGCCGAGCGCGAGCGCCTGTTCACCGGCGAGGCCTATCGCCGCTTCGACATGTCGACGATTAACAACGCGTATATCGACCTCTACAGGCTCTACGAGGACGACCTGGGCCTGTTCGATGCCTGGTTCGACCGGGTCGCCGGAGGGTCGCTGCCGGAGTTCGTCTCGACGCTGTCGGCCCTGGCTGCGGCGGAGGGCGGACGCGTGTCCATCGCGATGGCCGAGCGCCTCGGCTTGGCTAGCGATGCCGTTCCATGATAAAAACACTATAGGATAAAACGTAATCTGCAGAAGGACGGCTAGCCGCATGGATATCCGCCCGCCGAAAGGATTTGAACCGTGTCCGTGAAGCGACGTTTCGACGGCACCATGATTAAGGTGCCATCTTTCTCACGTATGATGCTGTTCGTGATGCCCCGCAAGAGCGACGCCGTGGTCTATTTCGAGA
>ERZ795053.5334-NODE-5334-length-13320-cov-6.681493_pt1 | contig 13320 bp, 10 predicted proteins | sample MGYA00375137_ERZ795053 | MGnify/ENA primary metagenome ERZ795053 (study PRJEB30182, sample SAMN05720284) | activated sludge metagenome | isolation source: Anaerobic digester | place: Hong Kong | collected 2014-12-17 ... | reverse complement strand
ACAATCCCATTTTCCTTAAAATGTCTGCCGGAATCGCTTTTTTGTTTACCATAATTGCCATGGTTTTCATTTCGGCATAAGCGTCGGACATGTAAAGATATCCCTTGTAATCACTCACATTTGAACCCCAAGAATTCTTTACTTTGAAGTATTTCTTTCCGTTTTGATCCTTTGCAATTCCGACCAAATGCATGAGGTGGTCATCGGTTGTTTTATACTCGAGAAACCATTCTTGCCTTAACTCTTGACTGGGTGTGATTTCTGTATTCTCTTTCGAAAAATCGATATTGGATTCATTGACCGGTAAAATGGCTATCCCTTCTTTCGCCGAAAATCCCTTTTCAGAAACATCTCCATCCCAAGCTATGCTATATCCCTGATCGATGGCATTGTACATGATTTGCATTAATTCTTTTAAAGGGACATTATAAAAGCTACCATTGGAATAATTGTCTGGTATCTCTAAAATAAACTTAGAATAAAACGGATGATGGGTAAATGACGTAATACTCACATAGTCTTCTGGATTGATGTTCAAACTCTCTTCGTATGACTTAGGTGTATAAGACTTACCATCTACCATGAATTCCTTTGGTTCGGCTCCTAAGTAGGTATCTAGTATGGCATCTACCGCCTCATCCCACTTCGTAGATACTTCCTTTTGCGAAGTCACCCCATCCAAAAATCCCTTAAGTCCTGCTTCCATTTCTGTGTGGTCGTACACCTCATATCCATCGACTAAGCCAGAGTAATATTTCTGAGGCACTACCCCATCCTTTATTGCCACTCTCAGCAGATCGTGAGCTAGGCTTCCTTGACTAAAATTGGCTTTACCCTGCCTCAAAACGTAATTCATCGCCTTATCTTCATAGATGTTTCTCACGATGAACATTTCTGACAAATCCAAATTAATCTTATTCTGCCTTATGAGCTCCGATTCAAGGAATGAGGTCGTTGCAAAACTCCAGCATGTCCCGGTTTTTTGCTGATTTTTAACCTCAGTACATGAGACATCCTTAAGATTTGTAAAACTAATTTGTGCAGTGGCAGAAAGGCTATAAGTAAAAACAAGAACTAAAAACAATAATCGTTTCATATGTATAAAAGTGTTTGTTAGTCAAAAATCAACCCTCCAGTTTAATCATCCCAACTTTGTGTTATAATTATCCCAGACATGGTCTGTTTCATAAGTTTATTCAATCGTTGAATTTTAAAAAAAAAATTTTCAAAATGAAAAAATGTGTGAAGCAAAGTAGAGAACATTTACAGGGTAAAAATATGAATTCGGTCACATTAACAAAAGATTAAGAGTACTAATTGTAAGCTCAGATGACAAAAATAAATTATTTTCGCTTCTTAATTACAAAGCACAAAAATTGAATCAACAGGTCGTAATCATACCGACATTTAATGAAATTGAAAACATTGAGTCCATTATCAATAGTGTCTTCAAGCTTTCGACTCCGTTTGATATATTAATTGTGGATGACAATTCTCCGGATGGTACAGCCGATAAAGTCATCGAACTTCAGTCCGCATTTACCGAAAGATTACATCTCCTTCAACGGAAAAACAAAAAGGGTCTTGGCACGGCTTATATAGATGGATTTAAATATGCTCTAGATCACCATTATGACTACATCTTTGAGATGGATGCCGATTTTTCTCACAATCCAAACGATTTGGAGAGATTGCTCGCTGAATTAAAGAATGGCACCGATTTGATTATTGGAAGTCGTTATGTCCAGGGAGGAGGATTTAGAAATTGGGGTTTGGATAGAAAAATTTTGTCTAAAGGGGCTTCATACTATGTCAAATTAATCACATGGATGCCCATCAACGATGCGACGGCGGGATTTGTCGGATACAATGCAGGGGTGCTAAGAAACATAAATTTGGATTCCATTGAGTTCGTCGGCTATGCATTTCAGATAGAAATGAAATATGCTGCCTACGTTAATGAATTCAAACTCAAGGAAATACCAATCACCTTTAAAGATAGAGAAAAAGGCCAATCCAAGATGAATCTATCCATCATTTCGGAAGCACTAGGTGGAGTCTTAAAAATGAGGTGGAAATCATTTAGAAATCAGTATACAAAAACAGATAAAGCTTAGGTTCGAAGAATTAATCAATAATATAACTTGCGTTGCACCTTTTTGCACATAATTCTAATTTTAAAATATATTTGCAACAAATTTAAAATCGCATAATGAATTTAGCTAATGTAATAGCAATTTCGGGTATGCCCGGATTATTTGAATTAGTTACGACACGTAACAATGGTTTAGTAGCCAGTGATTTGGAGACTGGTAAAAGCAATTTTTACTCCATAAGAAAGCATCAGTTTACCCCACTGGAAACCGTAGCCATTTACACCTACGACGACACAGAAGAATTAAAAAAGATATTTTCCAAAATGCTGGAAGAAGAAAAATCTGGCAATTTACCAGTAGATATTAAATCCGACAATCTGGTATTAATGGAATACTTCGAGAGTATACTTCCTAAATACGACGATGACCGTGTCTTTCCTAAGGATGTAAAAAAAATAATTAAGTGGTTTCATCAATTGAAATCTCACGGATACTTCGCTGCTGATACTACGGGCAAGTCAGAAGAAGAATAGAATTTTACTTTATTATAGCCTCAAACATCCAATTGGCAAGCGCTTGTCTATTAGATGCGTAGATTAATCTTTTGTGGTCGTATTTGTTACGAATATTAGCCAACTCAACATACACTGCAGGCGGCAAGGTATTCCGTAGCATGTACAAGCCTCGAGACTCAACAAATCCTTCGTAGCCTCTGTTTTTCTGATGTTTATCATACATTTTATCAAAGGTCTTATGCAAGTTTTCGGCCATTTTCTGCCCGCTTTTACTTCCTTCTAAGTGATAGAAAAATACATCTTGCTTCTGATTCTTCCCCCGACTGTCTACATGGATAATGATGGCTCTTTGATCATTTATACCTTGAGATTTATATTTCTTATAGAGCTGATTGATGGCGGCTGCTCTTTGATTTAATCGAGCCAATTGGTTCAAAGGAATTATTTGGTTGCTCATACAGGTTTCATCCTTGTCACATTCCAAAAATTGTTCATCTCTGATGCCGTCGTTTGGATCTTGTACGATCATGTGTACGATAGCGCCGTGTTGCATCAGGTCGCGAGCCAGTCTCAATGACACATCGTAGGCATACTCGTCCTCACACATATCCTCTTCCACCGAAGTGCAAATGGCACCTGGGTCGGGCCCTCCATGTCCACTCACCACATAGAAAACCTTGTTTTTTAAACTATAATCTAGAATCTTGACCGAACTGTATTTTTGGCCAAATATCTTGTCAAATACATATTTATCCTCACTGCTTTTGGAGGGTTTTAATGGCTCATTACTCGTGTTATTTTTATCTAAATCAATGTCACATTCTATCTCATGATATGGTACCCAAAGCACATTGTCTCCATAAAGTGTTTTTGATTTAATTTTTGAGATTTCGAGGGATTCATTCCATTTTTGTATTCTCAGGGCTTTGTTGTAGTCATCAATTCCAATCGTAGATCGGATGCTTTTTCCATTATACTGATATATCCTAATAGGAAGCTCATAGGATTTTCCATAGTACAAGATGTCTCCATCATTTAGCTCATTGATTTTATAAAAGGCCTTGACATTGCACTGGATGTTTGATAGGCTATATTTATCTAATAAACTATGAATAGAATCACCTTTTTTGACGGTGATATGGACATTTTCCTGATCCTTTTCAAGGATATTTGCCGAATAGACCTTAGAGAATGAAACTGTAAAAAATACAATACCGATTAGTAATTTGTACATTGTTTTAATTTTGAAACCTGTGCAAAATTAATAAATTAACTTAATTAATAATGTATTTTATACTATTTTTTAGGTTAATAAATATTAAATATAATCGTAATGTATTAAAATGGGTTAAACTTTGATTGAATGTCTATGATAATAAATCTGCATGCTTCACTGAATTAAAAGAAGGCAAACTATTAATTCCAGACTGTTTCATGTATGAAAAGTAAATTTAAAATATTGCTTTTAAAAAATGCGGCTATATTCAAACGAAGCACTTACGTCTTTCTCTTTTTCTTTTCAGCTGCAGGAAACAAGATATTATTCAATATCAATCTATAACCAGGACTATTTGGATGCAGACTCAAATCTGTCTCGGGGTCATTTACATAATGTCTATAATCCTCTGGATCATGTCCTCCATAAAAAGTCCATGTTCCATATCCGTATTCACCATGTATGTATCTGACTTCACCGGCGGCTTTTGCCTCACCCAGAACCAGAACATTGGGCTTAACAAATTCTCTCTTAAACGCGGTGGATTGCCCCATAAAACCTTTGATGGTTCGGGTATGATCTTGTGTTAACATCGTAGGAATGGGATCCCATTTGGCACTAAAATCAAACAACGAAAAGTAATCCGTTTCGGGAGTTAGTTTTCGATCTTTGTTATCAATACTTGAGTGCTCGTAAATCATAGGATTAGTCACTAACTCGAAATTTTGGAATGCCAGCGTATTATTAAAATTTAATTTGGATTGGGCATTAGGATCCATGCCATCCCCATCAAACATTTCGGCACATATATCCACCCCATCGGCAGCCAGAGCAATATCATAAGTATCTGTAGCTGAACACATCGCAAACAAAAAGCCACCTCCTTCAACATATTCTTTAATTCTTTTGGCAACTTCCAGTTTTAATTGAGACACTTTTTGAAAGCCCAGTTGATGTGCCAATTCCTCAGATTTTTTCTGATTTTCTTGATACCAAGCCGTACTTCCTTGTGATGCAAAAAATTTACCATATTGACCCGTAAAATCTTCGTGATGCAAGTGCAACCAGTCGTATTCGGCAAGCTTACCTTCAAGAATTTCCCTATCATAAATCTTATCAAATGGAATTTCTGCATAGGTCAACACCATCGTCACGGCATCATCCCAAGGCTGTACTTTTTCGCCTTTCGCATTAAATTCAGGCGTATAAACCGCAATTTTTGGTGCTTTTTCTAGCTTTATGACTTCTTCATTAAGCTCCGGGTCAGCTATTTGTTCTCTTAGTTGTAGGAATTTTCCATCCGTGATGACGTTATAACTTACACCTCTTATTTTGCATTCGTTTTCAAAATTTTTGTGATATGGAAACGCAAAACTACCCCCCTTATAATTGAGCATCCAGTAGGCTTCGACCCCCTTTTCTATAACCCAATACGTGACACCATAAGCCTTTAAGTGATCTTTTTGATCTTCGGCATCCATGGGTATCAAAATATATGATGCTGATAGTTTTCCTATCAAAAAAAACATCGAAAAAAACATCAAACAAGCAAAACTCCTAAGATCGCTTTTAATCATGACTTCCTTAATTAATTGTACACGGTTTAATAACCATTGAATACAAAGGTAAGGTTTTAATTATTATTGTATTTTTAAATATATTAACAATCGTAGAACCAAAAGCAACTGCATTCAGACTCAATAATCTTAATAATTGTCAAATCCTGCATGTGAGCAATGATTACATAAAATATATTTATGATATTTGTCGTCTAATTAATTCAACAAAAAACATATTTTGAAGAATATCAATATTGAATATCCCGCTTGGTTCATATTGCTTTGTCTTTTGCTGGGCATCTTATATGCTGCTGTGGTTTATTATCGTACCAGTAAATTTGACCATGCCCCATCCTACCTCAAAATATTGCTTGCTCTTCTTAGGGTGAGTGCCGTGTCAATCATCGCTTTTTTACTGTTAAATCCTGTAATCAAAAGTGTGCAGGAAGAAGTTAGGAATCCAATAATTTTACTAGCCATCGACCAATCTAATTCTATCGAAATGTCTAATGACTTAGGGAATGAGATTTCTACCCTTGAGAAAAACCTTTCAGAGAATTATGATCTAAAGACCATTTATTTTGGGTCAAATGTGGCAGAAAATCCTTTGGATTCGAATAATCGAACAGAAACGGACCTGAATCAGGTCATTAACTATATGTATGATAATTACGCTGATCAAAATATAGGCAGTATCATTCTGGCCAGTGATGGCATTTCCAACAAAGGAAAAAATCCCATCTATAATGATTCTAAGTTTTCTGCCGCAATCAATACCGTGCTACTTGGTGACACAACGAAACAAAAAGATCTCGCGATTCAAAATGTATTTTACAATAAAATTGTCTATCTCAATGATCAATTTGAGGTACAAGTGGATATAAGTTCCTACAATCTTCAAGGTAAATCTACCAAGGTCAGACTTGAAAAAAAGGAACATGGCAAGTGGAAAAGCTTGGATGAAAAATCGGTAAATATTGATAAAATCGATTTTTATACGAATTTGAATTTCACCATCAATGCCGATGAAAGCGGAACCATTCCATACCGTGTAAAAGTGGATGGTCTATCCCAAGAAAGTACGTTAGATAATAATGTAAGAAGTTTTTATGTGGAAGTTCTCGACAGTAAAAAGAAAATATTGATTTTAGCCGATGCCCCGCATCCCGATATTTCAGCATTGAGGAGGAGTGTATTATCTCACAAAAATTATGAATGTGAGGTGAAATTCGCTTCTGATCCTGTGACACCCGAAGCCTATCAAGTCGTCATCATGCACAATTTACCGAGTGAGAAACATCCGGTAAGCACCGTTTTAGAAAAAATAAAAACTAAAAAAATCCCAACCTTGTATGTTGCCGGTTTGCAAACTGATAATGCAAAGCTTAATAGCCTTGAGGATTTTGTGAAATTGAGTAAAACGACCAATACCTCCGAAAACATACTTCCTGTAATGAATCAAAATTTCAAGGCATTCATCATAGATGAAGAATTGAAAAATTACTTTAAAGATCTGCCTCCATTGATTGCAAGATTTGGTGAGTATCAGTCCACCGTAGGAGCTCAAGTACTGTTAAACCAGTCGATAAAAAAAATTGCGACTTCCTATCCTATGCTGGCATTTAATGAAGATAATGGCTTAAAAACGGGAATCCTCATAGGAGAAGGCATATGGAAATGGCGAATTGAAGACTTTGAAAAAAATCAAAATTTTGACCAGACAAACAACTTGGTTAATAAGTGTTTGCAATATTTAGCAGCCAAAGATGACAAAAGAAAATTCAAATCCTTAGTAAGTAAAAATATTTTTAAAGAATCTGACAACGTCGAATTCACGGGCCAACTGTACAATGACAGCTATGAGATGATAAATGATCCAGATGTGGCATTGACCATCAAAGACGAGGAAGGAAAGGATTTTGAATTTGTCATGTCAAAATTCAATAATTATTACACCTTAGATGCTGGTCAATTTCCTACGGGACAATACAGCTTTACCTCCACGACGTTGTTCAATGGCGAAAAACTTAGTTCCGGTGGAAAATTTAGTGTGGAGGCGTCAGAAATTGAAAATAGTAATCTGGTAGCAAGGCACGATATCCTGAATGCTATTTCTAAAAAATATGGGGGCAAGTCCTATTTCCCTAACCAAATAAGTGAATTAGAAAACGACATTCTCAATGCTAAATCCATTAAACCTGTGGTATATGCAAGTAGCACGACCTCGTCATTATTGAATCACAAATGGATTTTTTGGCTAATCCTTGCCTTACTTTCACTCGAATGGTTTCTAAGAAGGTATTTCGGCAAATATTAAGGGAATTTCAAAGTAAGAAATTAAATCATGAAAACAAAGAAGTTAGGTAAAGACAGGGTCAATGTGATCACCCTAGGCTGTTCGAAAAATCTGGTGGATTCAGAAAATATCATTACTCAGCTTCAAGCAAATGACATCAATGTGGCTCATGAAGATTATAATGAAGAAGCAAATATCGTTATCGTCAATACCTGCGGGTTCATTGATTTAGCAAAGGAAGAATCGGTCAACACCATCTTAGAATATGCCGACAAAAAATCCAGAGGAGAGATTGAAAAACTGTACGTCACTGGATGTCTCAGCCAAAGATACAAGGATAACCTAGAGGAGGAAATACCAGAAGTTGATGCATTTTTTGGAACGATGGAATTACCTGCACTATTGAGCAAATTTGATGCGGACTACCGTTACGAATTGTTAGGTCAACGCCAAATAACAACACCACCCCATTATGCCTACTTGAAAATTTCGGAGGGATGTAACCGTACGTGTTCGTTTTGTGCGATACCGTTGATGCGAGGAAAACACATAAGTCGACCAATCGAAGAACTCGTGACTGAAGCACGAAATCTTGCTAAATATGGTGTCAAAGAAATCATGCTTATTGCTCAAGAACTGACGTACTACGGTCTGGATCTTTACAAGAAAAGGGCATTGGCGGAATTGCTAGAAAATCTATGTCAGATTGAGGGCATCGAATGGGTACGCCTACACTATGCATATCCTAACAAATTTCCACTCGAGGTTTTTGATGTCATGAAAAATCAAAACAAAGTCTGCAATTATATTGATATTCCTCTTCAGCATGCCTCTGATACAGTTCTTAACCGCATGAACAGGCAAACGACACGGGAAGAGCAACGAAAACTTATTGAGTATGCAAGAAAGACCGTGCCTGATATAGCAATAAGAACCACATTTTTAGTTGGATTTCCGGGAGAAACGGACAAAGAATTCGATGAGTTGATTCGATTTGTAGAGGAAATGAAATTTGACCGTGTGGGAGTCTTTCAGTATTCACACGAAGAGGACACAAGCGGTTATCTAATGGAGGACGATGTCGATCCGGAAACGAAAACGGAAAGAGCGAATCAATTGATGGATGTGCAGAGAGACATTTCATTGAGTAAAAACCAAGAAAAAATCGGAATATCCTATAAGGTATTAATTGATAGAATCGAAGGTGGTTATTATGTAGGAAGGACAGAATACGATTCACCCGAAGTAGATAATGAAGTATTGATAGATGCCAGCAAAGATTATCTCAGAGTCGGTGATTTCTGCCAAGTAGTAATTGAGGAAGCTGAAGAATTTGACCTTTATGGCTCACTATGTGAATAGTCTAAGTTTTAAAAATCTAACAATTTAGCACAAAATTTCTCTAACATACTTTCAAGTTCTTCTTGAGTATTCACGCTATTAGGAATATCCGTCAAACCTGGTAAATGCTCGGCAAAATAAGCATTGTTATTTGCCATATCGTACAAATTCGTTGCTAATGCATGCGGATATAAAAAGTCAGGAGCTATTTCCAAAATCACTTGCGACACGGTGTCGATTAGGTGAACATAATTTGCAAAAAAGCCTTTGGAATTTTCCTTATCGATATCTTTAGTAAAGAAAACTTTGGGTCCCTCTTCGATGACCACTTTTTGTAGAATCGATTCATTTACATAATCAATATCCGGATTGTCCATCCGTGCAACAATGAAGGAATGAATGACGATTTTTAGCTTTTGAATGGGATCAGAAATATTCTGAGTATTGACATAAATTAGGTAATTAATCCACTCCCAATACCACGATACCAGATAAAATAGTAGGTTGTGTTTGTTCTCAAAATACCGATAAATAGTGGCCTCCGTAGAATTTATTTCGGCCGCCAATTTTTTAAAAGTAAATGCCTCTAGGCCAATTTCGTGAATCAACCTAATGCTATATTTGATAATACTTCTCCCGATTTCGGTGTCTTGAGGGTTCCTGAGATAGAAGCCCTCATTTAGTTTCATCCTAATGCCTACACTCATCTGTTTTATAAAATATGATGTAAAAATAGTAAAAAATAGGACGCCAATAAAATCCTAGTACCCAATACTCAAGACTATCGATTCTGTGTGAACAACATCGTGATAATCGCATAAGTTAGAATAGATTGCAAGTTCCAATCTTGCATAACATTTAGAGAATATCTATCTTTCTCTCTGAAATGATGATTTCCAGTTTTTATTATGGGTGTTTTTTAGTTTAACCAATATTGATAAAGCATTAAAAATGAAAACAATACTCACAATTCTCGGCATTGCAAATGGAGGTTTTATGCTGCTGGATGGTATTTATGTAATACTCAAAGGCAAGTATATCGGGCCAGAAAAACCAGGGCCATGGTCTATTATTTTTAACAAATTTGAAATAAATGTATTCAAGCTTGGCCCCTTATTTATCTCGCTAGGAATACTATGGCTACTATGGCTTTATGGCCTCACAACGTGCCAGCCTTGGGCATTTTCACTGGGTATAACGGTGAGTATTCTCACTCTGTGGTAGATTCCTGTAGGTACTATATTTTCTCTGACAACTTTGGGAATACTTCTTTTTGCAAGACAACGATTAGGGATTTGAACAATTAAAAATTTTAAGTAGCATCAAGAAAGAATAAAAGGATAATAGATAGAGAACGAAATTTTATTCATGGATCTAAAACTAAGCGATGGAAATAGAAAAATTAGCTCAAATTTTAATTTTACTCCATGCCTCATTCGGAGCTGTAGCTCTTTTTTGTGGGGGGATAGCACTAATCACAAAAAAAGGTGATAATCTTCATAAGAAATCAGGTAAATTATTTTACTATGCCATGCTCATTTCTGCAATACTCGCTTTTGTTGTATCCATACTGCCTAATCACGAAAGTCCATTTTTGTTTTCAATTGGAATTTTTAGCATCTACTTCCTCATTAGTGGCTATAGAAGTTTAAGATACAAGGAAGTTGGATTTCAATTTTTACCTGACAAAATTATAGCCTATTTGATTATCTTAACAGGTCTATTCATGATTACATATCCCATGATTCTAGACGGAAAACTAAATATTGTTTTAGCAGTTTTTGGTTTAGTAGGGTTAGTTTTTGGATTTAGAGACATTTCTCTTTTCAAAGACATTCATCGACTCAAAAGAAATTGGTTGAAATTACACTTAGGAAAGATGACCGGTGGCTATATAGCTGCCGTTAGCGCATTTTTTGTAGTAAATCAAATTTTGCCAGGAATATGGAATTGGTTTGTTCCAGGTATTATCGGAACTGTTTATATCACATACTGGATAAATAAATTGAATGGAGAGAAAAAACTATAATACTCCCCTAAAATTAGACCAGCAGTTAAGTGAGAAAAATTATTTCAATTAACTGACCAGCCTAAAAAAGAACCTAAAAGTGAAGCCTACTTTGATACTTTCTTAACCCTTCTTGTTTTAAATAATTCTGCGATTTCCTTTTCGTTCATGAAATTCATATCAAGGAATGTGGCTGTAACGAACTTCTTAATATCCTGATAATCTCGACCACGTTTATCAGTATAGGTTTTTAATAATTTTTTAATATACCTGAGACTCATATCTTTCACCGCTTGATTGAATCTTTGGTTATAAAAAATATTCATGTACAACACAAATGTCTTGTTAATTTCGAAATATTCAGGGTAATCTGATGGTTCAAGATTATTCATGAATTTTTCAAAATAGGTCAAAATCGTCTCCCTCACACATTTGTTCTGAGGAGATAGTCCTTCGTGCTGATCCACGTATTTCTGTGTGGCATCGATGCTGTCTTGATGTATATAACCTTTGCCGTGAATGACATCCATCAAGTCAAAATATTTGGATATTTCATCCTTATTTCTAGTGACAAGCTTAGAAAGGTGGTTGTCATATTCGGGATGCATTTTGATATTTTCATCCGCATGCAGATCCACGAGTATGGTGAAGAAATCTTGTTGAATACCTTTATTCTTTGCTCTAACCTCATCAAAAGCCTTGGTATAGTTACCTCTCAAATCTCCCTTCAGGTCAAACATCATCCCAATTATCATCAATAATTCAAGATAACTGTCCTCCGCATATAGAGATGAATTATTGATAAACCGGCCTATGTGACCCATCAATGCATCATTGTTATAATCATCTCCAGCACGGTGTATCAAAAAGCTTTTTAGTGACTTTGCCTTGCTTTTTAGTTCAGCAGGATTGGCTGGAAATTCTGCACTTTGGTAATTAAAAGAGTTAAATTGTATTTTATACTTGTTATAAGCAAGCTCTCTGTTTTTTTCTACTCTGAATCTATCGCTCATGAGGCTCTCTAAAAAATTAAGCACTTTTTTATTCGTCACCTGATCCATAAAATTAGTAATCCAAATGTCGCTGCTCAAGAAAAATCCGACTTGCACAGTCTGCCCAATTCTCAATTTTATCAAATCAAAATTTGCAGAGTTACAAATTGCCATTAAAACATCTTTGAAGTGATTCTGTGGCTTAATATACTTATATTGATCGTTGATTTCTCCTCGCAATACTGAATATCCCAATACCTTAGGCAAATACAAGCCTTCAAACTCAGGACTCAACAATTCATTTTCAAATGATTCGATTTGCAAAGGATTATTATTTGCCACCTTTAAGTATAATTCGTGGATTCTCGGTTCGAATTCTTCAGTCAAAGCCTTATACACTTCTTCTTCCTCAGTGTCCAAGTATTGAGCTAAAAGATCGGAATTTTGAATACCTCCTGAAATATTTTGTAACTCTGTTAAGTAGTTTTTATCTAATTCTTGCATGTCGAATATATTTTATTTAATAATGTGCCTTTAAATTAAGACCTGATAAAACTGCATTCGTTTTATCAGGTCTTTGATTGTTCCGTCTTATATAAAATTACCCCCTCAAGGGGTCTTTCACTATTCCTCTTCTGTCGACTTACCGGCCTCGGTAAATTCTTTAAGCGCTTCAGTGTTATCTTGCTTTTTAACTTCTTTTATTTCACCACTGAATTTTTTCCAGAAATCTTGTTTTTCTTGTCTTGATGCTTCACGTCTAGATTCGATTCTAGCTTCTTTCACATCTATCCATTCTTTCCAAAGTTTGTCTGCTTGCTCAAGATCAAAAGCTCCTTTTTTAACACCTCTCAATAAGTGTTTTCTAAAATTCACCCCTTTAAATCTAAAAATAGAATTAACTGTTTCCGTTGGTTGAGCTCCATTTTGCAACCATTGTAGCGCTTTATCTCTATCTAGCTCAACTGTTGCAGGTTTTGTCATAGGATTATAACTTCCTATCTGCTCGATGTACTTACCATCTCTCGGAGCTCTCGCATCGGCTACTACGATGTGGTAAAAAGGTTGTTTTTTTCGGCCTCTACGTGCCAGTCTGATTTTTACTGCCATTTTAAGTTAAAATTTAATTGGTTAATGCCAAACCCAAATACCTCGAAAAGCGAGCATCGGATTTTTAACGGGGCAAAGGTAATTCTTTTTACTTTCTTGTGCAAGAAAATATCATTATCTTTAAATCACATCCATTGCATTGCTCAATATACCTTCAAATTCTCTAAGCAACATTCAGCTTCTAATT